>Ga0210044_10000489_pt1 | contig 59909 bp, 51 predicted proteins | sample CryGey13umfilter_2_FD_183959 | JGI IMG/M metagenome (GOLD analysis project Ga0210044, IMG submission 183959) | Groundwater microbial communities from aquifer in Utah, USA - Crystal Geyser 4/9/14 3 um filter (SPAdes) (version 2) | ecosystem: Environmental > Aquatic > Deep subsurface >...
CCCGCCCGTTGACGATGCGCACCCCCGCCACCGAGATCATCAGATCGCCGCGCGAGGGTTCAAGCCCCGTGGTCTCGGTGTCGAACACCACGAAATCCAGCGCGCGCAGCGGCGTGTCGTCGATGCGGCCCGGATCGACGCGGCTCATCAGGTCGAAGTCGTAGAACTCGGGCCGCGCGTCCACCGGCGGCGGGCGGCCCAGATGCGCGTCCACCGGCGCCGCGAGCGGCAGGCGCAGCCGCGCGCGGCCCTCGCCATGCGCGTCGCACCAGAAATCGGTCTGATGGCGCTCCAGCACCTCGCGCCCGGTCACGCCGCCCACGCTGGGGTCGAGCGGGTCGGCCAGCCACCCCTCCAGCACCGTCATCGCGATCACCGGCCCGGCCCAGGCGAGATCGAGATACACCTTGCCCTCGCGCGGCGTGGCGGTGAGCGTGAAGGTGCGCGTGCGCGCCTCCGCCGCGATGCGGTTCATCAGCACATCGAGCAACTCGACCACCGTCACGCTGTCGCAATGCAGCCACACCGGCTGTCCCACGATCTCGGCGGTGAAGTTCTGCGGCCCGGTGCGGCGGCGGATCGCGGCGGTGAACAGCGTGGTCGAGAACACGTCGCTCATCGGCCAGGCGCCCGCCAGCAGGTCGCGGCTGTCGTGCTCCAGCGCGTCGAGCCGCGCGCCCAGCGACTCCGTCTCCTTGGCCAGCACCGCCTCGAAGGCCGCGCGCTCGCCCGCGTCGATCTCGGGGTCGGCGAGCATCTCCACCGCCGCGCGCAGGTTGGCGACCGGCTGGCGCAGCCCCTGCGTCGCGTCGCGCAGCAGCCGGTCGCGGCGCACCTGGATCGCCAGCGTCGCGGTCACGTCGTCGAAGGCGACCACATAGCCCGCCGGCGCGGCCTCGGCCTCGTCGAGCATCAGCGTCACGCGGCCCTGCAGGGTGCGCCCGCCGTCCGCCGTGGCGCAGACCACCAGCGCGCTCAGGCCGTCGCGGTGGGTTGTGTGCCGCCCGTCGGCGAAGCGGCCCTGTAGCCGCTCCAGCGCGTGGCGGAACGGCTGGGCGGTGACGAGGGTGAACAGCGGGCGGCCCAGCCCGATCTCGCCGGAGACGCGCAATATCTTGAGCGCGCGCGGGTTGTAGAGCGTGATCTTGTGGTCGAGCGTGCAGATCAGCACGCCCTGGTCAATATCGCGCAGCACCGTCTCAAGCTGGCGGCGCCGCCGCGCGGCCTCGGCGGTGGCGCGGCCCACGGCGGCGCGCGTGCTGGCCCGCGCCTCGGCCAGCGCGGCCACGATGTCGCGCGCTGCGGGCGCCAGCGGCCCCAGATACTGCGCCGCCGCGTCGTCCAGCGTCTCGGCGCCCGCATGGGCGGCGGCGCGGGCGTCGCGCGCGATGCGCTCGACCGGGCGCACCAGATTCTCGTCGAACTTCAGCCAGACCCAGACCACCACGCCCACCAGCGCGAACCCCGCAGCCCCGCCGAACAGCACAAGGTCGCGCACGGCGGCGCCGCGCTGGCCCAGCATCACCATGACGCCGGTCATCGCCGCAGCGACCGCGACCGCGATCAGCGCGAAGAACAGGAACACCCGAAGCCGCAGGCTCAGCCGCGCCGCAACCCCGCGGGGCTTCGGCGCGGCTTCGGCGCGCCTGGCTGCGGCGGCCTCAGGCATCCGGCGCGCCGATCAGGTCGCGCACCATTTGCGCCAGTTCGCGGGTCGAGAACGGTTTCGTCACATAGGCGTCGGCGCCCAGCGCCAGCCCCTTCTCCACCTCGATGTCGCGGCCGCGCGCGCTGACCATCACGATCTTGACGTCCGCCCAGGCCGGGTTGGCGCGGATGGTCTGGCATACGTCATAGCCGTCGCGGCGCGGAATCATCACGTCGAGCAGCATCAGATCGGGCGGATCGGCGGCGACGGCGGCCAGCGCCTCCTCCCCGTCGCGCGCGACGCTCACCTGATAGCCCTCGCGCTTCATCAGGTGGCGCAGCGACAGCGTGATGCTGTCCTCGTCGTCCACGACCAGCACATGCCGCGTCATCGGGCCGCTCCCTTTCGCGCATCTCCCCCGTCGATCCCCCGGTTGTTCCGGGGTGATCGTTGCACGACAGGCTACAACGGCGCGGCGGGCTTGTCTGCGGTCTCAGCCGCGACATGCTGCGCCACGGCGGCAAGGCGGCGTCAGTCGATCTCGCCCACAAGTATCTCGCGCTTGCCGACATGGTTGGCCGGGGTGACGACGCCCTGCGCCTCCATCTCCTCCACCAGCCGCGCGGCGCGGTTATAGCCGATCTGGAGCTTGCGCTGGATGTAGCTGGTGGAACACTTCCGATCGCGCGCCACGATCGCCACCGCGCGGTCGTAGAGCTGCTCCTCGGTCATGTCGCCGCCAAGGCCCAGCAGTTCGTCAACCGTGGTCGGCCCGTCCTCGTCGCCGCCCTCGGTGACAGCCGCGATGTATTCCGGCGCGCCCAGCGTCTTGAGGTGGCGCACCACCTCCTCGACTTCCTCATCCGACACGAACGGCCCGTGGACGCGGGTGATGCGCCCGCCGCCGGCCATGTAGAGCATGTCGCCCTGCCCCAGAAGCTGTTCGGCGCCCTGTTCGCCCAGAATCGTGCGGCTGTCGATCTTGGAGGTGACCTGAAAGCTGATGCGGGTGGGGAAGTTCGCCTTGATCGTGCCGGTGATCACGTCCACCGACGGGCGCTGCGTCGCCATGATGATGTGGATGCCCGACGCGCGCGCCATCTGCGCCAGCCGCTGCACGCAGGCTTCGATCTCCTTGCCCGCCACCATCATCAGGTCGGCCATCTCATCGACGATCACCACGATGAACGGCAGTTTCTCGGGCGCGAACGCCTCGGTCTCGAAGATCGGCGCGCCGGTGTCCTCGTCAAAGCCGGTCTGCACGGTGCGGGTGAACGGCTCATCGTTGGCCAGCGCCTCGGCGACGCGGGCGTTATAGCCGTCGAGGTTGCGCACCCCCAGCTTGGACATCTTGCGATAGCGGTCCTCCATCTCCGCCACGGTCCATTTCAGCGCCACCACCGCCTTTTTCGGATCGGTCACGACCGGGCTCAGCAGATGCGGGATGCCGTCATAGACCGACAGCTCCAGCATCTTGGGGTCGATCATGATCAGGCGGCATTCCTCGGGGCCCAGCCGATACAGCAGCGACAGGATCATGGTGTTGATCGCCACCGACTTGCCCGAACCGGTGGTGCCCGCGATCAGCAGATGCGGCATCCGCGCAAGGTTGGCGACCACCGGCTCTCCGGCGATGTCCTTGCCCAGCGCCAGCGCCAGCCGATAACCGGCGTCCTCATAGACCGGCGAGGACAGCATCTCGCGCAGCAGCACCCGCTCCCGCGTCGCGTTGGGCAGCTCGATGCCGATCACGTTGCGCCCCGGCACGGTCGAGACGCGGGTGGCGATGGCGCACATGCTGCGGGCGATGTCGTCACTCAGGCCGATCACGCGGCTGGCCTTGGTGCCCGGCGCCGGTTCAAGCTCATAGAGCGTCACCACCGGGCCGGGGCGCACGTCGCCGATCTCGCCGCGCACGCCATAGTCGTCGAGCACCGCCTCCAGCATCCGCGCGTTCTGGTCGAGCGCGTCGCGCGGCAGCGGCGGCGCTTCGCCGGGGCGCGCGGCCTCGAGCAGGCTCAGCGGCGGCGCGTCATAGCCTTCGGGCGGCGCGGCGTCGAAGTCGAGCGCGGGCTGTTCCTCGCGCTCGGCGCGGCGGCTTTTCTTCACCGGCTTCTTCGGCGCCGACAGAATGCGCGGCGGCGGCGCGGCGTCGATCTCGTCGGCGTCTCCGCTGAGGCGCGGCTCGCGCCGCCTGGCGCGGCCCACCGGCTCGGGCGGCGCCACGCGGGCGGAGCGCGGCCCGAACAGCCGCGCGCGCGCCGCCAGCGCCGCGCCGCCGCCAACCGCCAGCCCGCCGCGCGCCGCCGCCGCCGCAAGCCGCGCCAGCGCGGCGGCGGCGGTGCGCAGACCCCGGCCCAGATAGCGCGACAGCGCCCGCGTCTCGGCCCGGTCCAGCCCCAGCGCGAGACCGCCCAGCAGCAGCGTCGCGCCGCCCAGACCCAGCGTAACCCACGGCAGCGCGCCTGACGCCGACACCGGCGCCGCGCGCAACAGCGCGCCCAGCCCCATGTCGCCGATCATCCCGCCCAGACCGCTTGTGTCGAGCGGCCAGCCCGCATGGGGCGCGTGGGCGGCGGCGAACATCGCGGCGACCGGCGCCGCGACCGCCGTCAGCGCCAGCCGCGACCACACCCGCGCCTCGCCGCGATGCAGCGTCAGCCGCAGGCCCCATGCGGCCAGCGCTGCGGCCGGCGCCCAGGCCGCCAGCCCCAGCGTGCGCATCAGCGGATCGGCCACCAGCGCGCCGACCTCGCCCAGCAGGTTGCGCGCAGGCTCGGCGGTGGCGACGAACCAGCTGGGGTCGCGCGCGTCATAGCTGACGAGCGCCGCCGCCAGCGCCGCGCCCAGCGCCAGCAGCGCCAGCCCCGCCGCCTCCGCCCCGCGCCGCCGCAGAAAGGCCGCGACCGGCTGCGGCAGCAACGGCGCCCGCGCGCGCCCCTGGCTCCAGTCGCTCATGCCCCGCCCTCCCCGCTCAACACCCGCGCGATCGCCTCCAGCCCCCGGCGCGCCTGATCGGCGGGCGCCGCCAGCGCCACCCGCAGATACGCCGCGCCGGGGTCGCCCTGCGGCGTCGGACGCGACAGATACGCCCCCGGCAGCGCGCGCACGCCCGCCTCGCGCCACAGCCTCAGCGCCGCCGCCTCGCCGTCGCCCACCCGCAGCCATAGAAAGAACCCCGCTTCCGGCGCCGCGTATCCCGGCAGATTGCCCAGGATCGCATCGGCCAACACATATTTCTCGGCGTATAGTTTCCGGTTAACGACCACATGCGCCTCGTCGCGCCAGCACGCCGCCGCCGCCGCCTGCGCGGGCAAGGGGTTGGGCGCGCCGCCATAGCTGCGCAGCCGCAAGAGCGCCGCCACCGCCTTCGGCCCGCCCGCGCAGAACCCCGAGCGCAGCCCCGCGAGGCTGGAGCGTTTCGAGAGCGAATGAAACGCCAGCACCCGCTCCGGGTCCGCCCCTGCGTCGCGCACCGCCTCCAGCGCGCCGGGCGGCGGCGCCGACCGCCAGATCTCGCTGTAGCACTCATCGGCGAAGATGCGGAAATCGTGCTTCTCCGCCAGCGCCAGCAGCCCGGCCCAATAGCGGCGCGAGGCGACCGCGCCTTGCGGGTTGGCGGGCGAGCACAGATAGACCACCGCCGCGCGGTCGAGCGTTTCGCGCGGCAGGGCGGCGAAGTCGGGCAGGTGGCCGGTCTCGGGCGTGGCGTTGACATAGACCGGCTCCGCCCCCGCCGCCAGCGCCGCAGCCGCATAGGCCTGATAGAACGGATTGGGCAGCAGCACCGCCGGGCGCTGGCCGCCCTTCTGCTCCGGGCACAGCGCCAGACAGGCCATGAACAGCCCCTCGCGCGTGCCATTCAGCGGCAGAATCGCGCGCTCGGGGTCAAGGCTCACGCCAAAGCGGCGCGCCAGCCACCCCGCGCAGGCGGCGCGCAGCTCCTCCGTCCCCTCGTTGGGCGGATACTTGCCGTAGAGATGCGCGTTGGCCGCCAGCGTCTCCGCCACGAAGGCGGGCCAGGGGTGCGTCGGCTCGCCGATCGCCATGGGAATCGGCGCGCCGCCGGGCGCATGGCCGTCGAGCAGCGCGCGCAGGCGCGGAAAGGCGTAGTCCGGCAGGTGCTGAAACCGCGCGGGGTGCTGCATCGCGTGTCGCCTCAAGCGGGGCGTCTGGCGCGCCCCTGTCCGCCTGCGAACATACCGTGATCCTCAAGCCACGGTCAAAGCGCTAGCGCGCGAGCGCGGCCTCCGCCGCCGAACCGATGCGCAAAAGCCGCGCCTCGTCGAACGGACGCCCGTTCAGCAACAGCCCGCAGCCCGGGCTTGCGGTCGGCAGCGTCAGCCCGCTCAGGCCCAGGAAGTTGCCGACGCGGGAATTGCGCAGCGCCAGCATGTTGCGTTCGCTGAAATACGCCTCATCCGCCAGCAGCCGCGCCGCGTCGGGCGGCAGGATCGGCGAGGTCGGGCAGATCACCGCGTCGAACGCCGCCATGCGCGCCGTCAGCGCCGCCGCGAGCCGCCGGAACGTCAGCCGCGCGCGCTCGATGGCGTCGCCGTTCTGCGCGCCGCCGCCGCGAAAGCGTTGCAGGATAGGGGGATACATCAACTCCGGCGCCGCCTCGATGGTCTCGCGCCACACCGCATAGCCCTGCGCCGCGACCGGTGAGCCCATCTCCAGCGACGCCGCCAGCGCCGCGCCCAGCTCAGGGACCGGCGCGCGTTCGACGCGGGCGCCCGCGCGCTCCAGCGCCGCCACCGCCGCCTCGAAGGCCGCGACCGGCTCAGGGTCGGCGCCGTCGAACACCATGTCGGTCGGCGCCAGCAGCGCGACGCCGCGCAGGGATGCGCCCGAAAGGTCCGCCGCCGGGCGCCCGGTCAGCGCCGCCAGCATCAAGGCGGCGTCCTCCACCGTGCGGCTAAGCGGGCCGACGGTGTCGAAATCCGGCGCCAGCGGGATCACCCCCTCCAGCGCGATCAGCCCTGAGGTGGTCTTGAGGCCGACAAGGCTCTGCCAGGCGGCGGGGATGCGCACCGAACCGCCGGTGTCGGTGCCCAGCGCCAGCGGGCTGAGGCCGAACGCCACCGACGCCGCGCCCCCCGCCGTCGAGCCGCCCGGCGCCCAGTCGGGGTTCAGCGCGTTGGGCGCCGTCGCGGTCATCGGATTGACCCCCAGACCCGAGAACGCCAGTTCGGTCATGTGGGTCTTGCCCAGGCACACCAGCCCCGCCGCCGTCAGCGCCGCGACGCAGGCCGCGTCGCGCGCAGGCGTGCGCCCGGCCAGATGGCGCGAGCCGCCCTCGGTCTCGACGCCCGCCGTGTCGAACAGGTCCTTCAGCGTGACCGGCACGCCGTCGAGCGGCCCGCGCCGCATGCCGCGCGCGGCGCGGTCGGCGCTGGCGGCGGCCTCGGCGCGCGCGCGGCCCGGCGTCAGCCGCGCGAAGACGCGGTCGCGGCCGGGGTGGTTGGCGATGGCGTCAAGATGCGCCTCCAGCAGCGCGCGCGGGTCGAGCCGCCCCGCCCCGATGGCGCGCCCAATCGCCGCCGCCGTCTCGCCCAGCCAGTCGTTCATCGACACCCCCACCGCGCAGTGCGCGCGCCGCAGCCTAGGCGGGGATCGGCGCGGCGACAACATTGCGGCGCGGCTGGCGCGCGACGCCTCTTGCATCCCGGCGCCTGCACGGAGAGGTTGCATGGAGCAGGGGCGTTAACGAATCGACCATTGACTTGGCGTCAAGTGTGCGGCGCGGCGGCGGAACTGGCGGAGACGGTGGCGACAGGCGCGCAACATCACGGTAAACCGTCCGGCCCCGGCGCGTCCGTCGCGCCGGGCGGCGCCGTCTCGCCAGAGCTTCTGCGCGCGCCGCAGCTTGCGGCGCAGATGCTGGCGGCGCCTGTGGCGGGGCTGTGGCTGGACGGCGTTTGCGTGGCCGCGCATGGCGCGGCGCGCGCGGCGCTGTCGGCGATCCGCCTTCCCACAGCGCCGCCGCGCGATCCGGTCGCGGCGGCGACGCCCGGCGGCTATCCCTTTGCCCTGGGCGTCGCGCTGCGCGACGGCGCGCGCGCGGTCGATGGCGCGCTGTGGGTGCTCGACACCCGGGCGCGCGCGGCGACGGCGCGGGAGCGCGCCATGCTCGACGCGCTGGCGGCGCTTGCCGGGGCGCTATGCGCGCAAGGGGCGGCGACGGGCGCTGACGATGCGGGCGCCCGGCGGGCCGCCGCCATCGAGAGCGAGCGGATGCGGGTGCGCTTCGAGGCGATCTTCGAGAACACCGACGCCGTAGTGTTCATCAAGCGCCGCAACGGCGAGTTGCTGGCGGCAAACCGGCGCTACCACGAACTCGCCGGGCGCGCCGACGTGGTGGGCCGCACCGATCATGAGCTTTACGGCCGCGAGACCGGCGACGCCCTGCGCGCGCGCGACCTGGCGCTGTTTCGCACCGGCGCGCCGTTCACCGGCGAGGAGCGCGTCACCCTGCCCGACGGGCGCGAGGTGGTGTATCTCTCGTCGAAATTCCTGATCCACGACCCGGCGCTGAACGACATGGTGCTGTGCGGCATCGCCACCGACATCTCCGCGCAGAAGCGGCTTCAGGCGTCGCTTGAGGCCAGCACCCGCGCGGCGGAGCAGGCGGCGCTGGCCAAGGCGCAGTTTCTCGCCGCCATGAGCCACGAGATCCGCACGCCGATGAACGGCGTGCTGGGAATGCTGGCGCTGCTGGCGACCACGCCGCTTGACGACCGGCAGCGCGCCATGGCGACCACGGCGCGCGACAGCGCCTTCAACCTGATGAAGATGCTCAACGACATTCTCGACTACGCCTGCATCGACACCCATGAGCTGACCTTCAGCCACGCGCCTTTCGATCTGCGCGAGACGCTTGAGGCCGCCGCCGAGCAGGCGCGCCCGGCCGCCAAGGGCAAGGGGCTGACGCTGGCGGTCGCGGTGGCGCAGGACGCGCCGCACAGCGTCAGCGGCGACGCGCTGCGGGTGCGGCAGGTGCTGGGCGCCCTGCTCGACAACGCGGTGAAATTCACCGATCGCGGCGGGGTGCGGCTTGAGGCCGGGGTCTGCGGCGATGCGCTGCGGGTGGTGGTGCGCGACACCGGCGTCGGCATGCCGCGCGCGGCGGGCGACATCTTCGCGGGGTTCACCCAGGGCGACGGCTCGTCCACCCGGCGCCACGGCGGCGTCGGCCTGGGCCTGACGCTGGGCAAGCGGCTGGTCGAGGCGATGGGCGGCGCCATCGGCTTTGACAGCGTCGAAGGCGCGGGCGCGGCGTTCTGGTTCACCCTGCCGCTCAACCAAGGCGCGCAATCTGCTTGACCGCGCGCGCGATCTGGAAAAGCGTGACGCATGGAAACGTCGCCCCGCTCGCCAAAACATCTCCCCGCAAGACAGGAAAACGCCATGGTTCTGCTTCACGCCCGCCGCCTGACGCGCCGTCTGGTTCTCGGCGCCGCGCTGGCCGCCGCGCTGCCCTTCGCCGCCATCGCCGCCGATCCGCTGAAGGTCGCCGCGATCTACACCGTGCCGGTCGAACAGCAGTGGGTCAGCCGCATCCACAAGGCGCTGGAGGCGGCGCAGGCGCGCGGCGAGGTGTCTTACGTCTATTCCGAGAACGTCGCCAACACCGACTATGAGCGCGTGATGCGCGAATACGCCGAGCAGGGGACGCAGCTCATGGTCGGCGAGGCCTTCGCCGTGGAGCGCGCCGCGCGCAAGGTGGCCTCCGAATATCCCGGCATCGCCTTCCTGATGGGCAGCTCGTTCGGCCCCTCGCAGCCCAATTTCGCCGTGTTCGACAACTGGATCCACGAGCCGAGCTATCTGAGCGGCATCGTCGCCGGGCGCGCCACGCAATCGAACGTGATCGGCATGGTCGGCGGCTACGCCATCCCCGAGGTCAACCGGCTGATGCACGCCTTCATGGAGGGCGCGCGCAGCGTGAACCCAGAGGTGCGTTTTCTGGTGAGCTTCATCAACAGCTGGTATGACCCGCCCAAGGCCAAGGAGAGCGCCTTCGCGATGATCGATGCGGGCGCCGACGTGATGTACGCCGAGCGTTTCGGCGTCTCCGACGCGGCGGTGGAGCGCGGCGTGAAGGTGATCGGCAACGTGATCGACACCGCCGGCCAGTATCCCGGCGCGGTGCTGGCCTCCGCCTTGTGGCATATGGAGCCGACCATCGACCGCGCCATCGCCGCCGTGCGCGACGGCGCCTTCGAGCCTGCGGATTACGGCCAGTTCAGCTTCATGGCCTACGGCGGCGCCGCGCTGGCGGTCGATCCCGCGCTGGTCCCCGCCGGGGTGATCGCCGAGGTCGAGGCGGTAAAGGCCGACATTCTGGCCGGGCTGTTCCGGGTCAACGTCAACGACGCCGAGCCGGTCTCCGACAAGTGAGGCCAGCCGACCGTTCCGCCCGGCGGCGGGCGCTTGCATGACGCAGGCGCCCCCATGACGCAGGCGCCTGTCGTTCTGCGCCTCAGCGGGCTGTCGAAGCGCTTCGGCGCCGTGCAGGCTAACGAGGCCGTCAGCCTGGATCTGCGCCGGGGCGAGATCCTGGCGCTGCTGGGCGAGAACGGCGCGGGCAAGACGACGCTGATGAACATGCTGTTCGGCCACTACCTGCCCGACGCAGGAAGCGTGGCGGTCGCCGACCGCGACGGGCGGCTGGCGGCGCTGCCGCTGGGCCAGCCGCAGGCGGCGCTCAGGGCGGGCGTGGGCATGGTGCACCAGCACTTCACGCTGGCCGAGAACCTGACCACCTTCGAGAACGTCATCCTCGGCGCCGAGCCGCTGTTCGGCTTTCGCCGGGGCCGCGCGGCGGCGCGGGCGCGGCTGAAGGCGCTGATGGCGCGCACCGGGCTTCATGCGCCGCTCGACGAGCGGGTGGCGCGGCTGTCGGTGGGTGAGCGGCAGCGCGTCGAGATCCTCAAGGCGCTGTGGCGCGACGCGCGGATTCTGGTGCTCGACGAGCCGACCGCGGTGCTGACGCCGCAGGAGGCCGACGCGCTGTTCGCCACCGTCGCGGGCATGGCGGCGGACGGCCTGAGCGTGATCTTCATCTCCCACAAGCTGCGCGAAGTGCTGGCGTTCTCGCACCGCATCGTCGTGCTGCGGGCTGGGCGCAACGTCGGCGGGATGACCACCGCCAGCGCCGACGCGCGCGCGATCGCGGCGATGATGGTGGGCGGCGCGCTTCCCGCCCAGCCCCGCCCGGCGCAGGCGGCGCCCGGCGCCCCGGTGCTGCGGCTCAGCGGCGCGCGCATCGACGCGCCCGAGGCGCGGCGCAGGCTGGCGCCGTGCGACATGGCGGTGCGCGCGGGTGAGATCGTCGGCGTGGCGGGCGTCTCGGGCAACGGCCAGGCGGCGCTCGCCGCGCTGGTCTCGGGGCTGGCGCGGCCCTCGGGCGGCACGGTCGAGCTGTTTGGCCAGCCGGTCACGCGCTTCGACCCCGCCGCCTTCATCGCGGCGGGCGTCGGGCGCATCCCGGAGGACCGCCACCATGACGGCGTGGCGGGCGCGATGACGGTGGCGGAGAACCTGGTGATCGAGCGGCTCGGCGATCCGGCGGTCAGCCGCGCCGGGTTCCTGCGCCGCCGCGCCATCGCCGACGCCGCGCGCAAAATCTGCGCGGCATACGACGTGCGCGGGCCAGGGCCGGAGGCGCCCGCGCGCCTGCTGTCGGGCGGCAACATCCAGAAGCTGATCCTGGCCCGCGTGCTCGACCGCAAGCCTGGGCTGATCCTGGCAAATCAGCCGACGCGGGGCCTCGACGTGGGCGCGGCGGCGGCGGTGGCGCGGCGGCTGATCGCGGCGAAGGCGCGCGGCGCCGGGGTGCTGCTGATCTCGGAGGACCTCGACGAAGTGCTGGCGCTGTCGGACCGCGTGCTGGCGATCCACGCCGGAGAGATCCGCGAGGCGGGCGCGCCCGCGACGCTGGACCGCGACCGCCTCGGCCTGATGATGGCGGGGGAGGCCGCGTGATCCGCATCGAGCCGCGCGAGGCGCCGCCGCGCGCGCTGAGGTGGGGCCTGCCGCCGCTGGCCGCGCTGGCCGCGCTGGCGCTGGCGGCGATCCCGCTGTGGCTGGCGGGCGCGGACGTGACGCGCGCCTATGGGCTGATGGCGCAAGGGGTGTTCGGCTCGGCCTTCGCGGTCTCGGAGATGCTGACGCGGGCGACGCCGCTGATCCTGACCGGGCTGGCGGCGGCGGTGGCGTTTCGCGCGCGACTCTGGAACATCGGCGCGGAGGGCCAGCTCTACCTCGGCGCGCTGGCGGCGGTGGCGGCAGGAACCGGCGCGATCGACGCGCCGCCTTGGGCGCTGGCGCCGCTGGTGATCGCGGCGGGCGCGCTGGCGGGCGCGCTGGCGATGGCGGCGCCGACCGTGATGAAGGCGCGGCTGGGCGTGGACGAGGTGGTGACGACGCTGCTGATGAACTTCGTCATCATCCTGTTCGTGCAGATGATGCTGGAGGGGCCTTTCAAGGACCCGATGGGCATGGGCTGGCCACAGTCCGAACCGATGGTCGAGGCCGCCATGCTGCCGCGATTGTTCGACCGGATGCGGGTGCACGCCGGGCTGCTGATCGGGCTGGCCGCCGCGCTGGCGGCGCATGTCGCGCTGAGCCGCACCACCTGGGGATTTCGGGTGCGCGCGGTGGGCGAGAACCCCGCCGCCGCGCGCCATGCGGGCATCTCGGTCGGACGCACCCTGCTGGGGGTGGGCGCGGTCTCGGGCGCGCTGGCGGGGCTGGCGGGCGTGGGCGAGGTGGCGGGGCTGAAGGGCTATCTCACCGCTGACCTCTCGCCGGGCTTCGGCTATGCGGGCATCGTGGTCGCGATGCTGGCGGGGCTTTCGCCGCTGGGGGTGGTGGCGGCGGCGCTGTTCGTCGCCTCGGTGTTCGTGGGCGCCGACAGCATGAGCCGGGCGCTTGGCGTCTCCAGCTATCTCGCCGATCTGATCGTGGCGCTGTCGCTGATCTGCGTGCTGGCGGGCGGGTTTCTGGCGCGATACCGGGTCAGGATGGGCTGATGGACCTGCTCTCGATCCTGCTGACCGACAGTTTCTGGGCGGCGTCCCTGCGCATCGCCACGCCGCTGATCTTCGGCGTGCTGGGCGCGCTGGTGTGCGAGCGGGCGGGGGTGCTGAACCTCGGCATCGAGGGGATCTTCGTCGCGGGCTCACTGGCGGGGTGGCTGGCGGTGTGGCTGGGGGCGAGCCTCTGGGGCGGGGTGGCGGCGGCGGCGCTGACCGGCGCCGCGTTCGGCCTGCTGCACGCGGTGCTGACCGTGCCGCTGGGCCTGTCGCAGCATGTCTCCGGGCTGGCGGTGACGCTGCTGGCCAGCTCCAGCGCCTATTTCACCTACCGCACCGTCCTGCCCAACTTGGCCGCGCCGCCGCGGATCGAGCCGTTCCGCCCGCTCGGCCTCGGGCCGCTCGCCGACATCCCCTTTCTCGGCCCGGTGCTGGGCCAGCAGACCGCGCTGACCTGGGCGGCGCTGGCGATGGTGGCGCTGGTGTGGTGGGTGCTGAACCGCACCGCGCTGGGGCTGGCCCTGCGCGCGGTGGGCGACAACCCCGACGCGGTGGACGCGCAGGGGCTGTCGGTCCACGGCTTGCGCATCGGCGCAGTGGTGGCGGGATCGGCGCTGATGGCGGTGGGCGGCGCGTTCCTCACCATGTCGGCGTTCGACGCCTTCTTCATCGGCATGGTGAACGGGCGCGGCTGGATCTGCATCGCGCTGGTGATCTTCGCCTCGTGGCGGCCGGGAAAGGCGCTGCTCGGCGCGCTGCTGTTCGGCGCGTTCGAGGCGTTTCAGGTCCGCGCGCAGACCCAGGCGGGCGCGGTGCTGCCCAGCCAGATTTTCCTGATGGCGCCCTATGTGTTGTCGATCGTGGCGCTGACCCTTGCGGCGCGCGGGGCGGATTATCCGCGCGCGCTGCTCAAGCCCTGGTTCAAGGGGCGACGGTGAAGGACACCCCGGAAAGATGCTCGACCTCATCCTGCGCAACGCCGCGCTGCCCGACGGGCGCAGCGGCATCGACATCGCCTGCGGCGGCGGGCGCATTGTCGGTCTCGGGCCGGCGCTGAAGGCGACCGCCGCGCGCGAGATCGACGCGGGCGGCAGGCTGGTCAGCCCGCCGTTTGTCGATTGCCATTTCCACATGGACGCCACGCTGTCGCTGGGCCGCCCGCGCCTGAACCTCTCCGGCACGCTGCTGGAGGGCATCGCGCTGTGGGGCGAACTGCGCGCGATCCAGACGGCGCAGGAGATCGTCGAGCGCGCCCTGCGCTATTGCGATCTGGCGGTGGCGCAAGGGATTCTGGCGATCCGCAGCCATGTCGATGTGACCGACGCGCGGCTTGTGGGCGTCGAGGCGCTGCTGGAGGCGCGCCGCCGCGTGGCGCCCTATATCGACCTCCAGCTCGTCGCCTTTCCGCAGGACGGCCTGCTGCGCAGCCCCGGCGCCGAGGCCAACCTTTTGCGCGCGCTCGACATGGGCGTGGACGTGGTCGGCGGCATCCCGCATTTCGAGCGCACCATGGCGGACGGCGAAGCCTCGGTGCGCCGCCTCTGCGCCATCGCCGCCGAGCGCGGCCTGCGGCTGGATTTTCACTGCGACGAGACCGACGACCCGATGAGCCGCCATGTCGAGACGCTGGCGGCGGAGGTCGCGCGGCTGGGTCTGGGCGCGCGGGCGACCGCCTCGCACCTCACCTCGATGCACTCGATGGACAACTATTACGCCTCGAAGCTGATCCCGCTGATCGCGGAATCGGGGCTGAACGTGGTCGCCAACCCGCCGATCAACATCCTGCTCTCGGGCCGCCATGACACGTTCCCCAAGCGGCGCGGCATGACGCGGGTGGCGGAATTGGCGGCGGCGGGGGTGACTGTCGCCTTCGGGCAGGATTGCATGATGGACCCCTGGCACCCCCTGGGAAACGCCGACATGCTGGAGGTCGCCTCGATCGGCCTGCACGTCGGCCAGTTGAGCAGCCGCGCCGGTATGGCCGCCTGTTTCGACGCCGTGACCGCCAACGCCGCCGCCGTGATGGGGCTGGAGGGCTATGGCGTGCGGGTCGGCGCGCGCGCCGACATGGTGGTGCTCGACGCGCCCGACCCCATCGAGGCGATACGGACGGGCGCCACCCGTCTGTTCGTGATCCGCGCCGGCGCCGTGATCGCCGAGACCGCGCCGCGCGTCACCCGGCTGGCGCTGGCGGGGCGGCCCGACGCGCTGCGCCACGGCGTCGCGTGAGGCCTACTGGACGGCCTGAAACAATAGCCCCGCCGCCAGCGAGCCGCTCAGCGCGAAGCCAAGGTAGAGCGCGAACACCCGCCGCTTCACCAGCGCGAACACCGCCAGCGCGGCGGGCAGCGACGACACGCCCCCCGCCACCAGAAACGCCAGCCCCGCCCCCGGCGCCATGCCCTGCGTCATCAGCCCCGACACCAGCGGCAGCGCGGCGTAGCCGTTGAGATAGGCGGGCACGCCGACCAGCGTCGCGATCACGATCGGCCAAAGCCCCGATCCGCCCAGCAGCCCCGCGACGCGCTCGGCAGGAACCCAGGCGAGCATCAGGCTCTCCAGCACGAAGGCCAGCGTCAGCCACTTGAGCAGGAACAGCCCCGAGCGCGCGCCCTCACGCGCGAACCTCTCGCGCCGCGCCGTCTCGCGCCAGAACGCCCAGACCGGCGGTTTGGGGTTGCGCACCCTGGCGCCGCCGCAGCCGCCGTCGCCCACCCCCGCGCGCAGCGGATCGGCCAGCCAGCCGCCCCGCGCCAGCGCCGCCGTGGCGAAGCCGCCGAACAGGCCGAGGCCGATGGCGGCCAGCGTCTTGGCGACCGCGAAGCCCACGCCCAGCGTGCCCGCCGTCAGCGCGAACATCGCCGGGTCGATCACCGGCGAGGCGAGCCAGAACGCCATCACCGGCGCCAGCGGCACGCCCATCGCCAACAGCGCCGCGATCAGCGGGATCACGCCGCAGGAGCAGAACGGCGACAGCGCGCCGAACGCGGCGGCCAGCGCGATCATCAGCGGCAGCCGCCCGGTGAAGGCGCGCGCGATCAGGTTGTCGGCGCCCGTGGCCGCAGCCCCGGCGGCGACCAGCACCGAGAACACAAGGAACGGCGCGACATGGAGCAGGGCGGCCAGCGCGAAGCGCGCGCTCTCAGCCGCCTGCGCCGCGTCCAGCGCCGCCACCGCCAGCATCAGCGCCGCGACCGCCAGCCACACCCGGTCAACCGCGCCCGGCAGGCCGCCAAGACGTCTCAGAACCAGCGCCGTCATCGCTTCGCTCCCCAGAGTCTCACGCAGCGTCCTCCCGCGTCAGCCGCACGCCCGAACAGCACTCAGCCGCGACGAACGCCAGCACGGCGCGCATCCGGTCATAATCGGCGCGGATCAGCATCAGCCGCCCCGCGCGCTTTCGCTCCACCAGCCCCGCCGCGACCAGCGCGCCCAAGTGATGCGCCAGCGTCGAGGGCGCGAGGCCCTCGTGCGCCGCGATGTCGCCCACCGACAACCCGCCCGCGCCCGCGCGCACCAGCAGGCGAAAGACCCTCAACCGGGCCTCGTGGCCCAGCGCGGCGAGCGCGGCGGCGGCGTCTGCTTCGTCCATGCTTTCGTTATAACCACAAAACCGGTTTTGTGAAGATAAATTTCGCAAATCACTTCCTGCGCAGATGCTCATCCAGCCGGGGCATGATCTCGACGAAGTTGCAGGGCCGGTGGCGCATGTCGAGTTGCAGCTTGAGAATCCCGTCCCAGGCGTCGCGGCAGGCGCCGGGCGAGCCGGGCAGCGCGAACAGATAGGTGCCGCCCGCCACCCCGGCGCAGGCGCGCGACTGGATCGCCGAGGTGCCGATCTTCTGAAAGCTCAGCATGGTGAACAGCGTGCCGAACGCCTCGATCTCCTTTTCATAGACGCGGCGATGCGCCTCCACCGTCACGTCGCGCCCGGTCAGCCCGGTGCCGCCGGTGGAGAGCGCCACGTCAACGCCCGAATCGGCGACCCAGGCGCGCAGCTTCGCCTCGATGTCGTCCGCCTCGTCGCGCACGATCGCGCGGTCGGCCAGCAGATGCCCGGCCTCGGCGATGCGCGCGACCAGCGTGTCGCCCGACTTGTCCTCGGCCATCGTGCGCGTGTCAGAGACCGTCAGCACCGCGATGCGGACCGGGATGAAGGGCAGGCTTTCGTCGATGCGGCTCATGGGGGCGCTCCGTTGCGGTGTCGCCCCTGCGATAGCAGAGCGCCGCCGCAGCCGCGAGCGGGCGTCACGCCGCGCCGAATCGCGCGCGCCACGCGGGCGCCGCGTCGCCGGGCAGGGGCGCGGCCTCAAAGACCGCCCGCGCGATGGCGCGCGACAGGCACAGCGCGGCGGCGTGACCGATGGCGACCGCCTCCGCCGGGGTCGGCGCCGCCCGCGCGCCGGTCGCCGCCGCAAACACGATGTCGCCGTCAAACAGCGTATGCGACGGCACGATGGCGCGCGCCATGCCGTCATGCGCCGCCACCGCCATGCGGTGCGCCTGCGCCTTGCTCAGCCGCGCGTCGGTCGCCACCACCGCCAGCGTGGTGCTGGCCCCGGCGATCAGCGCGCCCGCCTTGGTGGCGAACAGCGACGCCGCATCCGGCGCGCGCGACGCCGGACCAAGGCCGCCGAACTCGGCGCCGATCTCGAACGGCGCCGCCCAGAAATGCGGGCCGTCGCCGCAGGTGACCTGCCCCAGCGCGTTCACCGCGACCAGCGCGCCCACCGTGACGCCGCCGGGCAGGCGCAGCGAGGCCGAGCCGAGGCCCCCCTTTAGCGCCCCCGCCACCGCGCCGAACCCCGCGCCGGAGGTTCCCAGGTCAAAGTCGTGTCCCGCAGCCGCCAGCGCCGCCGCGCCAAGGGCGCGATAGGGGTTGCGCGCCCACGCCTTGTCGCCGCCGTTGTTCAGATCGAACAGGATCGCCGCAGGCGTGATCGGCGCGACCGCTTCGCCGACGCGAAACCCCCGGCCCATCGCGGCGAGCGCGTCGGTCACGCCCGAGGCCGCGTCCAGCCCGAACACCGAGCCGCCCGCCAGCACCAGCGCATCGACCTGCTCCACCAGCCGGTCGGGCGCCAGCAGGTCGGTCTCGCGCGTGCCCGGCGCGCCGCCCATCACATGCGCGGCGGCGGTGAACGGCGCATCGGCCGTCAGCACCGTGACGCCGGAGCGCACGGCGGGGTCGTCGGCGCAGCCGACGCGCAGCCCCGCCACGTCGGTGATCAGGTTGCGCGGTCCGGTCCTGAACATCCGCTCGCTCTCCCCATCGCGGCGCAGGGCTGCGCAAACAGCGTCGCGACGCTATCTATCATAGACGCAAAACGGGAGGCGACGTGAAGAACCGCACCGACATCGCCGCGCCGCAGACCTCGTCCGGCGCCGAAATCGACGCGTTCCTGCGCGAAGCGGGCGCGCTGGCGCCACCGGCGCAGGCCGCGCGCGGGCGCCTCGTCTTCGCGCTCGACGCCACCATGAGCCGACAGCCGACCTGGGACGTCGCCTGCGCGCTGCAGGGCGAGATGTTCGGCGCGGCGGCCTCGGTGGGCGGGCTGTCGGTGCAGCTGGTGTTTTTCCGGGGTCTCGGCGAGACCCGCGCCTCACGCTGGCTGGGCGACGCGCGGGCCTTGGGCGCGGCGATGGCGCGCATCCGCTGCGAAGGCGGGCGCACCCAGATCGGCAAGGTGCTGAGCCACGCGCGCCGCGAAGCCGAGGCGCGCCCGGTGGCGGCGCTGGTCTATGTCGGCGACTGCATGGAGGAGGACGCCGACGCGCTGTGCGTGAAGGCGGGAGAGCTGGCGCTGCTGGGGGTGCGGGCGTTCCTGTTCCACGAGGGGCGCGAGCCGGTCGCGGGCGCGACATTCCGCGAGATCGCGCGCATCACCGGCGGCGTCTATCTGCCGTTCGATGCGGGCGCGGCGGCGCAGTTGAAGGCGCTGCTGGCGGCGGTCGGCGCCTACGCCGCTGGCGGGCGCCGGGCGCTGGAGCGCTCGGGCGACGCCGCCGCGCGCCGTCTGCTGGCCGATCTGCGATGATCCAGGCGCTGCTGGGCCTCGTCGCGAGCCTCGCGCTCTGGTCGTTGCTGCGGCGCGGCCTGCAACCGGGCGCAGGATTGCGCGGCGTGGGCGTGGCGCTGCTGGCGGGCGGCGGCGTTCTGCTGCTGGCGCGCCAGCCGGGGCTGGCCGCCGTGGCGGCGGCGCTGGGCGCGGCGCTGCTGGCGCGGGCGCGGCGCGGCGGGCGGCGGGGGCGCGCCTCGACCGTGCGCACCGCGACGCTGGAGATGATGCTGGACCATGACAGCGGCGCGATGGAGGGCCGGGTGCTGCGCGGCGCCTTCGCGGGCAGGATGCTGTCGGACCTCACCCTTGAGCAGCTTCTGACGCTGGCGGCGGAGATCGACGCGGGCGAGACGCAGACGCTGTCGCTGCTGCACGCCTGGCTCGACCGCGCGCACCCCGACTGGCGCGACGCGCAGGACGCGGCGCCGCCCGCATCCGGGGCCACATCAGGCGCCATGACGCGCGCGCAGGCGCTGGAGATTCTGGGATTGCGGGAAGGCGCCGACGATGGCGCCGTGGAGGCCGCATGGCGGCGGCTGATGAAGCGGGTCCACCCCGACGTCGGCGGCTCCGAGGCGCTGGTGGCGCAGGTCACCGCCGCGCGCGACCGGCTGCTGCGCTAGACGCCGGTCAGCCGCGAGACCAGGCTGCGCACAAAGGGCGCGATCATGAAGGCGGTGGGGAACGCCACCGCCCAGGAAAACGTCCAAGCCTGCATCCATGACGACACGAAGTCGGGCGGCACACCCAGCGCGCGCCATGTGGCGACGCACGACACCAGCAGCGACATCACCCCCGAGAGCAGAAACGAGAACAGCGCAGGCGCCAGGCGCGCGGGCAGCATGGCGCCGTCAGAGGCCGGAGTGCGCGATCAGCGTGCGGTAGTCGTTGACGCGCAGCGCCGCCGCCGCCTTCATCTCCTCCGGCGCGATGCTTGCCGCCGCCTCGGCCTCGGCCAGCTTGGCGTCGAGGAACGCGCGGGTAAGCTGGTCGCGCTCCACCGCCTCCTCGGCCAGCACCGAAGCCGCCTCGGGCGACACCTCGGCGAAGCCGCCTGTCACGAAATAGGCGGTCTGCGCGCCGCCGCTGTGAATCGTCACCACGCCGGGGCGCAGGGTGGACAGGAATGGCGCGTGCCCCGGCAGGGCGGTGAAATCGCCCATCATGCCGGGAATCTGCGCCATGTCGGCGTCCACCGAGGCCAGCAGGCGCTCGGGCGAGACCAGATCGACCTTAAGCGTCGCCATGGCGCGCCCCTCCTTCGCCGTTACGCCGCCTGCGCCGCCATCCGCTGCGCCTTCTCGATCACGCTGTCGATGTCGCCGACCATGTAGAAGGCGGCCTCCGGCAGATGGTCGAACTCGCCCGCGACGACGCGCTTGAAGCTGTCGATGGTCTTCTCCAGCGGCACCTGCACGCCCGGCGAGCCGGTGAACACCTGCGCCACGTCGAACGGCTGGCTGAGGAAGCGCTGGATTTTTCGCGCGCGCGAGACGGTCAGCTTGTCTTCCTCGCTCAGCTCGTCCATGCCCAGGATCGCGATGATGTCCTGCAGCGACTTGTAGCGTTGCAGGATGCCCTGCACGTCGCGCGCCACCTGATAATGCTCCTCGCCCACCACCGACGGCTCAAGGATGCGCGACGAGCTGTCGAGCGGATCGACGGCGGGGTAGATGCCCAGCTCCGAGATCGCGCGGCTGAGCACCGTGGTCGCGTCGAGGTGGGCGAACGAGGTCGCCGGGGCCGGGTCGGTGAGGTCGTCGGCGGGCACATAGATCGCCTGCACCGAGGTGATCGAGCCGGCCTTGGTCGAGGTGATCCGCTCCTGCAACTGGCCCATGTCGGTCGCCAGCGTCGGCTGATAGCCCACGGCGGACGGGATGCGGCCCAGCAGCGCCGACACTTCCGAGCCGGCCTGGGTAAAGCGGAAGATGTTGTCCACGAAGAACAGCACGTCGGCGCCCGACTGGTCGCGGAACTGCTCGGCCAGCGTCAGCCCCGACAGCGCGACGCGCATGCGCGCCCCCGGCGGCTCGTTCATCTGGCCATAGACAAGCGCCACTTTCGACTTGGTCAGATCGTCGATGTTGATGACGCCCGACTCGATGAACTCGTGATACAGGTCGTTGCCCTCGCGGGTGCGCTCACCCACGCCCGCGAACACCGAATAGCCCGAGTGCACCTTGGCGATGTTGTTGATCAGCTCCTGGATCAGCACGGTCTTGCCCACGCCCGCGCCGCCGAACAGGCCGATCTTGCCGCCCTTGGCGTAGGGCGCCAGCAGGTCGATCACCTTGATGCCGGTCACGAGGATCTCGGAGGATGTGGACTGCTCCGCGAACGTCGGCGCCGGCTGGTGGATGGCGCGGCGCTCGGTGTGCGCCACCGGGCCGCCCTCGTCCACCGGCTCGCCGATCACGTTGAGGATGCGCCCCAGCGTGCCGTCGCCCACCGGCACCGTGATCGGGCCTTCGGTGTCGGTGACCGGCTGGCCGCGCACCAGCCCCTCGGTGCTGTCCATGGCGACCGCGCGCACGGTGTTCTCGCCGAGGTGCTGCGCGACCTCGAACACCAGGCGGTGACCGCCGTTGTCGGTCTCCAGCGCGTTCAGGATCGCGGGCAGATGGCCGTCGAACTGCACGTCGACGACCGCGCCGATGACCTGGGTGATTTTGCCGGTTTGGGCCATGACGGTTCCTGTCCTCTTAAGTCTCTAGAGCGCCTCGGCGCCCGAAATGATCTCGATGAGCTCTTTGGTGATCGCCGCCTGGCGCGAGCGGTTATAGACGATGGTCAGCCGGTCGATCATGTCGCCCGCGTTGCGGGTGGCGTTGTCCATCGCGCTCATCCGCGCGCCCTGCTCGGAGGCCGCGTTCTCCAGCAGCGCCGTGAAGATTTGCACCGCGATCGAGCGCGGCAGCAGGTCGGCGAGGATCGCGTCCTCCTCCGGCTCGTATTCATAGCCCTGCCCGCCCTCGCCCGCTGCGGCCTCACCGGCCTGCACCGGGATGATCTGCGGCGCGGTCGGCGTCTGCAGCACGATCGATTGGAACCGGCTGTAGAACAGGTGGCAGGCGTCGAACTCTCCGCCGATAAAGCGCTTGAGCACTTCGTCGGCGACCTTCTGCGCATCGACATACGCGACCCGCTTCACCGCGCCCATGTCGATGTGATGGATCAGCTTGGCGCCATGGTCGCGGCGCAGCTGGTCGCGACCCTTCTTGCCGACGGTGATGATCTTCACCGTCTTGCCCGCGCCCTCAAGCGCGATGATCTTCTGCCGCGCCAGCCGCACGATGGAGGAGTTGAAGCCGCCGCACAGGCCGCGCTCGGAGGTGCAGACCAGCAGCAGGTGCGTGTCGTCCGCCCCCGTGCCCGCCAGCAGGCGCGGCGCGGTGGGGCTGTTGCGGCTGGCGCGGGCGAGATTGCCGACCGCGTCCTCCATCTTCACCGCATAGGGCCGCGCCGCCACCGCCGCCTCCTGCGCGCGGCGCAGCTTGGCGGAGGCGACCATCTGCATGGCCTTGGTGATCTTGCGTGTGGACTTGACCGAACTGATCCGGTTTTTCAGGTCCTTGAGGCTCGGCATCCCGCCACTCTCCCGCTAGCGCGCCCGATCAGGCGGCGAAGGTCTTGGCGAAATCGTCGAGCGCCGCCTTGATCTTTGCCTCAAGCTCGCCCGCCACCTTGCCGTCCTTGTCGCGCAGCGTGTCGAGCACGTCCTTCGCCTTGGTGCGCAGGTGCTGGAGCAGGCCGCGTTCGAAGGCGCCGACCTTGTTGACCGGCAGCTTGTCGAGATAACCCTTGGTGCCGGCGTAGATCACGCAGACCTGCTCGCCGTTGGTCAGCGGCGCATACTGCGGCTGCTTGAGCAACTCGGTCAGCCGCGCGCCGCGCGCCAGCAGACGCTGGGTCGAGGCGTCGAGGTCGGAGCCGAACTGCGCGAAGGCCGCCATCTCGCGATACTGCGCCAGCTCCAGCTTGATCGACCCGGCCACCGACTTCATCGACGCGGTCTGCGCCGACGAGCCGACGCGGCTGACCGACAGGCCGACGTTCACCGCCGGGCGGATGCCCTGATAGAACAGCTCGGTCTCAAGAAAGATCTGGCCGTCGGTGATCGAGATCACGTTGGTCGGGATGTAGGCCGACACGTCGCCAGCCTGGGTCTCGATGATCGGCAGCGCCGTCAGCGAGCCGGAGCCGTTGTCGGCGTTCAGCTTGGCGGCGCGCTCCAAAAGGCGGGAGTGGAGGTAGAACACGTCGCCCGGATAGGCCTCGCGCCCCGGCGGACGGCGCAGCAGCAGCGACATCTGGCGATAGGCGACCGCCTGCTTGGACAGATCGTCATAGATGATCAGCGCGTGCATGCCGTTGTCGCGGAAATACTCGGCCATGGCGCAGGCGGAATAGGGCGCCAGATACTGCAGCGGCGCCGGTTCGGAGGCGGTGGCGGCGACCACGATGGAGTATTCCATCGCCCCGGTCTCCTCCAGCTTCTTCACCAGCTGGGCCACGGTCGAACGCTTCTGGCCGACGGCGACATAGACGCAATACAGCCGCTTGCCCTCGTCGTCGCCCGCGACGTCGTTATAGGCCTTCTGGTTGAGGATCGCGTCGAGCGCCACGGCGGTCTTGCCGGTCTGGCGGTCGCCGATGATCAGTTCGCGCTGGCCGCGGCCGATCGGGATCAGCGCGTCGATCGCCTTGATGCCGGTCGCCATCGGCTCATGCACCGACTTGCGGGGGATGATGCCCGGCGCCTTGACGTCGCAGCGGGTGCGGCCTTCGGCCACGATCGGGCCCTTGCCGTCGATCGGCTCGCCCAGCGCATCGACCACGCGGCCCAGCAGGCCCCGGCCATAGGGCACGTCCACGATGGAGTTGGTGCGCTTGACGGTGTCGCCTTCCTTGATCGCCCGGTCGTCGCCGAAGATCACGATGCCGACGTTGTCGGCCTCAAGGTTCAGCGCCATGCCCCGGACGCCGCCGGGAAACTCGACCATCTCGCCGGCCTGCACGTTGTCGAGGCCGTGGACGCGGGCGATGCCGTCGCCGACGCTGAGCACCTGGCCCACCTCGGCGACTTCGGTCTCCTGGCCGAAATTCTTGATCTGGTCCTTGAGAATCGCGGAGATCTCGGCGGCCTGGATGGTCATATGCGGGCCTCTTTCATGATGGTCTGCAGTTTGGCGAGTTGCGAGCGGATCGACGTGTCGATCATCCGCGACCCCACCTTCACGACGAGGCCGCCGATCAGCGCCTCATCCACAATGGCGTCGAGCGCGATCTGCGCGCCGGTCGCCTCGCGCAGCGTGCGCTCGAGGTTCTCGCGCTGCGCGGCGCTGAGCGGCGCGGCGGAGCGCACTTCGGCGCTGATCACGCCGCGCTTTTTCGCCAGCAGCGCGTCAAAGCCGCGGATCACGGCGGGCAGCGCGCCCAGACGGCGCTTGGCCGCCATCAGCGCGACAAGGTTGCTGGCCGGCGCGCCGACGCCCAGCGCGGCGCACACCGCAGCCATGGCGCGCGCCTGCTCGTCGCGGCTGTGGATCGGCGAGGCGATCACGCTGCGCAGATCGGCGCTGGCGCGGAGCGCGTCGCCGAGCAGCCGCACCTGCGATTCGACCGAATCCACCGCGTCCGACTCGACGGCGAGATCGAACAGGGCGGTGGCGTAGCGCCCTGCGACGCCGGAGGGAGGGGATGTCTCGGACACGAACGACCCTTTTGGATGGTCCCGGCGCGTGACGCCCCGAGCGCATGAAACCCTGCGCGGCGGCGGCAAGTCCGCGCCCCCGTGCGAGCGCTGGCTAGCATAGGGTCGCAGGGCTTGCAACTGACGCGCTGCGCTGCGGCGCCGGATTCGGCGCGGCGTTTTTGCAGGCGCGGGGAATTCCGCAAGCCGCCGCTCGCGCAGGCGGCGCCCTGCGGCGGTTCAGATCGGGGCCGTGACCACCTGCGCCAGCAGCCGCGCCGTGGTCTCGCCGTCGCACAGCTGTGTATCGGGCTTCGTGACCGCCGCCGCCGCCGCCGCCACGCCCGCCGCGCAAGCCTCCGGCGCGCCTTGTCCGCGCGACAGCGCCAGCGTGAACGCGGCCACGAAGCTGTCGCCCGCGCCCACCTTGCTGATCACCGCCACCTTTGGCGGGCGGGAGTGCCAGCGGCCCTCGGGCGTCGCGACCACGGTGCCCTCCGCGCCGTGCGCCACCGCGACGATCCGCGCCGCGCCGCGCGCCACAAGCGCGGCGGCGAAGTCGGCGACCGCCGCGACGCCCTGCAGCGGGGCGCCCGCCAGCGCCTGCGCCTCCTCATGGTCCATGCGCAGGACATGCAAGGGCCGCGCGCACCGCGCCGCCGCCTCCAGCGCCGCGCCGGAGGTGTCGAGAATCATGCGCGCGCCCAGCGGCGCAAGCCGCGCGTTCAGCGTCAGGAAGAAGTCATCGGCCAGACCCGGCGGCGGGCTGCCGCTGACCACCAGCAGATCGCCGGGCCGCGTCGCCGCCGCCACCGCCGCCGCAGCCCGCTCGGCGTCGGCGTCGCGCCATACGGGGCCGGGCATCAGGAAGCGGTATTGCGCGCCGCTCTCCAGCGCGCGCACCGCCATGCTGCGCCGCGTCTCGCCGGGCGCGCCAAGATCGACCGGGCTGAGGCCCGCCGCGCGCAGCAGCGCCAGAAGATGCGCCCCCGCAGGCCCGCCCGCCGCCACCAGCGCCACGCTGTCGCCGCCCAGATTGGCGATGGCGCGCGAGACGTTGACGCCGCCGCCGCCGGGGTCGATGCGCGGCGCGGCGCAGCGCAGCTTGCGGTCGGGCGCCACCGCATCGGTCTCGGTGGAGATGTCGAGCGCGGGGTTCAGCGTGAGGGTGACAATGCGGGCCATCGGGCGCTCCGTCGCAGGGATTGCGCGATGCTAAGCGGGCCGCCGCGCCGCAGTCCACACAGGATCATGTCAGCCAAACGTCATGTCACAGAAAGCTCTGCGGATCGACGTCGATCGCCAGCTTCACCGACGCGGGCGGCCGCGCGCCCGCGATCCACGCCCGCAGCGCCGGTTGCAGCGCCGCGCCGCGCGGCGCCTTGACCAGCAGCCGCACCCGCCAGCGGCCGCGGATGCGGGCGATGGGCGCGGGCGCCGGGCCGAACAGCCGCGCGCCCACCGCCTCCAGCGGCGCGCCCGCCCGCGCCAGCGCCTGCGCCGCCGCGCCCACCCTGGCCTCGTCGGGGCCGGAGAGGATCGCCGCCGCCATCCGCCCGAACGGCGGCGCCCCCGCCGCCCGGCGCGCCGCCGCCTCGCGCGCCATGAACGCCGCCTCGTCGCCGCTCAGGATCGCGCGCATCACCGGATGTTCCGGCGCGGCGGTCTGGATCAGCGCCAGCCCCGGCTTGTCGGCCCGCCCCGCCCGGCCCGAGACCTGCCGGATCAGCTGAAACGTGCGCTCCGCCGCGCGCAGGTCGCCGTTCTCCAGCCCGAGATCGGCGTCGATCACGCCGACCAGCGTCAGATGCGGAAAGTTGTGGCCCTTGGCGACGACCTGGGTGCCGATGATGATGTCGGCGCCGCCGCCCGCGATGGCGTCGATCTGCGCGCGCAGCGCGTCGGGGCCGATGGCGGTGTCCGACGACAACAGCGCGATGCGCGCGGCGCCGAACAGCGCCGCCGCCTCCTCCGCCAGCCGCTCCACCCCCGGCCCGGTGGCGGCCAGACGGTCGGGCGCGCCGCATTTGGGGCAGGCGTTAGGGATCGGCTCGGCGTGGCCGCACTGGTGGCAGATCAGCCGGGCGCGATAGCGGTGCTCGACCAGCCGCGCGTCGCAGTCGGGGCACTCGAAGAAATGGCCGCAGGCGCGGCACACCGTCAGCGGCGCATAGCCGCGCCGGTTGAGAAACAGCAGCGACTGCTCGCCCGCCTTGAGCCGCTCGGCCATGGCGCGCGCCAGCGGCGGCGCGATCCAGCGGCCCGGCGGCGGCCCCTCGCGGCGCAGGTCGATGGCGCGCAAGACCGGCAGCGTGGCGACGCCGAACCGCTCGGGCAGCTCAAGCCGCGCGTATTTGCCGGTCTCGGCGTTGACCCAGGTCTCCAGCGACGGCGTGGCGGAGGCCAGCGCCACATGCGCGCCCTCGATGCTGGCGCGCAGCACCGCCATGTCGCGGGCGTGGTAGAGCGCGCCGTCCTCCTGCTTGTAGGCGGTGTCGTGCTCCTCATCCACCACGATCAGCCCCAGCCGCGCGAACGGCAGGAACAGCGCCGAGCGCGCGCCCACCACAACCCGTGCGTCGCCGGACGCGACCGCGCGCCACAGCCGCCGCCGCTCCGCGCCCGAAACGCCGGAATGCCACTCGCCGGGCGCGGCGCCGAAGCGCGCGGCCAGCCGGTCGATGAAGCTGGCGGTCAGCGCGATCTCGGGCAGCATCACCAGCGCCTGCCGACCTTGGCGCAGCGCCTCGGCCACCGCCTCGAGATAGACCTCGGTCTTGCCCGAGCCGGTGACGCCCTTCAGCAGCGTCGCGCCATAGACGCCCGATGCGACCGCCTTGCGCAGGGCGTCCGCCGCCGCCGCCTGCTCGGGCGACAGCGCAGGCCCCGGCGCGCGCAGGTCGGGCGCCGGATAGGGCCGGTCGCGCGCGACGCTCTCGCGCCGCAGCAGCCCCGCCGCCGCCATCGCGCTCAGCACGCCGACCGAGACGCCCGCCGCGCGCGCCAGATCGCCCGGCGCCATCGGCGCGCCGCCAACCTCGGCCAGCGCGGCCAGCGCGCGGGCGCGGGCGGGGGTGAGCTTCTCGGGCGGGGCCTCGCCCGGCGCATAGAGCGCCTGCACGGGCGGCGCGTCGCCCAGACCGGGCGCGCGGGTGGCGAGCCGGATCATCGCCCCCAGCGGCGTGAGGGTATAGTCGGCGGCGCGGGCGAGAAACGCGCGCATCGCGTCCCGCATCGGCGTCTCGTCCAGAACCCGGATCAGCGGCTTGAGTTTTCGCGCCGCCGCCTCCCCGCCCGGCCCCCAGACCACCCCCAGCGCGACGCCGCCGCCCAGCGGAACCTCGACGAAAGCGCCTTCCGGCGGCGTCGGGACAGCCTCGGGAACCAGATAGTCGAAGGTGCGGTCCAGCGGCGCCGACAGCGCCACCGTGACGACGCGCGGCGCGGCGCAAAGCGCGGGGCGCGCACCGGCGCAAGGCGCGGGCGAGGATGGTTCACCGCCCGTCATGCCCGCCTCCCCCCGCCTGTGCGGCGCGCAGGATAGGCGGCGCCGCGCCGGATTGAAACGCCCGCCCGAGCGGAGGGGCGCGTGGCGGCGCGACTGGAGGCGTGACTGGCGGCGCGCGGCGAAGCGCCGTATTGTCGCCCTGCGTCATGGCCCGGCGCGATCGGCTTGAAGGGACCCAAAGCCCATGCAGTTCTTCGTTGACACCGCCGACATCGGCGAGATTCGCGACCTTTCCGCGACCGGCATGGTGGACGGCGTGACCACCAATCCCTCGCTGATCCTCAAGTCGGGCCGCGACATCGTCGAGGTCACGCGCGAGATCTGCGAGATCGTGCCCGGCCCGGTCTCCGCCGAAGTCGCCTCGGTCGAGTTCGACGCCATGCTGGCCGAGGGCCGGGCGCTGGCCGCCATCGCGCCCAACATCGCCGTCAAGCTGCCGCTGACGTGGAACGGCCTGCGCGCCTGCCGCACGCTGGCCGACGAGGGGCGGATGGTCAACGTCACGCTGTGCTTCTCCGCCCCGCAGGCGCTGCTGGCGGCCAAGGCGGGCGCGACCTTCATCTCGCCCTTCGTCGGGCGGCTGGACGACAGCGGCGTGGACGGCATGGACCTGATCGCCGACATCCGCCAGATCTATGACAACTACGGCTTTCAGACCAAGATCCTCGCCGCCTCGATCCGCACCGTGAACCATGTGCGCGACGCGGCGAAGATCGGCGCCGACGTGGCCACCCTGCCGCCCGCCGTGCTGCGCAGCCTCGCCCATCATCCGCTGACCGACAAGGGGCTGGCGGCGTTCCTGGCCGACTGGGCCAAGACCGGCCAGTCCATCAAGACCGGCGCGTGACGGCCATGGCGCCCGAAACCGCCGAAACCGCTGGCGCCGACGCCGCCGACGCGGCGCAGGCGGCGCCCGGCAAGCTGACGCCGAAACAGGCGGAGGCGCTGCGCGCGCAGGTGCTGCGCGAGCCTGCGCTGGTGCTGGACGACCGCGCGATCATGGCGGCGCTGATCGAGGCGGCGGGCGGGCAGGCGCGCAACGTGGTCGATCTGCGCGGCGCGCTGGTGCGCAGGCTCGAGACGCGGCTGGAGCGGCTTGAGCAGGCGCACCGCACCGTGATCGCGGCGGCTTATGAAAACCTCGCGGGGGCGGGGCAGGTCCACCGCGTCGCGCTGATGCTGCTGGAGGCCGACAGCGCCGCCGCCTTCGCCCGCGCCCTGCTGGTCGATGCGGCCGAGGTGCTGGCGGTGGACGCGGCGCGGCTGGCGCTGGAGGGCGGCGCCACGCTGGCGGGGCTGGACGACGCGCTGGCGGCGCGGGTGATCGCGCTGCCCGAGGGCGGCATCGACGCCTATCTGGCGCTGGGCGACGCGCCGGGCCGCGACGGCGCATGGCTGCGCCCCACGCCGCCCGAGGCGGAACTGATCTTCGGCGACGACGCCGCGCGCATCGGCTCGGAGGCGCTGATCACGCTCGACCTGGGATCAATCGGCGACAAACCGGCGCGCGGCCTGCTGGCCTTCGGCGCCGAGGACGCGGGCCGCTTCGCGCCCGAGCACGGCGCCGATCTGGTGGCGTTTCTGGGCGGGGTGACGGGCCGCGTCGGGCGGCGCTGGCTGACGTGACGGCGCGGGACGCCCCCACGCGCGGGGGCGCGGCCGGGGCTGTGGCGGGCGCTGCGGCCGGGACTGCGGCCAAGACTGCGGCAGGGACTGCGGCAGGGACTGCGGCAGGGACTGCGCCGGACGCGGGGGCGCTTTCGGCTGCGCGCGGCGACGACGCGCCCACCCTGCTCGACCGCTGGCTGATCACCCTGTCGGCGCAGCGCGGCGCGCGGCCCGCCACGCTGGTCGCCTATCGCCGCGACGTGACCGGCTGGCTTGAGTTTCTGACCGGACACCTCGGCGGCCCGCCCGATCTGGCGCGCGTCGCCACCACCGACCTGCGCGCCTGGATGGCTGCAAGCCGCGCGCGCGGCCTGGGCGCGCGCTCGCTGTCGCGCGCCTTGTCGGCGGTGAAGGGGTTTCACCGCTGGCTGGCCGACGCGGAAGGCATGGAGGCGCCCGCCGTCGCCGCCATGCGCGGCCCGAAGGTCTCGCGCCGCCTGCCGCGCCCGGTGGACATCCCCGCCGCCCGCGCGCTGATCGACGCGGTGCGGACCGACGCGCGCGAAGGCTGGATCGGCGCGCGCGACGCCGCCGTGCTGACGCTGCTGTGGGGCTGCGGCCTGCGCATCTCCGAGGCGCTGTCGCTGAAGGGCGCCGACGCGCCGCTGCCCGACGTGCTGCGCATCACCGGCAAGGGCGGCAAGGAGCGGCTGACGCCGGTGCTGCCCGCGGCGCGCGCGGCGGTGGAGGCCTATCGCCGCCTGGCGCCGTTCGCGCTGGGCGCCGGGGAGGCGCTGTTTCGCGGCGCGCGCGGCGGCGCGCTCAACCCGCGTCTGGTGCAGAAGGCGATGGAGACGGCGCGCATGGGCCTTGGCCTGCCCGCCACCGCCACGCCGCACGCGCTGCGCCACGCCTTCGCGACGCATCTGCTGGCGGCGGGGGGCGATCTGCGCGCGATCCAGACGCTGCTCGGCCACGCCTCGCTGTCCACCACGCAGGTCTATACGGCGGTCGATGGCGCGCGGCTGGCGGCGATCCACGCCGCCGCCCACCCGCGCGCCCATCGCTGAGGCGCGCTCACCATCGCCTCACCGCAACGTTGGTTGCGAGGGCGCGGTCTGACGCCGACATCATCGAAGGGAGGGCGACGCGATGCGGTGGATGGGCGGAGCGGCGATGATGCTGACGCTGACGGCCTGCGCCGCCACGCCGCCTGCGCCCGATCTGGCCGCGATCTACAGCCGCGCGGCGGCGGTGGACAGCCAGCAGCGCCGTCCGGTCGTCACCATCCCCGGCACGCTCGGCTCGCGCCTTGTGGACCGCGACAGCGGCGCGGTGATCTGGGGCGGCGACACCGCGCTGTCGCTCGACCCCGACGACCCGGCGGCGATGCGGCTGATCGCGCTGCCGTTCGGCCCGCCCGAGACGCCCTTGCGCGCCCTGCGCGACGGGGTGCGCACCGACGGCGTGGTGCGCACCGCCAACGCCTCGCTGTTCGGCGCCACCGTCAGCCTCGAGATCTATTCCGGAATCATCGAGACGCTGATCGCGGGCGGCTACGACTTTCGCGAGACCCGCGCGGCGGAGATCAGCGACCGCACGGTGAACCTCGACGCCTTCGAGTTCCCCTACGACTGGCGGCGCGACATCGTCGAGGCGGCGCAGGATCTGGCCTATTTCATCGAGCGCAAGCGCGTGCAGGTGGAGCAGGAGCGGCTGCGCGTGTTCGGCAGGCTGACCGAGCCGGTGCGCTTCGACCTCGTGGCGCATTCGATGGGCGCGCTGGTGGCGCGCTATTACCTGATGTACGGCGCGCAGGACCTGCCCGCCGACGGCGGCCTGCCGCCGCTGACATGGGAGGGGGCGCAGAACGTCGAGACCGTGGTGTTCATCGCGCCGCCCAACGCGGGCGCGATCGGGGCGTTCGACCTGCTGGTGAACGGCAAGAGCTTCGGCCCGTTCCAGCCGCACTATCCCGCCGCGCTGCTGGGCGCCCATGTCGCGCCCTATCAGCTGATGCCGCGCACCCGCCATCGCCGCGTGCGCGGCGCCGATGGCGGCGCCCCGCTCGACCTCTACGACATCGAGACATGGAGGCGGAACGGCTGGGGGCTGGCGGGGCCGGACGCCGATCCGGTGCTGGCGGCGCTGGCGCCGGAGATCGACGACCCCGAAGCGCGCCGCGCGCTGGGGCTGGCGCATCTTGCCAAGGCGCTGCAGCGCGCCGAACAGTTCCACCGCGCCATGGATCGCGCGGCGCGCTACCCCGAGACGCTCGACGTCTATCTGGTGGTCGGCGGCGGCTTCAGCACGCCCGCCGGGGCGATCGTGGACGGCGACGGCAGCGCGCGGATCGCCGAGCATGAGGAAGGCGACGGCGTGGTGCTGCGCGCAAGCTCCCTGCTCGACGAGCGGCAGGGAAGGCCCGAGGACTATCGCCTGCGGCTCGACTCGCCGATCAGCGGCGAGCGCTCGGTCCTGTTGCTGCCGTTCGAGCATGTCGAGCTGACCTCCAGCCCGGTTTTCGGCGACAACCTGCTGTTCTGGCTACTGGAGGGCGAGCGTGCGGCGGACGCGCTCAACGCGCCGCGCGGTCGCGATACCGGCGTCGCCGCGACGCTGGGCCGCGCCGTGCGCGGGGTGGCGACGCTGCTGCCCGGCGGCGGCGGCGCGAAGGCCCGAGTGGCCAACTGACCGCCCGCTCACGCAGGCTCGACATGGCCATAGAGCCAGTCGAGCCGCCCCATCGCCACCCCCGGCGCCAGCCGCGAGCCCAGCGCGATCGGACCATAGCGCAGCGCCTGCGACGCAGGGTTGCCGGCGTGAAACAGCGCGGCGTTGGCGCGCGCCGCCGCCTGCACCCGGCTCGCGCGCGGCCGGCGCGCGGCCTCGTAGGCCGCCAGCGCGGCGGGGATGTCGGCGGCGCCGGGCAATAGCCGCGCCAGCGCGGCGCCGTCCTCGAACGCCTGCACCGCGCCCTGCGCCATGAACGGCAGCATCGGGTGGCAGGCGTCGCCCAGCAGGGCGACGCGGCCCTTGCGCCACGCAGGGGGGCTTGGGCGGTCGAACAGCCCCCACAGCAGGCACTCCCGCGCCGCCGCCAGCACGCCCGCCGCCTCGGGCCGCCACCCGGCGAAGGCCGCGCGCAGTTCCGCCACGTCGCCCGGCGCCGACCAGCTTTCCTCGGCCCAGGCCCGCCGCTCCTCGACCGCGACAAAGTTCACCAGCGCGCCGCCGCGCAGGTAATAGGTCACCAGATGCCGCCCCGGCCCGACCCAGACGGTCGCGTTGGGCGCCACGAGGCCGGGCGGCAAGTCGGCGGCGGCGACCGTGCCGCGCCAGGCGACCTGCCCGAGAAACCGCGTCTCGACCGGGCCGAACAGGCCCGCGCGCACGTCGGAGCGCACGCCGTCAGCGCCCAGGATCACGTCGCCCTCCACCGCGCCGCCATGCGCCAGCAGCAGCGCGCCTGCGGGATCGGCGCCGGTCACCGCCTCGCCCAGCCGGATCGCGACGCCCGAAGCGCGCGCGACGCTCTCCAGCGCCGTCAGCAGATCGGCGCGGTGGACCTGAAGATAGGGCGCGCCCCAGCGCGCCTCGGCCCGCCCGCCCAGCGGCAGCGACAGGATGCGCGCGCCGCCGCGCCCCAGCCGCATCTCGGCGGCCTGCGGCGCAAAGCCGTCGCGCCGCACCGCGTCCAGCGCGCCGATGCGCGCCAGCAGCCGCGCGCCGTTGGGGCTGATCTGGATGCCGGCGCCGGCCTCGCCCAAGGCCTGCGCCCGCTCGATCACCGTCACCGCGCAGCCGCGCTGCGCCAGCGCGGCGGCGGCGAACAGCCCCGCCAGCCCCGCCCCCGCGATCACCACCCGCCGTTTCATCCGCCGTCCTCCGCCATCACGACTTTCTTGCGCGTTCGCCGGGCCGTGCGCAATGATGCGCCGGGGCGACGCCTGGAAGCGCCCGGGCGACAGAGAGGGGCGGCCCATGGCGGGCGAAAAGGATGCGTTCGACGTCTATCAGGACAAGCGCGGCGAGTGGCGCTGGCGCCGCACTGCGACCAACGGAAACATCGTCGGCGCGTCCTGCGAGGGCTACAAGAGCCGCGCCGATTGCGAGGCCAACATGAACCGGGGCGCGGTCGCCGCCGACAAGTGGGAGGTCTATCAGGACAAGCGCGGCGCATGGCGCTGGCGCCGCCGCGCCTCGAACGGCAAGATCGTGGGGGCCGCCAGCGAGGGCTACAAGGCCCGCGCCGACGCCGAGGCCAACGCCGCGCGCTTCGGCATGGGCGGCTGAGGGGCCAGAACATCGCGGCGGACGGGCCCCGGCTCGGGGGCCGGGGCCGCGCCTGCATCATGGCGCGCCGTGCGGTTTCATCGCCACCCCGGCCCCCGAGCCGGGGCCGCTTCCGCTGGAGCCTTCCGACGCCTCGCGCCCCTCACCCCGGCGCGCGCATCAGCGCCACGTCCTTGCGCACGATCTCGCACGACCAGCCGCGCTGCGCCGCGACATGGCGCAGCGTCCCGGCGCGGTAGAACACGACATGGGTGGGGTCGGCGCGATACCGCCAGGCGCCGAAGCGGGCGTCGTCGGTCTGGAAGCAGGTCATCACCGCCAGCCAGCCGCCGGGGCGCAGCAGCCCGCCCAGCCGGTCGAATTCCGCCGCCGGGGCGTGGAAATGCTCCGCCGTCTCGGTGCAGGCGACGAAATCGTAAGCGCGCGCCAGCGGCGCGCGGTCAGGCGCGAAGAACGGATCATACAGCGCCACCGCATGCCCCGCCTCGCGCAGCATCGCCGCCAGCGCCGGGCCGGGGCCGCAGCCATAATCCAGCCCCTCGGCGCCGGGCTTGAGCCGCGCCAGCAGCGGGTCGGCCAGCTTCGACAGAAAGGCGCGATAGCGCGGGTCGGCGGGATCGTTCTCGTGGGTCAGGTAATGCGCGCGCTCCTGCGCCGCGCTCAGGCGGTGGGCGGGGTCGAGGACGGTGGCCAGACACACGCCGCAGCGCCAGTAGTCCGCGCCGTTGACGCGCAGGAACGGCGCCGGGCCGGGGGCGCGGCAGACCGGGCAGGCGATCATGCGCCGCGCGCGCGGCCCAGATAGACGGTCTGGGTCACGTCGCGCCGCTGCAGCGGGTTGGGGAACGTCACCGGCTCGGCCGCCGCGTCGTCAAAGGCTTCGGCCAGCGTGGCGAGGAACGCGGCCTCCGGCGGCTCGTTCGACCACAGCCCGAACACGCCGCCGGGCTTCAGGTGGCGCGCCAGCGCGCACAGGCCCTCGGCGCGATAGAACGCGGCGTTGGCGGGGTCGAGCAGCGCGCCGGGCGCGTGGTCGATGTCGAGCAGCACCGCGTCGAAACGCCGTCCCGGCGCGTCGGGGTCGAAACCGGCCTGCGACGCCGCCAGCGCAAAGAAATCGCCCAGGATCAGGCGGCAGCGCGCGTCGTCCGCCACCGCCCGACCCATCGGCAACAATCCTTCGCGATGCCACGCGATCACCGGCGCCAGAAGCTCGACCACGCAGAGCGACGCAAGGCGCGGATGCGCCAGCGCGGTCTGCGCGGTGTGGCCAAGGCCAAGCCCGCCGACCACCACATCCAGCGCGGCGCCGCGCGCGCGGTCCAGCCCCAGCCGCGCCAGCGCGACCTCCGAGGCGATGAATGCGCTCGACATCAGGTAATGCGCGCCCAGCTTGATCTCGGTGACGTGCACGCCCAGCGCAGGCTCGAACCGCCGCCGCAGCGACAGCGCGCCGATGGGCGTGGGGCAATAGTCGAGTTCCTCGAAAAGCGCGGCCATGGCCCCCGCCTTACGCCGAAGGGCGGCGCGGGGAAAGCCGCGCGCGCCGCCCGCCGGGGCGCAGCGCGGGCCAGAGCCGCCGCGCCGAGGCCAGCGCGCGGGCGATGTCATGCTGCGCGGCGATCAGCGCGGGCGTGACCACCAGCACCAGCGCCATGCCAAAGCCGAGGCCGAAGGCCAGCGTGATCACCGTGGGCTTGAGGAACTGCGCCTGCGTCGAGGTCTCGAACAGCAACGGCGCCAGCCCCGCCACCGTGGTCGCGGTGGTCAGGAACACAGCGCGCAGACGGTCGGCGACAGCGTCGATCAGCGCCGGGATCAGCGCGCGGCGGCGGGCGTAGTCGTCCACCGTGGTCACCAGCACGATGCTGTCGTTGATGACGATCCCGGTCATGCCGATCAGCCCGACAACCGAAAACATCGACAGCGCCGCGCCCATCCAAAGATGCCCCCACAGCACCCCGATCAGCCCCAGCGGGATCGCCAGCAGCACCACCAGCGGCCGCGTCCACGACGCGAACACCCACGCCAGCGCGACGTAGATCCCGGCCAGCACCAGCGCGAACCCCTTGCGCGCGTCGGCGAGAAAATCGCGCTCCTGCTCCGCCAGTCCGGTCAGCCTGTAGGTCACGTCAAAGCGCGCGGCGAGGTCGGGCAGCAGCCGCGCCGAAAGCGCCTCGGTCACGGCGGCGGCGGCCTCAGTGTCGGCGGCGTCGATCTCGCCGGTGACGGTGACCACGGGAAAGCCGTCGCTGCGCCGGATCGCGGAGAAGCCAAGGCTGCGCGAGACCTCCACCACCTCCGACAGCGGCGCCCAGGCGCCGCCCGGCGCGCGCAGCCGGGCGCGCGACAGATAGTCGGCGGTCAGCGCGGCCTCATCGAGGCTCACCTCCACGGTGGCCGAGCGCGCGTCGAGCGGGAACGACGCCGCCTCGATCCCCGCCAGCCGCGCGCGCAGCGCCGCGCCGACAGCGGCGATGTCGAAGCCCAGCGCCGCGCCGCGCGGCGTGAGGGTCAGCGACAGCTCCTCCTTGTCCCAGGCCAGCGTGTCCTCAAGGCCCGAGACGGCGGGAAAGCCGCGCAAGCCCTGCTTCAGCGCCTCGGCGGCGGCCTTGAGCGTGCGCGGCTCAAAGCCGATCAGCTCGACCGAGATCGCGTCGCCGCCGGGGCCCGCGCGCTCACCGCGCAAGGCCAGCGTCTCCAGCGCGGGCTGGGGGCGGATCTCATCTTCCCAGGCGCGCAGAAAGTCGCTCTGGCTGTAGGGGCGCGCGTCGGCGTCGATCAGTTCGACGGACAAGCCGCCCAGCAGGTCGGCGTCCTTGGCGTCCACCCCCGACAGGCCGCGCCCCGCCGATCCGCCGACCACGCCCAGCGCCGACTTGAGCGGCGCGCGGCCATGCTCGGCCTCGAACCGCTTGGCGACGGAGTCCAGCGCGCGCTGCGCCTCCGCCAGCATCGCCTCGGTGTCGGCGCGGGTCGCGCCGGGCAGCATCGCGAAGTTCGCCGCGCCAGCCGCCCCTTCGGGCGCGTCGAAGAACCGCCAGCGCAGATCGCCCCCGGTCAGCAGCGTGACGCTGTAGAGCAGCAGCGCCACCGCAGCCCCGATCACCGCATAGCGCGCCGCCACCACCAGTCGCAGGAACGGGCGAAAGGCGCGGTCGCGAAACCAGCCGAAGCCGCGATCCACCACGCGGCTCGGCGCGTCGAACCACGGCGCGCGCGACCGCGCCGACAGCGCGTGGCGCATGTGCGCGGGCAGCACCAGAAAGCTTTCGATCAGGCTCGCGATCATCACCATCGCCACCGTCAGCGGGATCGCGAGGATCAGCGAACCGAACCGCCCGCCGATCACCACCAGCCCCAGAAAGGCGATCACCGTGGTCAGCGAGGCGGCGAACACCGGCGCGAACATCCGCCGCGCCGCCGTCTCGGCCGCCTGCGCCGGGGGCAGGCCGCGCCGGGCCAGCATGTCGGCGTGCTCGCCCACCACGATGGCGTCGTCCACCACCACGCCCAGCACGATGATCAGGGCGAACAGCGAGATCATGTTGAGGCTGAGGCCGGAGACATACATCAGCGCCACGGTCGCGGCCATCGCGGCGGGAATGCCCATCGCCACCCAGAACGCGGTGCGCGCCGACAGGAACAGGAACAGAAACCCCAGCACCAGCGCCAGCCCCATCAGCCCGTTGCGCACCAGAAGGTCGAGCCGGTCGGTGATCGCCTGCGCGCGGGTGCGGGTCAGCTCAACCGCCACGCCCTGTGGCAGGGTGGGGCGCACTTCGTCCGCCGCGCGCTCCACGGCGCGCTGGATCGCCACCGCGTCGCCCAGCGCGTCGCGCTCGACCATCAGCGTCACCGCCGGGTCGGCGCCGACGAAGAACGCCTTGGCCTTCTCCACGCCCTCGACGCGCACCTCGGCCACGTCGCGCACGGTCAGCCGCGCGCCGTCGGGGCCGACGCGCAGCAGCACGGCGCCGATCGCCTCCGCCGTGCGGCTCTCGACGCCCGCGCGCACCCTTGCGCCGCCCGCGCCCAGATCGCCCGCCGGCCGCGCGGAGGCCTCCGCCGCCAGCGCGTCGGCGATCTCGCGCAAGCTGACGCCATGGCGGATCAGCGCCGCCTCCTGCGCCGCGACCCGGATCACCGGATCGACCACGCCCGACAATCGGGTGCGGGTGACGCCGGCGCGAAACAGCCGCGCCTGAAGCTCCGACGCGATGCGGGTGAGCTGGTCCACCCCGACCGGGCCGGAGACCACCACTTCGGTCACGCGGTCGCGAAAGTCGCCGCGCCGCACCTCGGGGCGCTCGGCGGCGTCAGGCAGATCCTCCGCCGCGTCGATGGCGGCGCGCACGTCGTCGGCGGCGCGGCCCATGTCCCAGTCCGGCTCGAATTGCAGCGTCAGGCTGGCTGCGCCCTCGCGCGCGACCGAAGACGTGCTCTCGACGCCCTCCACCGCCAGCAGCGCAGGCTCCAGCACCGCGACGATCTGGCGGTCCACCTCCTCCGGCCCGGCGCCGGTCCAGGCGACGGACACGGTGACGGTCTCGATCACCACGTCGGGAAAGAACTGCTGGCGGATCGACAGGCCGCCCCAGACGCCCGCCAGCAGCATCAGCGCCATCAGCAGGTTGGCCGCCGTGCGGTGGGCGATGAAATAGGCCAGCAGGCCGCGCGCGCCGCCGCCCTTCATCCGCGCGCGCCCCCCGGCGCGGCGCTGAGCGCGTCGGGCGCCGCCGACGCATCGCTGCGGCGCACCTTCAGGCCGGGGCCAAGCTGCGGCGCGCGCGCGGTCACATAGGTCGCGCCGAACGGCGCGTCGGCCACGATCAGATTGTCGCCGTCGCGGCGCAGGATGCGCACCGCCGCCTCGCGCAGCCGCCCCTCCCCGTCCACGATCAGGATGCGCCCGTCCTCGGTGGCGGCGGCGGCGGGGATCACCGCGACGCCCTCCAGCGGCGGCTCATTGATGCGCGCCGTCACGAAGTCGCCCGCGCGCAGCACGGTGTCGGGGCCGAGATCGAGCCGGACATGGACCACCCGCCCGGCGCGCCCCTCGCCGGTCGCCGCATCGGCCCGGTCGAGCGCGCCGCTGACGCTGAGCGGCTGGTCGTCGAGGGCGAGCGTCACCATGACCGGCAGCCGCATGAGCGCGCCGTCCGGCCCCAGCAGCCGGGAGAACTCGGCGCTGCTGAGGGTCACGGCGGCCTCCAGCGCGGTCGGGTCGATCAGCGAGGCCAGCGCCTGATTGGCGGTGGCGATGTCGCCCAGCGTCGCCGACACCTCCGCCAGCAGGCCGTCGAACGGCGCGACCACCTCGGTTTCGGCCAGCCTGCGCCGCGCCTCGTCCAGCGTCAGCGCCGCGCGGCGCACCGCCAGATCGGCGCGGTCGATGCGCAGCCGCGCGGTCAGCACCGCCTGCTCGCGGCTGGCCACCACCTGCTCGACCGCCGCCAGCGCCAGCTCCGCCTCATCGACCACCGAGGCCGACGCCACGCCGCGCCCGGCCAGCGCCTTCTGCCGCTCAAGCGTCGAGGTCCGCAGGGCGCGCTGGGTCTGCGCCGACTCCAGCTCGACCTCCGCCGAGCGCACCGACTGGCGCGCCTCCGCCGCGTCGGCCTGCGCCTCGGCCAGCGCCACTTCGGCGTCCTCGACGCGCGCGGCGTAGTCGGCGGGGTCGATGCCCACCAGCGTCTCGCCCGCCCGCACCCGGCCGCCGTCGCGGAATTGCGCCGCCAGCGCCACGATGCGCCCGCTCGCCTGCGCGCTGACGCGCAGGGTGCGCCAACTGCGGATCTCGCCGAACGCCTCGATGACGGGGTGCGCGGTGACCCGCTCCAGCACGGCGGTGGCGACCGCGACGCCGCGCTCCTCAGCCGCGCGGGGCGCGGCGGCCTGGCGGCCCTCGATCGAGCGCATCAGGCTGAGCGCGCCAAGCGCCGCCAGCGCCACGCCCAGCGCCAGCAGCGTCAGCCCGCCCAGTCCCCGCAGCACAAAGCGCATCCGCGCCACCCCTTTGACCGCCGCCCGCGGCGAACTCTCAACGCGCGGGCCGCGCGATTGCGTCGCCGCAGCCCTAGACGCAGCGCCCGCCGTCCACCTCCAGCACCACGCCGGTGATGAACTCGGCCTCATCCGACGCCAGATAGAGCGCCGCGCGCGCGATGTCGCGGGGTTGCGACATCCGGCCCAGCGGAATCGTCGCCACGAACTTCGCGCGGTTCTCGGGCGTATCGGCGACGCCCATGAACGATTCCAAGAGCCCGGTCTCGCCCATCACCGGCGCGATGCCGCACACGCGGATTCGATCCGGCGCCAGCTCCACCGCCATCGACTTCGACAGCAGGTTCACCGCGCCTTTCGAGCCGTTATACCACGTCAGGCCGGGGCGCGGACGGATCCCGGCGGTCGAGCCGATGTTGACGATCACGCCGCCGGTTCCCTGACGGCGCAACAGCGGCACGGCGGCGTGGGCCATGTGGAAGATCGACTTGACGTTGACCGCATAGACGCGGTCGAACTCGGCCTCGCTCACCTCCAGCATCGGCTTGTTGCGGTGCGTCCAGCCGGCGTTGTTCACGATCACGTCCACACCGCCGAACGCGGCGGCCGCATCGGCCACCGCGCGCGCCACGGCGGCGCCGTCGGTCACGTCGCAGACCAGCGGGATCGCCGCATCGCCGACGCCGTCCGCCACCGCCTTCGCCCCCGCCGCGTCGATGTCGAGCACCGCCACCTGCGCGCCCTCGCGCGCGTAAAGCTCGGCGATCGCACGCCCGAAACCCGACGCCGCCCCGGTGACGATGGCGCGTTTGCCCTGAAGCCTCATCCCGTCCTCCCCTTTTGTCGTTGCGCGGGCAAGCGGGCGGCGGCGGCGGCGGATTGTCAAGGCTCAGCCTTGAAACAGCCCGGCATGCGCCGCGCGCAGCGTGTTCTTCTGCACCTTGCCCATGGCGTTGCGCGGCAGGGCGTCGGCGAACAGCACGCGGCGCGGCTGCTTGAAGCGCGCCAGCCGCCCGTCGAGCGCCGCCAGCACCTGCGCCTCGGTCACCGCCGCGCCGGGCTTCAGCGTGACCACGGCGCAGACCGCCTCGCCCAGATCGGGGTGGGGCAGGCCGATCACCGCGCTCTCCTCCACGCCATCCAGCGCGTCGATCAGCGTCTCGATCTCCCTGGGATAGACGTTGAAGCCGCCGCAGATCACCAGATCCTTCGAGCGCCCGACGATGCTGAGATAGCCCTGGTCGTCGAACACGCCCAGATCGCCGGTGATGAAAAAGCCGTTGGGGCGCAGCTCCTCGGCGGTCTTTTCCGGCATCCGCCAGTAGCCCTGAAACACGTTCGGCCCGCGCACCTCGACCATCCCGGTCTGACCGGCGGCCAGCGGCGCGCCGGTGTCGGGGTCGGTCACGATCACCTCGACCCCTGGCAGCGGCAGGCCCACCGTGCCCGCCCGGCGCGCGCCGTCGTAAGGATTGGAGGTGTTCATGTTGGTCTCGGTCATGCCATAGCGCTCAAGGATCGCGTGGCCGGTGCGCGCGGTCCACGCGCGGTGGGTCTCCGCCAGCAGCGGCGCCGAGCCGGAGACGAACAGCCGCATCCCCGACGCCGCCGCGCGCGTCAGCCCCTCCAGCGCCAGCAACCGCGTGTAGAACGTCGGCACGCCCATCAGCGCGGTGGCGCGGGGAAAGTCGGCCAGCACGGCGCCCGCGTCGAAGCGGGCGTGAAAAAGCAGCGACGCCCCCGCCATCAGCGCGATGTTGGTCGCCACGAACAGGCCGTGGGTGTGAAAGATCGGCAGGGCGTGGATCAGCCGGTCGGCGCTGGTGAACCGCCAACAGTCGCGCAGCGTCAGCGAGTTCGACGCCAGATTGCCGTGGCTCAGCATCGCGCCCTTCGACCGCCCGGTGGTGCCGGAGGTGTAGAGGATCGCCGCCAGATCGCCTGCGGCCCGCGCCGTCGGCGCCATGGGGCGCGCCGCGTCCGCCGCGTCGGCGAGGCCGCCGCGCCCGTCCGCGTCCAGCGTCATCAGCGCCGCCGCGCCCGCCCGGCGCGCGACCGGCGCCAGCGCCCCGGCCTTCGCGGGGTCGCAGACGAAAACCACCGGTTCGGCGTCGCCCAGGAAATAGCCGACCTCGTCGGCGGTGTAGGCGGTGTTGAGCGGCAGAAACACCGCGCCCGCCGCCACCGCGCCCAGATAGAGCGTCAGCGCCGCGACCGATTTCTCCACCTGCGCCGCCACCCGGTCGCCGGGCTTCACCCCGGCGGCGGCCAGCGCGCCGCAGACCTGCGCCGCGCGCGCCCAGAGGTCGGCGTTGGAGACCACCGTTCCGGCGTCGGCGCCGCCCGATAGTTCTGCGAACGGCGCGGCCTCGCGCCCTCGCGATCCCGCCATCAGCGCCGCGATCAGGTGATTGTCATGGTCCATGCCCGCTCTCCGGCGCCGTTCAGGAGTGTTCTTCCTGGTGGGTCTCCACCAGCACGCGGTTCATAGCCTTCAGCGCATCGACATGGAACAGCGCGCCCACCAGCTCCGGCGCGGCGCCGTCGCGCAGCTCCACCACCGGCAGGAAGGCGCCCTTCAGCCGCTCGAACAGCGGCAGCGCGACGGCGAGCGTGTCGTCCTGCGTGACATAGGCGCCCTGATCGACCAGCGCCTGCGCCGCGCTGTCCGACACGCCGTCCTCCGAACCGCGCAGCCGCATCAGGCGGCGCACGGCGATGGTGCGCGGCAGCCAGCTTTCCGGCCCCGCCGCCAGCGCCACCCCGGCGCGGGCAAGCTGGGTGAGAAAGAAGCTCTTGCGCACCAGCCGCTGCGAGACCACCGCCGCCAGCGACGTGGCCACCATCACCGCGATCGCGGCCTGATAATCGCCGGTCATCTCGAACACGATCAGCGTGGTCGAGATCGGCGCCCCCAGCACCGCCGCCGCCACCGCGCCCATGCCGACCATGGCGTAGAGCCCCTCCTCGCCCGCCATGGCGGGAAATATCCCCGTCGCCACGGCGCCGAACGCCGCGCCGGTCAGCGCGCCCAGCATCAGCGACGGCGAGAACACGCCGCCGCCCATCCGGCCCGCGAAGGTGACCGCCACCGCGACCACCTTGACCACGGCGAACGCGACGCAGGCCCAGAAATCCAGCCCCATGGTCAGCGCGCGCGAGGTCGTCTCGTAACCGACGCCGATGATGTGCGGAAAGCCGACCGCGATCACCCCCAGCACGGCGCCCGCGAACGCGGGACGCTGGATGGTGCTCAGCCCCAGGCGGCGCTGCACCCGGTCGCCGACGCGCTCGGCCACGAAGATCGCCCGCATCATCGCCACCGCCGCCAGCCCGCACAAAAGCCCCAGCAGCGCGAAGGCGGGCAGTTCGGCGTAGAAGCCCGGCGTCGGCGCGGGCAGCGTGAATTCGGTCACGTCGCCCATATGGGTGCGGCTGATCACCGCGCCCGCCACCGAGGCCATCACGATCGGGCCGAAGGCGTGCACCGCGTAATGGCGCAGCACCACCTCCAGCGCGAACAGCGCGCCGGCCAGCGGCGCGTTGAAGCTGGCCGACACCGCCGCCGCCGCCGCGCAGCCCAGGATGTCGCGCGCGCTGAGATCGTGCAGCTTCAGCCGCTCCGAGGTCCAGCTGGCGATCACGGCGGCCAGATGCACCACCGGCCCCTCGCGCCCGGTGCTGCCGCCGCTCGACAGCGTGATCAGCGCCGCCGCCGCCGCCGCGCCGCCCGCGCGCAGGTCCACCCGCCCGTCGCGCAGCGCGGCGGCGTGGATCACGTCGGCCACGCCCAGCGCCTTGCCGTCGGGCGTGAAGGTCTTGAGCACCCAGCCGACCGCGAAGCCGCCGAGGATCGGGATCACGATCACCACCAGCGGGTTGAGGTCGGCGGCGTGGCTGTGGATGGTGGCGTCGTCGGCGCCGTAGAACAGCCCCTGCAGCGCCGAGATCGACAGCCGGAAGCCGATGGCGGCGTATCCCGCCGCCACGCCCACCGCCAGCGCGGTCAGCCAGAACGCGGCCTGCGCCGTCGCCTTCGCGCCCGCATCGTCATTCGCTCGCCGCATGGTCGCTCCCCGGCGTCGCTCCCCGGCGCCGCCTCGCCGCATCGAAGCATAGAGAGCGTCACCATGGCGTCAAAGCCGGGCGGCGTCACGCCAGCTAGAGCGCGGCGCGCCAGCGCGCGCGATAGCCGGCGATGTCTGCGGCCAAAGGCGCCGCGGGAGGCGCGTCGGGCGGCGCCGCCCGCAGGTCGCCCCAGTGCGCCAGCAGGAACGCGCCCCCTGCCGGACCGGCGGCGGCCGCTCCGGCGGGGCGGACGCGGTCGGCGGGGCGCAGCGCGGCGAGCGCAGCCATGAAAACGGCGTTCGCCGCGAACGGCCCGTCCACCAGCACCTCGCCCGCCGCGCCCAGCCGGTCAAGCGCCTGATCGGTCATCAGCGCGGCGTAGAGGCTGGCCAGCGCCGCCGTTGCGCCCGGCGCCTGCGGCAAGTCTCCGGCGATCCGCCCCGCCCGCCCGGCGTAAGGTCCGCCCTGCGCCGCGAAGCATGGCAGCGCCAGCGCGCCGGAGGCGACCACGGCGCAGGCGGCGTCAGGCGTCGGCGCGGCGTCGCCTTCGGCGATGGCGGCGTATTCCCGCCCGCCCATGAACTTCGCGGTCGGCGTCGGGCGGCTAAGCACATCGACGCCGGCCTGCATGTCCGCCGCCGGGTCCAGCCGCGCCACGTCGCCGCCGACGTGCATCGCCACGATCCAGGTGCCGGTCGAGACCACCGCGAACGGCGGCGCGCGCCCCACCAGATGCGGCAGCAGCGCGGCGTTGCTGTCATGGGCGCCGCAAACGACGCGGGTCCGCGGCGAAAGCCCGGTTGCGGCGATCACCGCGGGCAGAGGCGACCCCAGCGTCTCCCACGCCGGGCGCAGCGGCGGAAAGAGCCGCGCCCAGCCCTGCGCCTGCATCAGCGTCGAGGGGCGCGCCGCCAGCGGCGCCCACAGATCGCTGTGGCACGACAGCGAGGTGACCTCCGCCGCCGCGACGCCCGACAGCCGCCATGCCCAGTATTGCGGCCCGGTCAGCAGCCACCGCGCGCGCGCGAAGGCCTGCGGCTGCTCGCGCGCCTGCCAGAACAGCTGCCGCCCGAGGTTCATGCCGCACGCCTGCGGCGGCGAGAACGTCTCGGCGAAGGCCGGGCGCTGCGCGGCGTAGGCGTCGGCGACCGCCTCCAGCCCCGTCCATTCATAGTCCATGACCGGCAGGACCAGCCCGGCGTCGTCCACCAGCGCGGCGCAGGCGCCATGGACCACGGGAACCACCGCCTCGACGGGGCCGAGCGCGGAAAACGCCTTCAGCGCGCCGAGGATGAACCCCCACAGCGCGTCGGCGTCGCAATGCGGATAGGGCGGGCCGCCGATCACGCGGTTCTCCACGCTGCGCGTCGCCAGCGCGGCGCCGTCGTCGTCGAGCAGCACGACGCGGGCGTGGGTCTTGCCGATGTCGATGACCGCCGCCGTCATCCGCGCCGCCCCGCCATCAGCCGCCGGATCACGATGGGCGCGGCGATCACCGCGATCAGCAGCAGGCCCAGCAGCACGTTGATCACGATGCCCGGCACGTTCAGCAGCGACAGCCCGAACGTGGCGAAGCCGAGGATGAACACCGCCAGAACCACGCCGGGGATCGACCCCGACCCGCCCGCGATGGAGACGCCGCCGAGGATCACCATGGTGATCACGTCAAGCTCCCACCCCAGCGCGATGTTGGGCCGCACCACGCCGATGCGCGCGGTCAGCAGCACCGCCGCCAGCCCAGCCGCCAGCCCCGACAGCGCGAACAGCCAAAAGCGGATCGCATCGACCCGCAGGCCGGAGAACCGCGCCGCCTGCGGGTTGCAGCCGATGGCGAACAGCCTGCGCCCGAACGCGGTGAAATGCAGCGCGACGCCGAACACGACCGCCAGCGCCAGAAACAGCGCAAGACTCAGCGGCGTCGGCGGCCAGTCGAGCAGGTAGCTCTGGCCAAGCGCCAGGTAGGCGGGCGGAAAGCTGGTCAGCGCGGTGTCGCCGAGGCTGACCTGCGCCACGCCGCGATAGAGCGACATCGCGCCGATGGTGATGACGATGGAGGGCGCGCCCAGGCCCACCACCAGCGCGCCGTTCAGCATCCCGCACGCCAGCCCCACGCCAAGCCCCGCCGCCGCCAGCGCAGGCGCGCTCCAGCCCTGCCCCGCCGCCAGCCCCACCGCCATCGCCGCCACCGCCACCACGGCGGCCACCGACAGGTCGATCTCGCGCACCAGGATCAGCAGCGCCATCGGCAGCGCGATGATCGCCTTCTCGGAGAAGTTGTAGGTCGCGTCGGCCAGGTTGTAGAGATCGAGAAACCACGGCGTCGCCAGCGCGTTGGCCACAAACACCGCCGCCAGCAGCATCATCAGCACGCTTTCCCAGCGCAGCAGCGTCTCGGCCAGCGTGCGCGGCGCGCGGTCGGGGATCGCGGCGCGGGCGGGCGGCTCAACGCGCGCGATCATCGCGCGGCCCCCATCCTGCGCGCCCCCGTCCTGCGCGCTTCCGGCAGGATCAGCCGCGCCTGCGCGCCCGACCCGCGCGCGTTCAGCGCCACCGCGCCCAGGATCACCACGCCGGAGACCGCCATCTGCCAGAACGGCGAGACCTGCATCACCGGCAGCGCGTTGACGATCACCCCCAGAAACAGCGCCCCCAGAAGCGCGCCCGACACCGCCCCCACCCCGCCGCCGATCGACACCCCGCCGATCACGCAGGCCGCGATCACCGTCAGCTCATAGCCCGAGGCGATCTCGGAATAGGCCACGCCGTAGCGCGCCACCCACAGATAGCCGCACAGACCCGAGATCGCCCCCGACAGCGTATAGACCAGCGCCTGATTGGGGCCGAGGTCGATGCCGCAATACCGCGCCGCGACCGGATTGCCGCCCAGCGCATAGAGGCCGCGCCCGGTGCGGCTGCGGGTGAGAAAGACGTGCATCGCCAGCGCCAGCGCCGCCGCGATCCAGAACACGCTGTTCAGCCCCAGAAACGTCAGCTTGGGAAACGCCTGAAAACTGGCGCTCATCTCCGAGGCGTTGACCTGATCGCCGCCGCCGACCACGACGATCATGCCGCGAAACACCGCCAGCGTCCCCAGCGTCATCACGATGGGCGGAATCCCCAACGCCCCGATCAGCGCGCCGTTGATCGCCCCCAGCCCGGCGCCGATCAGCGCCGCCAGCGCCAGCAGCAGCACGGCGGGCGCGTCGGGAAATTCCACGCCAAACATCGCCACCAGCATTCCCGACAGCGCCAGATTGGCCGCCACCGACAGATCGATGCCGCGCGTCAGGATCACCGCCATCTGCGCCAGCGCCAGCATGAACAGGAACGCGGTGTCGTTGAGCATCCCGACAAGGCTCGCCGGCGCCAGAAACACCGGCGCATAGGCGCCGATGGCGCCGATCATCGCCGCGATAAGCGCGGCGAGCGCGACCTCGCGCGTCACGCCGCGCGCTCCGCCGACGCGCCGGTGGCGGCGGCGACGATGGCTTCGGCCGACCACGCGCCGCGCTCGAACGCGCGCACGACGCGGCCCTCCTTCATCACCAGAATCCGGTCGGCCAGCCCCATCGCCTCGGGCAACTCGGAGCTGATCAGGATCACCGCCAGCCCCTCCTCGGCCAGTTCGCCGATGAAATCGTGCACGGCGGCCTTGGCGCCGACATCGACGCCCTTGGTCGGCTCGTCGAGGATGATCACCTTCGGCTGCGTCGCCAGCCACTTGGCGATCACCACCTTCTGCTGGTTGCCGCCCGACAGCTCCGCCAGCCGCTGATCCCAGTGCGCCGCCTTCACCGCCAGCCGCGCGCCAAGGCGTCGCGTCGTGGCCAGTTCGGCGGCGCGCGACAGAAAACCGCCGCGCACATGGGCCGCCAGCGAAGCCAGCGTCATGTTCTCGCGCACCCCAAAGCCCAGCGTCGCGCCCTGATGCTGGCGGTCCTCGGGCACATAGGCGACGCCCGCCGCGATGGCGTCGGCGGGGCTTTTCGCCATCAGCGGCGCGCCCTCCAGCGTCACCGACCCGCCGGTGGCGCGCGACAGGCCGAACAGGCACTGCATCGCCTCCGACCGCCCGGCGCCGATCAGGCCGTAGAGGCCGAGGATCTCGCCGCGCCGCAGGGTGAAAGAGATGTCGGCGAATTCAGTGGCGTTGGTGAGGCCCTCCACCCGCAGCGCCTCCGCGCCCGGCGTGATGGCGCGCTTGGGGAACACCTGCTCGATGGGTCGGCCCACCATCAGGCCGACCAGCCGCGCCTCGGTCGCCTCGGCGATGGCGCCCTCGCCGACCTTCTCGCCGTCGCGCAGACACACCCAGCGGTCGGCGAGGCGGAAGATCTCGTCGAACTTGTGCGAGATGAACAGCACCGCGCGCCCCTCGGCCTTGAGGCTTTCGACCAGACGGAACAGCTCGTCGATCTCGGCGCGCGACAGGGCGGCGGTGGGTTCGTCCATGATGATGACGCGCGCCTCGTGGCTGAGCGCGCGGGCGATCTCGACCATGTGGCTCTGCGCCACCGACAGCGACCGCAGGGGTGCGTCGGCGTCGAAATCGGCCTCGATGCGGCGCAGCAGCGCCTGCGCGCGGGCGCGCATCGCGGCGCGGTCGATCAGGCGGCCGCCAAAGCGCGCGTCGCCCGGCATGTGGCCCATGAAGATGTTTTCGGCGACCGACAGATCGTCGAACATCACCGTCTCCTGATGGATCGCCGCGATCCCGCATCCCCAGGCGTCGCGCGGCGAGGCGAGGCGGCGGGGCGCGCCGCCGATCCGCACCACGCCCGCGTCGGGCGCGTGGATGCCGGTCAGCACCTTGACGATGGTGGATTTTCCCGCGCCGTTCTCGCCGATCAGCGCCGTCACCTCGCCCGCGCGCAGGTCGAACGAGACGCCGTTGAGCGCGCGCACGCCGGGAAAGGATTTGGAGACGGTTTCCAGCGACAGGATCGGCGGCATGGGGGGCTGCGGCTCCGCAAGAGACAAGGCGCCCGCCCCGGCGGCTGCGCCGGAACGGGCCTGATGGGCGGGCCGGATCAGAAGATCGCGGCGAACTGCTCGACGTTGGTCTTGTCGAACACGAACGGCTCGCCCATCACCGCCTCGCCGTCAGGGCCGACCACGGTCTCGCCCTTCTTGCCCATGCTCAGCGTCGCGCCCTCGGCGGCCTCGGCGCCGTTCAGCAGCGCGCCCATGATCATCGTCGAGGCGTAGCCGTATTCGACCGGATTCCAGATCGCGAAACTGTCGCAGGCGCCCGCCAGCACCGCCGCCTTCATCTCCGACGGCAGGCCCAGCCCGGTGATGAACACCTTGCCGACCAGCCCGTCGTCCATGATCGCCTTGGCCCCGGCGCGGATGCCGATGGTGGTGGGCGAGATCACCCCGCGCAGATTGGGATGCGCCTTCACCAGCGCCTGCATCTCGCGATAGCTCTTGTCGTCCTGATCGTCGCCATAGACGGTCGCGACCAGCGGCATTTTCGCGTATTTCGCATCCTTCCATTCCTCCTTCATCGCCGCGATCCAGGAGTTCTGGTTGGTCATGGTCGAGGCGGCGGACAGGATCGCGACCTCGCCCTCATAGCCCAGCGTCGCGCCGATCATCTGCACCTGCTTGGCGCCGATCAGCGGCGTGGACGAGGCGCTGAGGTGCACCAGGCGGCCCTCGGGCGCGATGGCGCTGTCGAAGGACATCATCCTGACGCCGCGCTGCGCCGCCTTCTTTCCGACCGGCACGAGCGCGTTGGCGTCGTTGGCCGAGACGATGATGCCGTCCACCCGCTGCGCGATCAGGCTGTCGATCACCGCGATCTGATCCTCGGGCGTCGGCTTGGTGGGAGCGGTGTAGATGATCTCGATGCCGCCCAGCTCAGTGGCGGCCTCCTTCGCGCCGTTGGCGCAGGCGTCGAAATAGCTGTTGCCGAGGTTCTTCACCACCATCGCCACCCGCTTGTCGGCGGCGAAGGCGGGGCGGCCCAGCATCGGCGCCGCAAGGCTGGCGGCGCCGAGTTGCAGCAGGCGGCGGCGGTTGGGGGTAAGGCGCATCGGTGTCTCCTCCGGTTTCTTGGTTGGTTGGTTGATGCAGTCTCAGGCGGCGGCGCCGAGCGCGCGGTCCTCCGCATCGGGGGCGACGACGGTCACCGCCACGCCCGCGTCGCGCAGCATGGCCAGCGCCTCGGGCGGCGCGGCGTCGTCGGTGATCAGGCGGCTGACGCGGGCGAGCGGACACACCGCCAGCGCGCCGTGCCGGGCGAACTTGCCGCTGTCGAGCAGCACCACAAGCTCGGGCGCGCGGTCGAGCAGCTTGGCCTCGGCGCGCGCGATCAGCGGGTCGCCCTCGATCACGCCCAGCGGGCCGACCGTGACCGCGCTCATGAACATGCGGCAGGCGGCGACGTGGCGCAGCGCGTCGTCGTCGAACGGCGACAGCACGATGCCCTGCTCGCGGTAAATCTCGCCGCCGGGGATCAGCACGCGGTTGTCGGAGGTCTCGACCAGCGCCGCCGCCATCGGGAACGAGTTGGTGACGATCTGAAGGCGGCGCTCTCGCAGGAACGCCGCCATCTGGAACGTGGTGGACCCGGCGTTGACGATGATCGTCTCGCCGTCGGCGCACAGCGCGGCGGCGGCGCGGGCGATGGCGCGCTTGGCGGCGACGGCGCGGGTCTGGCCGATGTCGAACGGGCTGGTGGCCAGCCGGGGCCGCGCGTCGGCCGCCTCCACCCCGCCATGCACCCGGCGCACCACGCCTGCGGCGGCCAGCTTGGCGAGGTCGCGGCGCAGCGTGGCGGGCGATGCGCCGGTCGCCTCGGTCAGGTCGCGCACCGCCGCGAAGCCGCGCGCGGCGACCAGCGCCGCGATCATCCGCACCCTCTCGCTCTCGACCATGCGCGCCTCCATGCGCTCAGGAAGTTGCATGATCGCTCACCCCGGTCAAGCGATTTGCGCAACTTGTGCAATGCACCACGCTGTTGCAGCGCAATATGATTACGCGCATGATTGACTCTGCGCGAAACCGCTCATAGCGTCGTCAGCGCATTTCGACGGGAGAGACGCCATGGCCGCGCAACCGCTGGACGATCTGTGGGACGCGGCGCACGCGGCGACGCTGGAGGAGCCGGGGCTGCTGCTGTATCGCTCGAACCTGCTCGGCGCCGATCTGGCGGTGACCAATTTCGGCGGCGGCAACACCTCGGCCAAGGTGCAGGCGAGCGACCCGCTGACCGGCGCGCCGGTGACGGTGTTGTGGGTGAAAGGCTCCGGCGGCGATCTCGGCTCGATGGGGCTCGACGGGTTCGCGACGCTCTATCTAAACCGGCTGGAGGCGCTGAAGGGTCTCTATCGCGGCCCGGCGCACGAGGATGCGATGGTGGGCTATCTGCCGCACTGCACCTTCGCCCTCAACCCGCGCGCCGCCTCGATCGACACAGCCCTGCACGCCTTCGTTCCCGCCGTCCACGTCGATCACGTCCACCCCGACGCGGTGATCGCGCTGGCGGCCTCGGAGAACGCCGAGGCGCTGACGCGGGACGTGTTCGGCGGCGAGATCGGCTTTCTGCCGTGGCGCCGTCCGGGGTTCGAGCTGGGGCTGCAACTGGGCGCGCTGGCGACGGAAAACCCTCACCTGACCGGCGTGGTGCTGGGCGGGCACGGGCTGTTCACCTGGGGGCCGACGGCGCGCGACAGCTACGCCGCGACGCTGCGCATCATCCGCAAGGCCGCCGACTGGCTGGAGGCCAACCGCCGCCGCCCGGCGTTCGGCGGCGCGCGGGTGGCGACCGCGCCGGACCGCGCGGCCACAGCGGCGCGGCTGATGCCGCTGATCCGGGGCAAGATTTCGGCGACGCAGGCCAAGGTGGGGCATTTCTCCGACGCGCCCGAGGTGCTGGAGTTCGTCAATTCTGCGGCGCTGGACGCTCTGGCCCCGCTCGGCACCTCGTGCCCCGACCATTTCCTGCGCACCAAGATCCGCCCGCTGGTGCTGCCGCCCGACGCCGAAGCGCGGCTCGACGCGCTGCTGGCCGACTATCGCGCCGGTTACGCCGCCTATTACGAGCGCTGCAAGCGCCCCGACAGCCCCAAGATGCGCGATCCCAACGCGGTGGTGTATCTGGCGCCGGGCGTGGGCATGATGACCTTCGCCGCCGACAAGGCGACGGCGCGCATCGCCGCCGAGTTCTACGCCAACGCGATCACCGTGATGCGCGGCGCCAGCGGCGTGAGCCGGTATGTCGGCCTGCCGGAGCAGGAGGCGTTCGACATCGAATACTGGCTGCTGGAGGAGGCCAAGCTCCAGCGCATGCCCAAACCGAAAGCCCTGGCGGGCAAGGTGGCGTTCATCACCGGCGGCGCGGGCGGCATCGGGCGCGCGACGGCGGAGCGGCTGATGGCCGAGGGCGCCTGCGCGATGCTGGCCGACATCGACGCGGGCGCGCTGGCGACGGCGGTCTCCGACTGCGCCGCGCGCTTCGGGCGCGACGCGGTGCAGGGCGCAGCGATGGACGTGACCGACGAGGCGCAGGTGGCCGCCGCCTTCGCCCAGACGGCGCGCGCCTTCGGCGGGCTGGACATTCTGGTGTGCAACGCCGGGATCGCCTCGGCCGCGCCCATCGAGGACACCACGCTGGCGGAATGGACGCGCAATCAGGCGATCCTATCGACCGGATATTTCCTGTCGGCGCGCGAGGGGTTCCGGCTGATGAAGGCGCAGGGCGCGGGCGGCTCGGTGGTGTTCATCGGCTCGAAGAACGCGCTGGCGGCGTCGGCGGGCGCGTCGGCCTACAGCGCGGCCAAGGCGGCGGCGCTGCATCTGGCGCGGTGCCTCGCGCTGGAGGGGGCGCCGCTGGGGATACGGGTCAACACCGTCAACCCCGACGCGGTGCTGCGCGGCTCGACCATCTGGAAAGGCGCGTGGCGCACGCAGCGCGCGGCCTCCAACAACGTCGCCGAGGACGCGCTGGAGGAGCACTATCGCCAGCGCTCGCTGCTGAAACGCTCGGTCTATCCCGAGGACATCGCCGAGGCGGTCGCGTTCTTCGCCTCTGATCAGTCGGCGAAATCCACCGGCAACATCCTCAACGTCGATGCCGGCAACGCGCAGGCGTTCACACGCTAGGGAGGCGCAGATGATCGACGCGGGGCTGATCGCAGACCACAACGCCGCGCGCGCCGACGCGCTGGCCGAGGACTACGCCGCGCTGGGCCGACAGCTTGCGCGGCGCGGGGTGGAGATCGAGACGATCACCGCGCAGGCGCAAGGCTTCTCGGTGGCCGTGCCCACCTGGGGCGTGGGGACCGGCGGCACGCGGTTCGCGCGGTTTCCGGGGCCGGGCGAGCCGCGCGACATCCACGACAAGCTGGCCGACTGCGCGGTGATCCAGCAGCTTTGCCGCATCACCCCGCGCGTCAGCCCGCATTTCCCGTGGGACGCGGTCGGCGATTACGCCGGTTTGCGGGCCGAGGCGCTGGCGCTGGGGCTCAGCTTCGACGCGGTGAACTCCAACACGTTTCAGGATCAGCCGGGGCAGGCGCTCAGCTACAAGTTCGGCTCGCTGACCCACACCGACGCGGCGGTGCGCGCGCAGGCGGTGGCGCACAACATCGACTGCATCGGCATCGGTCAGGCGCTGGGGTCGCGCGCGCTGACGGTGTGGATCGCGGACGGATCGAACTTTCCCGGCCAGAGCGATTTCGCCGCCGCGTTCGACCGCTACCTCGACAGCATGGCGCAGATCGTGGCGGCGGCGCCGGACGGCTGGCGGGTGTTCATCGAGCACAAGCTCTATGAACCGGCGTTCTACAGCACGGTGATCGCCGACTGGGGGTCGAGCCTGATGGCGGCGCAGGCGCTGGGGCCGAAGGCGCGCTGTCTGGTCGATCTGGGCCACCACGCGCCCGGCGCCAACATCGAACAGATCGTGGCCCGGCTGCGGCGCGCGGGCAAGCTGGGCGGGTTCCATTTCAACGACAGCAAGTATGGCGACGACGACCTCGACGCGGGCGCCATCGACCCGTTCCGGCTGTTTCTGGTGTTCAACGAACTGGTTGGCGGGACGCAGGATGGGGCGCCCGCCCTGATGATCGACCAGTCGCATAACGTGACCGACCCGGTGGAAAGCCTGATCGCCTCGGCGGTCGAGATCGCGCGGGCGCACGCGCAGGCGCTGATCGTGGACCGCGAGGGCCTGGCGGCGGCGCAGCAGTCCAACGACGCGCTGGCGGCGCACGGCGCGCTGAAAGCAGCGTTCGTGACCGATGTCTCGCCGATTCTGGCGGAGGCGCGGCGGCGCGCGGGCGGGGCGATCGCGCCGGTGGCGGCGCTGCGCGCCTCGGGCTGGCGGGCGGCGGCGGCGCGGGAGCGTCCGGCGGTCGCGCCCGGATCGGCGGGCATCGTCTGACGGCGGCGCAACCGGGGCGCGACAGGGGCGCAGCCGGCGCGCAACCGGGGCGCGACCAAGTTCCGCATTGTAGAACGGCGCCTTGCTGGCGCGCGCCAAACCGTCGATAGTGCCTTCAGATCGCCTGATGACGAAGGCGACGACGTGTTTCAGGGAGGCTTCTGATGACATCCACAAAAACGGCGCCGGTGTCGCGCCGCTCATTCATCAAGGTTGGCGCGGCGGCGGGCGGCGTGGCCGCCGGCGGCTTGGCCGCGCCCGCCGTTCTGGCGCAGGCGCCGCTGGTGCTGAAGATGCAGACGTCGTGGCCGGCGTCGGACATCTGGATGGATTTCGCCCGGCAGTATGTCGAGCGCGTCGAAAAGATGTCGGGCGGCCGCCTCAAGATCGACCTGCTGCCTGCGGGCGCGGTGGTCGCAGCGTTTCAGGTGCTGGACGCGGTCAACGACGGCGTGCTCGACGCGGCGCATTCGGTGCCGGTCTATTGGTATGGCAAGAACAAGGCCGCCTCGCTGTTCGGCACCGGCCCGGTGTTCGGCGGCAGCGCGACGACCATGCTGGCGTGGTTCCAGCAGGGCGGCGGGCAGGAGTTCTATCGCGAGCTGACCCAGGACATCATGGGGCTGAACGTGGTCGGCCACCTCGGCTTTCCGATGCCGGCCCAGCCGTTCGGCTGGTTCAAGAAGGAGGTCAGCACGGTCGCCGACATCCAGGGCTTCAAGTATCGCACCGTCGGCCTCGCCGCCGACCTGCTGCAGTCGATGGGCATGTCGGTCGCCCAGCTTCCGGGCGGCGAGATCGTGCCGGCCATGGAGCGCGGCGTGATCGACGCCTTCGAGTTCAACAACCCGTCCTCCGACATGCGCTTTGGCGCGCAGGACGTGGCCAAGAACTATTACCTCTCGTCCTACCATCAGGCCAGCGAGGCGTTCGAGTTCCTGTTCAACAAGGACATGCTTGAAGATCTCGACGACGACCTGCGCGCGATCCTGGAATACAGCGTCGAGGCGACATCGACCGCCAACACCGCGATCGCGCTCGACAACTACTCCGCCGATCTGGTCAAGCTGCAGACCGAGAACGGCGTGACGGTGCACCGCACCTCCAAGGAGATCCTCGCCGCCCAGCTCGACGCCTGGGACAAGCTGATCGTCGATCTGGAGACCGACCCGTTCATGAAGCGCGTGCTCGACAGCCAGCGCGCCTGGGTCGAGCGGGTGGTGTTCTACGAGATCATGAACGCCCCCGACTACGCGCTGGCCTACAACCACTACTTCCCCGGCAAGCTCACGCTCTGACCGCACGGTCAGGGCTGGGCTGAACCGTTTGTCGCCGGAGGGGACCCCGCGTCCCCCCGGCGGCTTCCATGTGAAAAGGGGGTGTCCGGCGCCATGCTCCGCTATATCCAGTTCGCAGACAGCCTTTCGGCGTGGTTCGGCAAGACCTTCGCCTGGCTGATCATCCTGATGGCGTTCGGCACCGGCTATGAGGTGTTCGTGCGCTATGTGCTGAACGCGCCGACGCCGTGGGCGCTGGACGTGTCGTTCATCATGTATGGCGCGCTGTTCATGATGGGCGGCGCCTACACGCTGTCGCAGGGCGGCCATGTGCGCGGCGACTTCATCTACCGGCTGTGGTCGGAGCGGCGGCAGGCGGCGGTGGACCTGACGCTCTACATCGTCTTTTTCTTTCCCGGCGTGATCGCGCTGGTGTTCTCCGGCTGGAAATACGCCGCGCGCTCCTGGGGGTATCAGGAGGTGAGCGTCAACAGCCCGGCGGGCGTGCCGGTGTTCCAGTTCAAGGCGGTGATCGTGGCCGCCGGTCTGCTGCTGCTGTTTCAGGGTCTGGCGCAGGTGTTCCGCTGCATCCTGTGCCTGCGCGACGGCCACTGGATCAAGCCGGCCGAGGACGTGGTCGAAACCGAGGTGCTGCTCGCGCGCGAAGCGGCGAAAGACGCTGAGAAGTTCACGCAGGGAGACGCCCGATGACCGACCCCCAGATCGCCTTGCTGATGCTGGGGCTGTTCATCTTCGTGGTGTTTCTCGGCTTCCCGATCGCCTTCACGCTGATGGCGATGGGTCTGGGCTTTGGCTATTACGCCTATTTCGAGCCGACGCGGATGTGGCGCGCCTATAACCGCACGGTGCGCGACGACGCCGACTGGTGGACCCAGACCGACGCCTGGTTCGGCGGCTTCTTCAACAACAACGTGTTCGATCTGTTCATAAATCAGACGTTCACGGTGATGTCGAACGAGGTGCTGACGGCGATTCCGCTGTTCCTGTTCATGGGCTATATCGTCGAGCGCGCCAACATCGTGGACCGGTTGTTCAGCACGCTGAACGTGGCGGCGAAGCGGATGCCCGGCTCGATGGGCGTGGCGGCGCTGATCACCTGCGCGCTGTTCGCCACCGCCACCGGCATCGTCGGCGCGGTGGTGACGCTGATGGGGCTGCTGGCGCTGCCGGCCATGCTGCACGCGCGCTACGACCGCAGCTTCGCGAGCGGCATCATCTGCGCGGGCGGCACGCTGGGCATCCTCATTCCGCCGTCGATCATGCTGATCGTCTATGCGGCGGCCTCGGGCGTGTCGATCGTCAAGCTCTATGCGGGGGCGATGCTGCCGGGGCTGCTGCTGGTGGGGCTGTATCTGACCTATGTGATCGGGCGCGCGGTGCTGCAACCCTCGGTCGCGCCGCGCCCAACCGACGAGGAAGTGCCGGACGTGCCTGCAGGCAGGCTGATGTTCATGATCGCCACCTCGTTCCTGCCGCTGGCGGTGCTGATCTTCGCGGTGCTCGGCTCGATCCTGTTCGGGCTGGCCACGCCGTCCGAAGCGGCGTCGATCGGCGCGCTGGGCGGCATCGCGCTGGCCTTCGCCTATCGCGCGATGACGTGGGAGCGGCTGCGCGATTCGGTTTATCTGACGGTGCGCACCACGGCGATGGTGTGCTGGCTGTTCGTCGGCTCCTACACCTTCTCGTCGGTGTTCTCCTATCTTGGCGGCGAGCAGATCATCTCGGAGTTCGTCACCGGGCTGAACCTGTCGCCGATCATGTTCCTGCTGCTGGCGCAGCTGATCATCTTCCTGCTGGGCTGGCCGCTGGAGTGGTCGGAGATCATCATCATCTTCGTGCCGATCTTCCTGCCGCTGCTGCCGCACTTCGGCATCGACCCGCTGTTCTTCGGGATTCTGGTGGCGCTGAACCTGCAAACCTCGTTCCTGACCCCGCCGATGGCGATGTCGGCCTATTACCTCAAGGGCATCGCGCCGCCGGTGGTGAAGCTGACCGACATCTTCAGCGGCTGCATGCCGTTTCTGTTCCTGGTGTTCGTGGCGATGGCGATCCTCTACATCCAGCCCGAGATCGTGTTCTACCTGCCGAACGCGCTCTATGGCGGGTAAGGGCGGGAACGCGGCGCTGGTGTCGCTGGGGGCGGTCGCGCTGCGCGACCGCCTTGCGTCCGGCGCGATGCGGGCGGCGGAGCTGGCCGAGGCCTGCCTCGCGCAGGTGGATTCGCGCGAGGCGGAGATCGGCGCCTGGGCGTTCATCGACCCGGCGCAGGCGCGCGCCGAGGCGGCGCGGCTCGACGGCTTGCGCGCCAGCGGGCGGCCCATCGGGCCGCTGCACGGGCTGCCGGTCGGGATCAAGGACATCATCGACACCGCCGCGATGCCGACCGAGAACGGCGCCGCCTTCGACAAGGGCCGCAGGCCGACCGAAGACGCCTGGGCGGTCGCCCGGCTGCGCGCGGCGGGCGCGCTGATCCTGGGCAAGACCACCACGACCGAGCTTGCGTTCCTTGAGCCGTCGAAGACGCGCAACCCGGTCAACCCGGCGCACACGCCCGGCGGCTCCTCCGCCGGCTCGGCGGCGGCGGTGGCGGCGGGCATGGCGCCGCTGGCGGTGGGCACGCAGACCGGCGGCTCGGTGATCCGCCCCGCCGCCTATTGCGGCGTGGTGGGGTTCAAGCCCAGCTTCGGCGCCATCGGGCGCAGCGGCGTGCTGACGCAGTCGCCGACGCTCGACACCGTGGGCGTGTTCGCCGCCGATCTCACCGGCGCGGCGCTGCTCGCCGACGCGCTGTTCGGCCATGACCCCGGCGACCCCGCCACCGCGCCCGCCGCGCCGCCGCGCCTGCTGGAGACTGCGCTCAGCGACGCGCCGGTGACGCCCGCCTTCGCCTTTGTGCGGCCGCCGGAGTGGGCGCTGGCTGACGCCGACACCCAAGCCGCCTTCGCGGAGTTGGCCGCGCTGCTCGGCGACGCCTGCGACACCGTGGAGCTGCCCGCGCCCTTCGCCGAAGCGGCGCCGCTGCGCGAAACGATCAACGCCGCAGAGATGGCGAAATGCTATCACCGCTACGCCGCGCGCGGCCGCGCGACGCTGAGCCCGACCCTCACCGCATTTATCGAACGCGGCGAGGCGACGCTGGCGAAGGACTATCTCGCGGCGCTCGACTGGCGCGCGGTGCTGAACGCCGGGCTGGACCAGATCTGGCGCCGCTACGACGCGATCCTGACCCCCGCGACGCCGACCCCGGCGCCGGAGGGCTTCGCGTCCACCGGCCCGGCGATCTTCAACGGGCTGTGGACGTTCTGCGGAACGCCTGCGGTCACGCTGCCGCTGCTGGAGGCGGGGAACGGGATGCCGATCGGCGTTCAGCTTGTGGGACGGCGCGGCGACGACGCGCGGCTGCTGCGCACCGCGCGCTGGCTGACGACGCGGCTTGCGGCTCAGGCGGAGGGATGAGGCGATGACAGACAAGCTGATCGGCGTGTTCGCGCTGGCGGTGCTGGGCGGATTTCTGGGCATTCTGGTGAGCTTCGTGCCGCGGGTCGATCTGATGGCCGTGGTGGCGCTGTGCTTCGGGCTGGCGGCGGCCGATCTGTTTCTGACGCTGAAGCGCGGGAAATAGACCCGGGCGCAGCTTGCGGGGCGGCGCCCGCGCGGCTAGGGTCCGCGCCCGATCCTCCATCGCGCGAAAGCCCCGAGCATGACCGACGATCCCGACTTCTCCACCACCACCGTCGCCGCCGGCCAGTTGCTGGCCATCATCGAGCGCATCGAGCGGCTGGAGGAGGAGAAAAAGGAAGTCACCGAGCAGATCAAGGAAGTCTATGCCGAGGCGAAGGGCAACGGCTTTGACGTCAAGACCTTGCGCAAGGTGATCGCGCTGCGCCGCAAGGACCCTGAGGAGCGCAGCGAGGAGGAGGCGATGCTTGACCTCTATTTGCACGCGCTGGGCATGGCGCCGGAGGCCTGAGCCTCACGCGGCGCCGTCGCCGCCGCTGATCCCGAGATCGGCCAGCTTGCGATAGAGCGTCGAGCGCCCGATCCCCAGACGCCGCGCAGCCTCCGCCATCCGCCCGCCGCAGCGCGCCAGCACCAGCCGGATATGCGCGGCCTCTACTTCCGACAACGTCGGCAAGGCGCCGTCGTGCGCGCCCTCATGAGTCGCGCCCTGAGCCGCGCCATGAACAGCGGCGGGCGGCGCTGGGGCGGGCAGATGCTCCGGGCGCAGCGGGCCGCCGTCGGCCAGCACCAGCGCGCGGTGCAGCGCATTCTCCAGTTCGCGCAC
>Ga0210044_10000490_pt1 | contig 59859 bp, 62 predicted proteins | sample CryGey13umfilter_2_FD_183959 | JGI IMG/M metagenome (GOLD analysis project Ga0210044, IMG submission 183959) | Groundwater microbial communities from aquifer in Utah, USA - Crystal Geyser 4/9/14 3 um filter (SPAdes) (version 2) | ecosystem: Environmental > Aquatic > Deep subsurface >...
TTGCATCGATCACTGCTCGACGTTCAGTAGATGTAATTCCAGCCGGCACTGCAATCATCACTTCAGGCGCAAACAATCTAACACCACCCACGGCTTTATTAATAAAATAACGTAACATGCTTTCCGTAGTTCTGTAATCTGCAATCACACCATCCTTCAGCGGCTTCTGAGCCACAATAGTATCAGGGGTTCTACCTAACATGTCTTTAGCTTCATTGCCAACAGCCAAAACCCGACGATCTTTTAATGTAATCGCCACAACAGAGGGCTCGTTTATCACGATCCCCTTTTTTGGAACAAAAACCAAGGTATTGGCAGTTCCTAAATCAATTGCAATTTTCTTTGACAGCATAGTTCTAGAGTCGTCTGCGAGCTGTCAGGCATCTGGAAGCCTTTAGATGGCTATTCCAGAATGATGTTCAGTGAACGATCGTGCCGTAAATCACCCGTAAACGAGACCGCATTTTCCCCTATTTTTTCAAAAATGTCAAGGGGCTTGCCCGTTTTCACCTTTTTGCCTACATCAAAGTTTACCTTTAACCCATGCGCCTCCGTTCCAGCCTGCTTTTGTACATACAGGTTATAATCACGACTTCGGATCTGAGAACTTACACTTTCCGGTAATCGGTACTTAATACGCAACACGCCCTCGTCATGCGGCTCAATCGATGTAAAGCCAGCTACTACGGTAAAGGCGGAGGTTTGACCGTCGTCGTGTGTAAATGACTCTTCATAAACCTCAGGTCTAACTGCTACTCCATTTTGAGTTTTATCTCCAGTTAAAAATCCTGAATCCTCAACTAATTCTGATCCCTCTGGGATGTAAATTCTAGTATGCGTCCTATATCTAGTGTGCGTACCGTCAAACCAACCGGTATTTTTATAATGCATTTCTGCCGTGCCATAATAATCGCTACCTTCCTGACTTACACTATAGGTCAAATTTCTAACCATCGAATCATCCGTTTTTAAAGCGGCTAGATTGGCATCAACAAACATCAGGAAATCACCGTTGTGGTATTTCATTTCTCCAGCCCAGTTCTGTTCTATAACCAGATTCTGGGTAATTGGATCATTTACATAAATTAGAATTTGCTTCGAATCTACGTTTTCAACAAACGTGCTCCAAAGTTCAGGGAATTGTGATCTGGGCAGATCAAAAATTTGGTCCATAATCAGACTAGCCAAATCTCCAATCACCTCCTTACGCTCTGCATCTGTTTTGCCCTGTTCAACATAAGCAAACTCAACCTGATGCTCTAAAGTTTGAAATAGATTCTGATCATTAAATTCCAGACCGTCTACCTTAATCGGACCTGTCAAAGTAAGTAGCGATTCAATAAAGCTAGGGGTCACGGCAATGACACCGTCTATATCTGCCTCAGATCCACCTTCTTCATGATACTTCTCAACTGCCTTTCTCGCAGTTTCAGGAAAATCTGGAGACCAGTTAATATCACGCATGAGCCAGTTCTGCGTGCTGGTATGCTGAGCAATTGGTCCAGGGGATTTCTCAGTTACACTGTCCTTTGCCTGATTGTCCAGGTTATAAATATTATCAGTCTCAAAGGTCGTTAATTCACCATCGGCAGTTTTAACAATACCGTAAGTTCCGATAAAGCCACCAGTTGGACGCAGTTCACGATTATTTTGGAGCAGAAAAAGATAGGTCTTCTCAGATGGGTATCCTAAAATACTAGGCAGTGACTGAGCGGCTGGGATGGCCTGATTAATAACAGCTTCAAGCAGTGGTAATTCATCCTTAATTGGAGCTACGGCCTCAGCCACGGGCTGCAACAAACCGTCGTCAGGAATATCTTCAATTAATAAAACTGCCAACTCGATATCGGATCTGACCCCAGCTAGGTCGGCCGGAGACTCGCTTAGTTTTTTTAAAACTTCACGTTTTTCCTCCGAAGATATATCACCAATCGAAACATCACCAGTGCTTTCCTGCAGAACCGAATTAATATCAGCTCCCAGCTGAGCCAAAGTGGCCAGACCTGATGTTAAATTCTTTCCAGCCAGCAGTACATTATCCACCGCCTTGATCTGACGCGCCGCTCCTGGAATTACTTTGTAGATCTGGAAACGACTAAAATTATCAATCGCTACGTCAAAATGAGACTCTGCCTCATTGAGATTAAAAACTGCCTTATCAAAATTCTGATTACCAACCTCCGTCTGAGCAAATTCTAAGCTTTGCTTTGCGGCAATCCCCTCTTCGTAAACAGCTCTAGCCTGTTTAATATTCACCAACCCCCACAAGCCAAGCAAAATTAAAACACTTAAAATTATCAATATAGAAATAATCAAACACTTCTTCCAGCGCGCCATTCGCTGCCAGCGCTTTCCCATTAGTCGTTTATAAGTCTCTAGGAGATTTTGCATATGTTTTTGTTATAGCCAGATATGTTTTCCAATCCTTCAGATGAATTCTCGTTACATACGAAAATACCTGCTGAACACTGAATCTGCGTGACGCGGATTCTCGCTTATGGTAGTGATAAATTCCATTAACGTCGTGAAAATATATCACAGCGTAGCCATTTTGTCTCGCTCTGTCACACCATTCATAATCCCCAAAATATAGAAAGAGCCGCTCATCCATCATTCCTATTTTTTCCATGGCAGCCCGCCTAATGAACATGCAAGCCCCTAACAACCAATCCACTGATATCGTCTCGTTGTGATCAAAGTCCAACATTAGATGACGTTGTATGTCACGCTTGGCCTGAGGTAACTTGCCTAGAAATGTACGTCGAAATAACGGTGTCCAAAAACTATATCTTCTATAACAGGAATTCTGTATGGTGCCGTCTGGATTGTGTAGGCGCGGACCAACAAAGGCAACCTGGCTGTGCTGATCCATGTACTGTAGGACCTTGATAACATCGTCTGCTTTACGAAAAACAATATCCGGATTAACCATCACGATATATTCGCCTCTCGCTAATTTAAATCCCACATTGTTTCCGGATGGATGTCCAACATTTGTACCATTGGCCACTAAGGTGACCTCAGGAAATTCCCGTTGAATTAACTCTACAGACTCATCTCCAGAGGCGTTATCAACCACAATAATCTCATAATCAAAGTCCAATTTCATTTGCTTTATGTTTTTAACACACAAACGCAAATGGTGAGGCGTTTTATAGTTTAGAATTACAAATGTAAGTTTCATATAGAGGTGATTGCCTTTCGCAGATTTGTAGCAGATATCCGAGAGCTGGTCAAAATAGCTTGTCGTTTCCGTAGCATTTTTGGCAACCCTTTAACTAAACCAACAACCGCACGCAAGGTAGTTGGTTCAGTTGACAATATATAAATCAACTTCACTAATTCATAACTTATGATCCACGGACTAGCTATTAACAGGGAAGATAATGGCTCATTCTTGATTATCGTCCACAGGTGGTTACGCCAAGAATATGACCGAATGCGCAGCGACTTTGATTTTCTATCTGCTCGCAAGCCCTCGGTAGATTTTAACTCTTTAGCTGTTCGAGCGTGATTTGCCACTGCCATAGGAACCAGCTTGAGCAACCAGCCTCTGTGCCGCAAACGATAGCTCAAATCAACGTCATCTTTGTAAGCCACAAAATCTTCGTCATAGTACTCCCGCTCCTTACCGCCACCGTACTTAGCGATATCAAGTAGAGCTGTCCTTCTGAAAAGAGTAGCTGCTCCAGAAAATCCAAAAGGCTCTAAAGAATCGTACTGACCAGAATCAAATTCCCCTTCTCCCTGATTAGTAAACCGACGAGACCGCGAGATCACAATTCCCATTCCATCTAAAATATTCTCATCACCCGGAAGCAGTCTACGCAATTTAGGCGCCACCGCTCCCACGGTCTTATCCTCTTCCATAACCTCTAATAATCTCTCAAGAGCAGAGGGTTCCAAAGTTACATCAGGATTTATCACAAAAATATACTCACCTGTCGCTTCAACTATTCCTAAATTTGCTCCTTTACACCAATCTAAATTAAGGCCGGGCCTGACCACTCTAGCCTCTGGCCAATACTCAGCTAAAGCCTCGGCACACTTTAATGTAGGAGAATTATCGATTACAACAACCTCTGAAACACTTACACTTTGTTTTCTAACAGAAGCGGCCAGCGCCGGAATATAAACAGCACTATCGTAAGTAACTACTACTACGGATACTCTATTACTAAACATCAAGAGTTGATTTATGCGGCGGAATAGTTACAAGCAAAGATGCTAGCAGCAACCAACCAATGCCAAGCGGGTGATTCAAATATGGGGTAAACACATGCACGAGCAGTAAGCCTAAGGTGGCGCTCAGTACTCCAATCACCTCAACTCGCTTTAACGCGCCATGACCCATCTGTGCAATCCCATGCTGCCACAGTGAGTAAAACAAATACCCGTAAATCGCGAATCCAATAATTCCAAACTTCAGCAGTAGATCAAGGTATCCCCACTCGAAAGAAAATGTAGTATATCGCCCGTTTCCCGTCTGAGCAACCACACGAGGATCTTCAGATTGGTAAGTAACGGTTGTGCCTAGCCCAGAGCCAAGTAGCGGATGCGAAATTGCCGCACGACTAAGCGGCTCTATTAACTGCCAGCGACTAGCCGCCGCTGATTCACTCTCAATATCCTTGGCTCTATCAGTCAATAACTCACGAGCCCCCACCCCGCCGTGACCAGGCAGTGGAATATTAACAATGCCAAAAGCCACTCCGTAATCAATAGCAAAAGTCACAAACAATAAGACTCCCAATAAAAAGATTCTTCTAAATGGCACCCGCTCTCTAACCAATAACCACACCGAAACCAGGCCCAAACCAGCTATTGTAGCCATCCAAAAACTTCTAGAATAACTCAAAAATATAATCAGAATCGTCAAAGCCCAAAGCAAATAGACACCTTGAATGTACCTAGATCTCAGCGAAGATAGAGACCCAGTCGCATAAACGAGCCAAGCGGACAAAAAGAAGAAGACTAATAGAGCGTAAATGTGTCCCTGAAAAAATATTCTTGAAAAACCGTTATCAAAACGAGTAATCTCCCCCACCCCTGTATCCCTCACCCAATGATAGATCCCCGGTAGGGTGTATAGTAAAATTCCTGCCTGTGAAAACAAAGCCAACAAAATAATAGTCTTAATTCCAACCGCTACCACTGACGCTAAGAGCAGAGACAGTAACCGCTGAACATCATATTTTTTGCGGATCGCTTGAGTTAACGGACCAATCAGTCCTAAATACAGATACCCATTACCGTCAAAGAAGACATTGCTAAAATCATTACCACGCAACACCCCAATCAGCACCCCCATAGCTACCACCACCATCAGAGCTGAATATTCTTTCCACATCGCCCAACTAAAAAAATGAACCTTCCGCTCTCTAATTATCCACACTAAGTAGGCTGCCCATAGCACTAAAAAAAGTGCTAGTCGAAATGATAAATCAAAACCAGCCACCTCCCAACTAAATAGATAGCCTTTTGATGACACGAATAGCTCAACTAAAACAACAGCTACTCCTATTTTTAAATCCTTCAAACTATAAATCAGTACCAAGGTCAATATCACAAAAAAGGATGCGGTGTTCAACTCAGCAAACTGCTGGCCAGCAAAAGATAAAACTTCAAAACAGCCAATGCCAAATACAACCCACCAAAATGGTATAACTCGAAACGATTCTCCAAAATATTCCTTAACTTTGTCCATTTTTGAAACGTTGAATATTTCCTCCCAGTCTTCGAAAAACTCCTACCAACCCCGCTAGCACCAAGCTAACTGGCTGCATCAATAAGATTGGAATTGAGCGCATCAGTCCATAATGCTTTAAAAAGTAAGTCCGCATGCTCTTATTAAACATCCGCTGACTTTTTAAAGACATCCATTGCTTAAAACTAGCGCCCTTCACATGAATCATTGACGTCTCTGGGGTGTAAACAACTCGTAAATTCTGCTCATCATGAATGCGTTTCTCTAAATCAACTTCCTCAAACCAAACAAAAAAATTCTCATCAAAGCCGCCCGCTTGGTTATAAACATCACGCCGCATCACCATGCAAGCTCCCATCAACTGATCAACCTCTTGCTCACTAGAATAATCAAAATCCTGTGCCAAATATCGTTTAACTGGCTTCAAGTTAGACCATAGATTGTGAACCTTGGTCAGCATTAGTAGCTGATCACTTAACCTAGGATATCTTCTAACCGAATCCTGGTGACTACCATCTGCATTAAATAAATGGTAACCCAGCACTCCGATGGTTTTATCCCCCATGACACGATCGTAAACATAGCGGAGTGAATTTTCAGTTAATACCGTGTCATCATTTAAAATAAATACCACTTCTCCAGTGGCTATTTCTACTCCACGATTGTTAGCTGTACCGAAACCTAAATTAACATTACTGGCAATCAATTTAACCTCAGGGAACTCACTGGCCACCATCTCAATAGAACCATCATGCGAGGCATTATCAACCACAATAACCTCATACTCGAGATTATTAGTATTATCCTTGATGCTCTGCAAACATCTACGCAGATGATCACGGACGTTCCAGGAAACTATAATAACAGATAGCTGCATATGACACAGTATAGGCGAAACCAATGACAAGCTCAACCCCTTAAATTAGATCAACTTTTAATACCTGATACTGGCTAATTATAGCTCTTTTCTACAAACATTACTCACTCCTCTGATTCTGATGTTCTGCAATAATATCAAGCATTACTTTAATTCGCTTTTCCCAACTGTGCTCACGAGCTAACGCTTGTCTCCGTTCGTGCAATTCAGAACTATCATGTGCCAATGCTTTTCTGATCTTTTTTGCAAAATCATCAGGAGAGATTGCGAGTTTGATCAAGTCCTGGAACTGATCAGCCCCTGGTATCGCTGTTGCAATAATCGGTTTACCGCAAGCCAAGTACTCGTATATTTTCAATGGATTCATCGACTGAGTTAATGAATCAACCTTGTGCGGAATAATGGTAAGATCAAAACACTGCAGCAAGCCTGGTAAATCCTGGTATGAAATCATGCCACGGTGAAAAACATTCGATAGTTGTGTCAATCTTTTAATGTCACCAGCGGACTCCTTCCATACCGGTCCAACTAAAACGAATTGCACATCCGGCAGTTCCTTGCTGATATATTCAATGATTGAGAAATTAACACGGGACTGAATCACTCCGTGATACCCCACTAATGGCCTATCCTGAGATATTCCAGCTGGCAACAATGACCTATTAGCAGTAGCTGTAATAAAGTGCTTGGCACTCACCGCATTTGGTACGTAATATACATGATCGGACTTACCAAAGAAATCAATTAGTGATTCAGATACTGTAAAGATAACATTAGCCCGACCGTAAATCATTTTATACGCCTCCCGTAGACGCATTGTATACCCTTGATATGACGGGTGCTCTACCCAATTATCGACCGCATCAAATACTACAAACGCTCTAGGAAACAGATCAAGCACCTTGGCGACCATGGGGTTATAAGACCAAATTGTCAAGTCCGCTGTCGATGCTCCCAGTCGAGCTAGAATTTTTGGTAGCGCTCGTGTACTCAGGGCGGTTACATGATAAAGATCAGTTCGACCAGCATCCCTCCATACTCTATATGTCAGACCCCGAACTACTAGTTCCCCCGACTGCCTATGGAGTAGCCCCTTCCAAAACACTTTCAATTTTTTCTTTAACGTAAAAGGAATAAAATCAACCGAAATAACCGGGCCATACTTTGATTCCTCCAACAAGGCTTGAAGAACATGGTAATTTCTATTAACCATGCCAGCCTCCCAATCAAAGCGATACGACATGTTCAATAGCAATAGTGGTGTGTTGTTCATGAAGATGTTCCTATCAAATCAGCTAAGTGCTTAGCCTGCACGCTCCATTTAAATTTGCTTGCTACTCTACTGCGCCCAGCCTCACCCAACTCATGCGCTCTAACTGGGTCTTTTAACAACTGAAGCATAGCTTCGGCTAGCATATCAACATTTGTAGATTCCACCAAGAAGCCGGTCTCACCATCAACCACCGCGTCAGCAATGCCGCCACTAATTCCGCCGATCACCGGTTTACCAAAACTACCCGCTTCAATAAAAGTAATTCCAAACCCCTCCACGTCTCTATTCGACAATTCGCGTGAAGGCATGACAAATAAATCACACTGCTGATACCAACCAGCCAGCTCCTTATCAGAGACTAGACCAACAAACCTAACACTATTAGAAACTCCCTCAGCTTCTGCAATTAAACGTAAGCGCTCTCGGTCACCCCCCTCACCAACCACCACATACACCGTCTCAGGAGCCTCAGCGAGCACCTGAGGCAACGCACGAATCACCATATCAAATCCCTTGCGCTCAACCAGCCTCCCAACACTTAAAATAACTAATTTATCTTTTAACTCATACTTACCTATCATAAACTGTACGTCATCTTCCGAGTTCCACAAAAAATCTCCGCTGACATTAGGACACGGATATATCACCTCAATCTTATCTTCTGGGACACCTAGTTTTATCAAATGCTGTCTAGTATAAGCACTGACAGTTATTACCCACTTGGCGCGCAACAATATTTTCCCCATCAACCAACGCTTCCTTGTGGTTACATCAGGCGCATAAGGAATTGTCACATCCATCGCGTGAGTCATCACCGTGTACGGAATTCTTCTCACCAAAGATATTAACCATACTATGGTTCCGACTGGTAAGACCTGCCCTACCACAACGTGCTTTACATCATAACGGCTAATAGCTCTCCATGTATTCACAAAGCCCTTCAGCCATTTTGGCCACCAAGGGCCACCGACAAACAATAGTTCATTTTCAGAATTATCCAACACAAATATGTCACCTTCTGGCAGATAACTAACCAAATTTTGATAGTAATTTGCCACCCCTCCAACCATCGGCGGATAGTCCAGTGTCACCAACAAAGTCTTATCCATAGCTAAGTTCTTTTAAGCAAGGCCCTCTTAAAAAGAGACAACTCCTCAGACGTTAATGCCCCCAACAGGAGTAGTCCTACTACATATATAATAGCACCAATTGGAATCAGGAGAAGTAATGAATAATTGTCTTGAATAAAAAATAGTATAAAACCCATTATTCCTGCTGATCCACTAATCAGCGCTAATTTCTTTAACAAAAAACCTATTCTAAATGGCGCCACCCGATAAACCCATGGTAACCCTAGAACTACTAATACAACACTTGACGCTACTGCCGCCCAAGCCGCTCCGTTAAAGGTGTAATATGGAATCAATGCCAGGTTTAATACAATATTCACGAGCAGAGCGATAAACATGTTAAAAGTATTCAACTTTTGCTTATCCACCGCATTCAAAAAATTTCCCACTGGATAATTCAGAAATATAAATGGCAACGCTACCATTAGTATAGACAATGTCTCAATTGACGCTTCAAAATCAGTTCCCCACACACGAAGTACAATATCATCCCCCAAAACAAAAACCGCCACGGTGATCGGCAAACTTAGAATCAACATATACACAACGCCCGTCTCAAAGGTTCCTGATAGTTTTTCGCGAGCTTGCTGGTAATAGGTACTGACAACTGGAAAGTAACTGGTTGCAAAAGCACCTGGAAGCACCGTTAAAGCAAAGGTAAGTTTAAAAGCTAGTTCGTACCAACCGGTCACTCTATCGCCAATCATACTTTTCAGCATTAAACTATCAGCCGTTCCATTTAAACGAAATAAAATACCCGCAAAAGCAAACGGAGCAGCTAGTGATATTATCTGCCATACTGTTTTCCAATTCCAGTTCCAACGAATCTTTACCGACGTTTTCTTAAAAAGCACTCCCAGCATGTACACAAACTGTACGGCCGAGGCTAGTAATAACGCGCCCAAAACATACGGCAGAGGCAATCCAAAGTGCAGCGCACCAAAACCAGCCAGCAAAATTGCACTCTGATATATAACAATTCCGATCGCCTCCCAAAGCAACTGCTTTAAAGCTCTAAAAATCGAAAACAGTGTAAAGGTCAGTGTATCAAACACAATAATAAACGCTCCAACATAAATCAGGCGCACGTCAGCAGCGGTTACTGTCTCGAAAGCCGTATTCCAAATCTGAGCCGATCCAACTAAAGCTGCCAACGACAAAACGATCAAGGCTGCCTTGATGCTTAGGAATTTTTCAAAGTTCTCCTGTAAACGAGATTCATCTTTAGCTACCTCCCTAGTCAACAATGGTCCTAAACCAAAGTCCATAAATATTACAAACACCGACGTAAACTTCAGCGCCGCACTATATTGACCAAGTTGATCGGCACCTAAAGCCGTAGCTAAAAAAGCAAAATAACCGAAAGAAATTACCTTCTGTACGATTGAAGCAACCGTAAGATAAGTAGTATTTCGGGCTATTCTTGCGGCATCAGCCATGGCCGCAAACTTAACGCTTGGACCACTGTGGAGCTCGACGCGCTCGCCTCAAACCAGGTTTCTTTCTTTCCTTAGCTCGTGGATCACGAGTCATCAAACCCTTGGGTTTTAACAACGCTTTCCAATCTGCATTATACTCCACCAAAGCTCTAGCGATACCATGACGAACTGCCTCGGCCTGTGAATGGACACCTCCACCCTCCACCTTCACGGTGAATGAACCAGGAGCTCCTTCTAAAATCAACTCAATCGCCTCTAGGACAACTGGCGCATACTGCGCTGAAAAATATTCAGTATGTGGAACTCCGTTGACTTCAACACTCCCTGCTACACCCTCACCAACATACATACGTACACGTGCCGACGCACTCTTTCGGCGTCCAACAGCGTACACATAACTTTTCTTTTTCGTCTTTGCAACTGTTTGTGTCATCTTATTGAACGGTTAATCTCTTCAACATAGCTGTTCGCAGTCGAGTGGCTGGCAACATCAATCTAACTGTCTGGGTCAGCATTTTCTGTGGATTATCAACGGCCAAATTCTTCAACTGCTCTGTTCTAATTCCACTTGGATACCTAGTACTGTGATGATATAGCTTTTGATCCAACTTTTTGCCTGTAAAGTTAAGCTCGCTAATATTTGTAACTTTTACAAAATCCCCGCCATCAATGTGTGGCTGGTAGCTTGGCTTGTGCTTCCCACGGAGCAAAGTTGCAATCTGAGTTGACAACCGACCCAGTGATTGCCCACTGGCGTCCAAAATATGAGTTTCTCGCTTTATAGTAGCTGCCATATTACTCAATAACAAATGATACTTTTGTCTGTTCGGCTCCATCACCTTTGCGCAACGGAACTTTCATTGTGGTTGTATAACCACCTGGTCGATTCTGAAAACGAGGGCTGAGCCGGTTTACCACTTGCATGGCAGCCAACTTATTCCCTAATTTCTTCTCAACTAGTCTAATAGCGTTCATGCCGCCAGCCTTTCCAGTTGTAATCAATGGCTCCACAAACTGCTGAAGTGCTCGAGCCTTTGTTGGTGTAGTTGTTACACTTCCATTCTCAATAAGCGACATAGCTAAAGTTCGTACCAACGCTTTTCGCGGTCCAACCAATCTGCCAATCGTCAGTTTTTTCTTCTTATGACGCATATATACTATTATTCACTATCTTCTGCCTGCTCAGCCTCTAAGCTCTCAGTTGTTTCAACTGGCTCAGCTGCTAGCTCAGCTACAGGCTCATCTACAGATGCTAAAACCTGAAACTGTTCTACTAATATATTAGCTGCCGAGCGGAAAGCATCTTCTGGAGTAACGGTGCCATCGGTAACAATATCAAGCAGCAGTCTATCATAATTGGTCATTTGACCAACTCGAACGTGCTCAGTTCGATAATTTACATTTCTAACCGGTGTATAAACCGAATCAATTGCAATGTAACCTACATCCAACTCTTCATCATCTCTGTCTTCCACTGGAACGTAACCACGTCCCTTTCGAACAATGGCTTTTACAGTGAACTCAGCATCTTTATCTGTTAAGGTGGCAATTACTTGATCTGGGTTCATCACCTCCACCTCGCTGTTCTTAGCAAAATCTTTACCTGTTGCTAGCATTTCTCCTTTAGCTGTTAACTCAATTTCAACTGGCTCGTCGCTATGAACCCTGAAGCGCAATGATTTCATGTTCAAAATAATCTCAACAACATCTTCCTTTACGTTTGGCAGGGTTGAGAACTCATGATCCACACCTTTGATTTTCATCGCTGTCACAGCTCCGCCAGCCAAAGAAGATAGCAAAACTCGACGCAAGGCATTGCCTAAGGTTGTACCGTAGCCAGGATAGCAGGGTGAGATCGCAATAGTTGCACGATTGTGCTCCTGATCAATAGCTTCGATTTTGTTTGGCAGTATGATGTCCATAGTGGGCTCTGGAATAAATTATCGAGAGTAGTATTCAACGATCAAATTGATCGCTATATTTTGTTCAAAATCTTCCTGATTTGGAAGGGAGGTAACCTCAACCGTAGACTTTGTCATGTCTACCTTGAGCCACTTCGGTGCCTGATGAGTCTTCCTATCTTTTTCACTGTCATTAAACAGAGCACTCTTCTGACTTTTATCTCTCAAAACAATCACATCACCGATTGAGACTTTGTAAGAAGGAATGTCCACACGACGTCCGTTGACATTAAAATGACCATGCCCAACCATCTGTCTAGCCTGACGCCGCGTCTCAGCGAATCCAGCTCGATAAACAGCGTTGTCCAACCGGCGCTCCAAGAGTTGCAAAAGCAATTCACCGGTATTTCCAGCGGCCCGAGAGGCCTGTTCATAATAATTTCTAAACTGTCTTTCTAGTACTCCATACAAATGACGCGCCTTTTGCTTTTCTCTAAGTTGCGTACCATATTCAGACAAGCGAGGTCTTGAGGTTGGCCCGTGCTGTCCAGGAATAAAACTCCTTCGCAAGACTGCGCATTTTTGTGTTCCACAAACCGACTCACCAATTCGGCGGCACGGTTTACATTTTGGTCCTGTGTATCTACCCATAGTTTAAACTCTTCGTGCTTTCTTTGGTCGACACCCGTTATGCGGCATAGGAGTTAAATCCTCAATAGTAGCCAGATGAAACCCTTGAGCGTTTAAAGCTCTAATCGCACCATCTCTACCACTTCCAATACCTTTTACAACTACATCAATTTCCTTCATGCCCATATCTTTTACTTTTTCTGAAGCTACCTTTACGATAATACCAGCTGCATACGGAGTAGACTTCTTTGGCCCTTTAAAACCAACTCGACCAGCTGAACATTGAGACAATGCGTTTCCTTGCGGGTCACAAAATGTCACAATTGTATTGTTATAAGTGGCCGCAATGTAAACTTTACCTCGAGGTACATGACGCTTCTTTGACTTCTTCTTCTTTGCTGGAGCGGTCGTAGCATCAGCATCGTCATCTTCCTTATCTTCAACAACATCGGTCGCCGCAGGTATTGCCACCTTCTTCTCCTCTTCTTTTTTAACAATCTCTTCTGACATGAGTATGTATTGATCAGTCAATTACGTTTTTTGGGAAGCTGTCTTTCTACCAGATCCAGCGGTCTTACGAACATTACCCCGCACTGTTCTTGTATTCGTCTTGGTGCGTTGACCTCGAGCTGGCAAATGACGAATGTGTCTACTGCCACGAAACGATCCAATTTCCTTTAATCGCTTGATATTAGCCAGAACGTCACGAATCAAGTCACCTTCAATCTTCTTTCCAGTCTTTGTAATTGCATCCGTCAGTAAACGCACCTGATCATCCGTTACGTCCTTTACTCTAAGGTTAGGATCAATCCCAGTTGCCTCTAGCAATAATTTGCTAGTGGCTGGACCAATGCCTTTAACGTACGTCAAACCAATCTCAATTCGTTTTTCTGCGGGTAAAGTTACTCCAGAGATACGTGCCATAGCTGTTATCCTTGTCGTTGCTTATGTTTCTTATTTTCCTCACAAATTACATGAACCCTGCCCTTTCGACGAATGGTTTTGCAATTCTTACATCTTTTTCTGACTGAGGTTCCTACTTTCATATTTGGGCTACAGACGAACAGTTATCCGTCCTTTCGTTAAATCATACGGGGTCATTTCGACCACTATCTTATCTCCAGGCAGTACTCTGATCCGATACTTTCGCATCTTTCCAGAAAGGTGTGCAATAATCTCGTGCCCGTTTTCGAGCTCGACCTTAAAGGTAGTGTTAGGAAGTTTTTCCAAAACAACTCCTGGCACCTCGATGAATCCTTTTCGATTTGACTTGATCTGACCTTGGGGGTCTTTTAGCATAGTGCGTAATGGCGCGTTTTTTTGGGCACAAAAATATCACTCCTTCCGCGTACTAAAGAAGTGACGAACAAATGTCGGTCTCAGTATTAAATCTAGCGGTGTTTCCAGACGAGTTCGTGTGCTCACCAATTTTCAAAAGCGCCCGAGGATTATACCATAGGTTTTTTTCCTGTCAACACGCATAGACTTTTGTGGATAACTCATCAGCAATAACCAGTCAGAACTCATCTCAGTAAAGCTCTTACCCCTTTAGCCCAATTGACAAGAATCAAAATATGCGCTATAATTATAATTGTGTCGCTATAGAAAATTGAAATCTACCCAAGTCCGCCAAAGCGGATTTTTTTGCTAATTTTTGCAGAAAAACACTACTTTCCCTGATTCGCTGAAACAACGGCTTTTATGCGCCTAATTCCGGCTGAAGATGATTTTTCTGAAGTTATCTTAAAGCTACCAAGCTCCCCGGCGTGCTCAACGTGAGGTCCTCCACATATTTCGGCTGCAAATAAATCGTCTCCCTGGCCGATAAAATAAACCTTAACCTTATTTCCTAACCTGGCGTATTCATCGTCAAAATATCCAATCGCACCCATGGCTTTGGCCTCATCGACATCTAACTCCTTCCAATAAACTGGCAAATCCTTCTCAATTACCTCATTAGCTACACGCTCAAGCTCAACCTTCTCCTGGTCAGTTAACTTCTCATCATAGTTAAAATCAAATCGCAACCGCTCTGGAGTGATATTAGAACCTTTTTGCTCAATTTGCTCCCCTAACATATTTTTTAGAGCCTTATGCAATATATGGGTAGCCGTGTGAAGTCTGCGTGATTCTATTGAATGATCGGCTAAACCACCCTTAAACTTCTTAGCTGCTCCAGCCCTGGAGGTCTTTTGGTGCTTTTCAAATTCCTGATCAAAACTCATCTCATCAACATTAGCACCTCTCTCTTTGGCTATCTCTACGGTCATCTCTAACGGAAATCCATAAGTTGAAAACAACATGAAGGCGTCAGCTCCAGAGATGCTTTGAGCATCTTTAGCAAGTAATTTTTCAAACTCCTTCAGTCCATTGTCGATGGATTTTTGAAATTTTTCTTCTTCCTGAGACAATTCTGCAATAATTCGCTCTCTATTTTCACTCAACTCTGGATAGGCACTGCTGTATTGATCAATTACCACCTCGGCAATTGCTGTCACAAACAGACCGTCAGCTCCTAGTCGCTTACCTTCCCTAATAGCTCGACGGATCAACCGCCTAACTATATAACCCTGGTCAACATTGGACGGTCCTACTCCAAATGGGTCACCAATAATAAATGTTACTGTTCGAATATGGTCAGCCATTATCCGGATAGAGCGCTGTTGGTCAGCCGAGTCGTACGAACCGCCTGTAACCTCCTCAATTCGCTTGATAATTGACTGAAAAGTATCAGTATCAAAAACACTGGGGACGCCTTGTACCATTACAGCCAGCCTTTCCAATCCCCAACCTACATCGACATTTTTCTTTGGCAGAGGATCCAGACCACCCTTGCCATCCTTAGAAAACTGCATAAAAACATCGTTGCCAATCTCGATGACAGCTCCATTGTCATTAGCCACAACAAACTCGTCATGCGTCATGTCGCCAAGGGTTCCACTGACATCATAAAATATCTCAGTATCCGGACCACAAGGACCGCTTGAGCCTGGTAATTCCCACCAGTTATCTTTTCGACCTAAAAAATAGATACGGTGCTCCGGCATTCCTACGGACTTCCAGATTTCAGCCGCCTCGTTATCTCTAGGCACCTTATCCTCACCCTCAAAACAAGTTACATATAACCTAGCCGGATCCAAGCCTATCCCCTTTTCCGGATTCGTCATAAATTCGTATGTCCAGGCAATAGTGTCTTCCTTGAAGTAGTCACCCAATGACCAAAACCCAAGCATTTCAAAGAAAGTTAGGTGGCTAACATCCCCCACTTCATCAATATCAATAGTTCTAATACATTTCTGAGAATCAGCTAGTCGAGTTCCTTCTGGATGGGTCTCTCCCATCAGATAAGGAACCAAAGGATACATACCGCTATTCGTAAAAAGTAGCGTTGGATCATTATTTGGCATCACTGAAGCAGACGGAATAATGGCGTGGCCCCTCTGCTCAAAAAAAGCTAGAAAGCGAGTTCGAATGTCGTTGAGGGTGAGGTTGGGTGTTTTCATATTGCTATAGTAAACACGAAGATACCTAGCCTGACAAGACTACCAGGCCTCGCTTATAATTCCACCTCCTAACACCTGATCTCCACTATAGATAGCTAACGCTTGACCAGGAGTCACCGCCCGGACTGGCTCGTCAAACTTTACTAACAAGTTTGAATCTGACTGCTCAATTACTGTGCCTGACACCGGCTTTTGTCTATACCTCACCATCGTCTCTACCCGCTCTGGAAAATCTCCCGCCATCAAACGATGAATCTGATCGGCTCGACAGTTTAACTGTGACAACAAAGGGTCATTCTCATCATTAGTCACCAGTAAGCGATTATCATCTAAATCTTTTCTCACCACGTAGTAAGGCCCCTTACCACCAATATCAATCCCCCGCCTTTGGCCAATTGTGTACAAATGTAATCCATCATGTTCACCAAGAATCGTTCCATCTTGTAATTCAATGGCACCGGGCAACGCCGGCATGTACTGCTTAACAAAAGCTGTGTAATCAATATCACCTATAAAGCAAATTCCAGTTGAGTCTTGTTTATCCGCGTTGGGAAATTCTTCACGCCTAGCTATTTCCCTGACCTCATCCTTAGTTAAATCGGCCAAAGGGAAAAGCACTTTAGGTAACACCGCCGCGTCAATTCTGTGCAAAAAATATGTTTGATCCTTATTACGATCCTTGGGGCGTAGCAGTTTTACTCCATCCGTTTTAGCGTAATGACCAGTGGCCACTGCCTCGACATTCGGGAGAGCTAGGGCCTTCTGAATAAAGCGGTTAAACTTTATTTCTTGGTTACATAAAATGTCAGGATTCGGGGTTCGGCCGGCCTTCAATTCACTTAAGAACATATCAAATACCTGCTTACGATATTCTTCTACAAAATTGAAAGTCGTATATGGAATATCAAGCTTCTGACACACCTGCCTCACATCCGCGTAATCCTGCTCCCACTGGCAACCTGAGGCAACCTCACCGCGATACCCCTCAGGATTAACCCCGTCTTCCCAATTCACCATAAAAACCGCCAGAACATCGTAGCCCTGACTCTTCAACAACCAGGCGGCGACAGAAGAATCGACGCCTCCACTCATTCCAACTACTACTTGACTCATGTCTGCAGCTTGAAGCAGATTACTCAGCAGGCTTTACTAGCGGATCATAACCTCCAGCGACCTCATCTCCATCTCGATAACCATCGCCATCTGTATCTGCATCATTCGGGTTGGTGCCACGAGCTGTTTCGTCTGTATCACTTAAACCATCGCCATCTGTATCCAATTCCTTCGAAGCACTTTGCACCGGTGCTCCACCGTTGAATCTTTGGTAACCCCATAAACCAACACCGACAACCAGACCTAACGCCACTACGGCGATAATAATAATGATTGCTTTTTGTAAACCAGATAATTTTTCACGACCAAACAACTCCTCATGTTCATCCTCAGTTAGAGCCGACTGTTGAATAGTTGGAACGCCCTGAGTGTCCAAGGGGGAGGTTAAATCCTGAGCCGGGATGATTCCACTAGGCTGCGCAAAAATATCAGACTCGGTTCCAGTCATCGTAACAATTGGCTCGGGCGCTGGGCCACTATTAAATGGTACAGCAGCCTGAAATGCGCTACCAGGGATAGACGCTGGTGCTTCGTTAACCACCTGATTCAAAGACGCTTGTTCTTCCGGCACGGCTGGCATCGAAGAATCAGTTGGCGGTAAATTAACCGGCGCAGCCATTGGATCTATTGCTTGATTATACTGGGGCATCGCAGCCACTGTCGGATATGCCGTACTGCCAGCTGGTGAAACCGGGAAACCAGCCATTGGCTGAGCTGTTGGAGCTTGTGCTGGAGGAAACTGACTAATCGGATCAGCGGCTGGAGCCGGATATCCACCTGACTGAGTTATTGGCGGTACCACCTGATGCGCATCAGAAAATGGATTTGCAGCAACCTCTTGTCCGCCCATTGCAGACAACGGATCTGGCGACGAAACTGGCGGATAGGCTGCCTGAGTGGATTCGATTGGGGTAGGCGCCGGAAACTCAGAAGTCATCGGCTGCTGAGCTACTGGAGTTGTCATGCCTTGCACAGGAGGCAACGGCTCCACACTAACCGGACTAGTCAGCGGGTCATAACTTACTGACTGCGCTTGCACTGGGTAACCACCACCGGCCTGCGCTGGAGGTAATCCAAAATCACTAGACATCGGAGCCATAGCATCATGACTTGACATCGTCGCAGCTGCAGCTGGAGTAATCTCTGGAGGTAATGGCGGTGGCCAAATATCTGTAGGCGTACTAGCTGTATCTACCGACGCGCTACCAGGAGCTGGCTGTGGAGATCCTAGACCAGGAAATAAATCTGGTGGAGCTGATCCAGCACTGGACTGAGCCGAATTAGAAACTGGGGCTTGTGGCTGATTGAAACCAGCCAAAGGATCCCAATCCTGTGGAGCTTGCGAGCCGAGCGGCGCATTACCGCTGACTGGTGATTGCTGACCAGGCCCAGGCGTTTGCCCGAGCGGTGGAAGTGGAGTGTCTGCCATATGAATCATAGTATAACGATTTTTTCTTTTCCTGACAACGGAATGTTGCTATAATCGTAATATGGCAAACGCGTTCGGGGACACGCTACGTAATCTAAAGGTCAGATACAAAATTCTTTTGATATTTGTAGTGCTTTTTTTGCTAATGTTTGACCTGGGCGCTCTGAATATCACATCGGTTACCGACATTAGGACTGACACTAAACACATTGCTGACACCTTAATCCCTCGCTTAATCGAAACCTCGGCTATCAAGGATCGTCTCAACGCCGCAATTTTGTCAGCGTATGATTACGTCCAAACGGGTAATCCAGAGAGCAAAAAACAATACGAGGATGAGCTAGGCAGCGCCCTAGTTGCACAGATAAATTTATTTTACCTATCAAGCTCTGAAGCAGATTTTGAATTTACCACCTCATTCCAAACACACATTAATGATATTAACGACGCTATTGATGAGCTTGTTACAATTTATGAAAGTGGACAGACAACCTCCGACATCCAAGTACAGCTTGGTGTAGTGGCTGAACGTAAGGACTCATTTTCAAAATTTCTTGAGGAAGAAATAGAAACAAAGGTTCGCGATGAATCAATTCAAGAAAGAGAACAGACGGACCAGCGGGTAAATCAAACCATTATTAACGTCGTCATCGTAGGTTTTATTTCGTTGCTGTCTCTGGGAATGTTGTTTTCATTTACCAGAACATCCATTACCGAACCAGTTCAGAAATTAACTGAAGCTGCTGAGTCGGCGGCCAGCGGCGACTTTCGCTTTGTTAACATTGACACACGTGATGAGCTTGGTTTGTTTGCTGATACCTTTAATACAATGACACAGCACATCAAAGCTACGCAGGAGTCATTAACAATTGAGTTAGAAAAAACTAAACAGTTGGATAGACAAAAAACTGAGTTTCTTTCGATTGCCGCTCACCAACTTCGCACACCGATGTCGGGTATTAAATGGGTTATGAGCATGGCCGTTGACGGTGATTTAGGAAAGCTCCCAGATGAAGCTAAGGAGCAACTTGGGAAAGGTCTTGAAAATGTTGGAAGGATGATTAAATTAATAAACAGCCTGCTGGATGTTACTCAGATAGAAACTCAAAAATTTACCTTTAACTTTCTACCTCACGACCCGGTCCAGCTGGTTAAAGAAAGTTGTGCCGATCTTGAACAAGCCGCAGACCAAGCTCAGGTCAGTATCAAAATTAACGAACCAGCTACACCGCTACCTCTTGTAGCGGCTGATGCAGAGAAAGTTGGAATCGCCTTTCACAACCTAGTAGACAATGCCATAAAATACACTCCAAAAGGAGGTACGGTCTCGGTAGACTTCACCGTTGAAGAGGATGAAGTTATTTTCGCAATCAAAGACACAGGATACGGCATTCCTGAAGTTGAACAGGACAGAATTTTCTCCAAATTCTATCGCGGTTCAAATATTCAGACAGTCCAAGCCGATGGATCTGGCTTAGGACTTTACATCGTTCATGAAATTATCAGCCGACATGACGGCCGAGTTGATTTTGAGAGCAGCGAGGGCAATGGCACTACCTTTACTATCTCAATTCCAGTGGCCGACGAAAAACTGATTGCTAAGGCCAAAGCTGATACGGAAGCAGCCGCAACCGAAACCACCTCTACAACGTTGTAATCGGTCTGGCTTGAGTAATATAAACCTTACCGTCCTCCATAGCCCACTCAATGTCAACGGGAAATCCGTAGTGCTTTTCTATTAATAGCGTTTCTTGAGCTAAAGCCTTAACCTGGTCGTCCGTCAATTTACGGAGACTCCCCTGTTCCGAATTAAGTTCAACTGTTTCATTTTTACCATCTCTATCACGCTGGATTTTTAGCTTTTGGTGTCCAATGTAAGTATCAACAATATCCAGTGAGTCTTTATGGACGATGTAGTTATCCGGAGTGATCTGCCCTGACACCAAGGCCTCTCCCAATCCGAAACCCGCCTCTATAATCATTTGATTTGTGTCCTTGGTCACGGGATGAACTGAAAAAATAACACCCGCGATGTCAGCATTAACCATTTTTTGAACGACCACGGCTACATGCACTTCAGCATCTTCCATGGCATTTTCAATTCTATAAAAAATCGCCCGCGGCGAAAATAAAGAGGCCCAGCATTTTTTACATTTTCTAAATAGTCTGGCTGCCTTGTATTCAAAAAGGATTCTAACTCGCCAGCCCATGACGCTACTTTGGAATCCTCAGCCGTTGCGCTACTCCTAACCGCTACAAACTCAGTACCTAGCCTCTCAAAGGCCTCATTAAACTCAATAGCCAATTCATCTGGAATCGGAAAGTCATGAATAATATCCTGAATCACAACCGCAGCCTTCTCCACAGAATTCATGTCGTCCACATTAACCTTTTTCAGCTGGGCCTCAATATCCTCTGATCGAGGATGGGCTGCTAAGAAGGCTTGATAAGCCGATGATAATATAACAAAGCCTTCTGGCACATCGAACCCAGCTTGGGTCATTTCTCCAAGACTCGCGCCCTTACCACCAGCCTCAGCGACACTGTCTTTTGATAATTCAGAAAATTGCTTGATGTGACTCATGTGCGTAAAGATTCAGTTTCAATAAGCGACTGTAAAACAGCATAGGCCGCATCATAGGCCAACCAACTACGCTCAGCAGCTTGCTCTAAAGTATTGGCCGTAACCACACCAAATCCAATTGGTAATTTATACTCTTGAATTAATCTGTGCAAAGCCACTGGCAATGAATATGACACAACCTCAAAGTGAATGGTGTCTCCCTTTACTAAACATCCAATAGCTATTAGGCCATGGAACTTACCAGAAGCAGCTTGCTGCTGTAAAATATACGGCAGCTCAAAAGAACCAGGAACTTTGATAACGTCTACCTCAACACCATATTCATCCAAACAGCGCATAGCCTCCGCCAACTGGGCATCGGTAACGTCTTGGTTGAATTGAGCCTGCACAATCCCAATCCGAAACTTTCGATTAGGTAGTTTAAGTTTATCTTTCTCTTGTCTTTCAGCCATAATTTTGCATTCGTTCAATATATTTTGCCATAATATCATACTCGAGATTAACCTTATCACCTGCAACCAGTTTATGAAGATTGGTCTCCTTCCAAGTATGAGGAATGATGGCAACCTGAAAAGAGCTGGTAGTTGGATCTATAACAGTCAGACTAATGCCATTTACTGCCACTGAACCTTTGTGAATTAAATATTTAGCTCCTCGCTCTGGAATAGCGAGTGTAATCAGAAATGATCCAGCATCCTCTCTAACATCAATCACCTCTGAAACTCCATCTACGTGACCACTCACTAGATGACCTGAAATTAAATCAGTCAAAGTCAGGCTGCGTTCCAAATTTACAAAATCTCCATGACTTATTTGACCTATCGTAGTCAGCTTTAAAGTCTCCGGCATGTACTCAACTACAAAATGCTCCTGACTGGCTATCACCACAGTCGAACAAACCCCGTTAACATTTATACTCTCACCAATCTCCAACTCCCAACCGTTGGGCAATTTTATCTGGACACTTAAAATACCGCCCTCCTTAGAGATTGATGCAACTTCCTGACAAGCTTTTATAATTCCAGTAAACATAATAAATTTAAACTAACTTACAGCCTTGCCTTACATTCGGTGAAATTTACGAGCCTTTTGCTCGTCCGTCTTCATAGCAGCCGTTAGATCGACTGGGGTTTTAAACTTTCTATTCCCACGCAGATACTTAATTAAGCGCACACTGATCCATTTATCATACAAATTCATCTTCTTATCTAAAATATGAGTTTCTACTAAAGGTTGTTTTAAAGCAAAGGTTTTAGCGGCTCCTACAAAAGTTATAGAAGGTAACCAGCTCTGCTCAACTCTAGTTTCAGAGATATAGACGCCTTCGTCTATATCTTTTTGATGTAATCGAATATTAGCAGTTGGATAACCAAGCTTGCGACCTAATTGCTGGCCGCGCCTGACCTTTCCACGCAGTACTACTGGTAAACGTTGCATGAACAGAAGTATCCCACATTAAGTTGATTTTGCAAAAAAAGGGGTGCCAGGGTTTGCCGGAGACGTCGAGATGCAAGCATCTCTCCGCTCCGACAAACCCCAGCCGACTGACTACTTGTGGCCGCGTCGCCAGACACGGTCACCGCCAATCCAGGTTTCGCGGACCTGGACCTGACCCACCTCATCGGACCGCCGGATGAAGTCCCGGTCGGTGATGATGAAGGTGGCCGGCTTGCCCACCTCGAGCGTACCATCGGCGTACATGCCGAAGGCGTCCTCGACGGGGACGTTCTCCTCCCCGAACTGCGCCGGCCGATCCACCGCCCAGCCCATGGATGTCCATGGGTTCTGGGTGGGGATGCCGTCGGTACCGGCCTGGACGATCAGCCCTTCCGCCCCGAAGGTCCGGTAGGGGTTGATCATGCGCAGGACGGTCTCGTCCAGCCGGTCTCCGTAGACACCGATGTCCGAGTTGAAGGTGGGGTTCGTGACCACCTCAACGGGGACGCCTGCACGCTGCATCTTGGCCACGGCTTGCACCGTTGCCAAGTCCGGGGCCTCGAAGTGCTCGAAGCCCAAGATGACCCCTGAGGCGTCACCGCCCATCTCGTCCAGCGCCTTGGTGTAGACGCCGGCGAGGAGGCGGATGGCCTCCGGGCCGATGCAGTGGACGCCGACACGACCGAAGCCGTGCCGGTGTGCCAGCGTGATCAGTCGCTGGAGCTGCTCCGGGGTGCGCATCAGCAGACCAGTGTCCTCCGTCCCATGGTAGTGGTGCGGAGCACAGGCGGCAGTGCGGGCTCCAAAGGCCCCGTCAGCGTAGTCCTTGATGCCGTTGATGTTGAACAGTCCGTTGTCCGTGGACAGCGGACGGACGCCATCTTCGATCATCCAGGACTGGATCGACCCTTCGCAGGGCAGGACCAGCGTGCCGTCGTCGTAGGCCTCGACCAGGGCTCCGAGAAGCCCGTGGCCGAGAACGTCCTTGTCGGCGATGCGCGTGAAGCCGTGCGAGAAGAAGATCTCCTGCTGGCTCACGAGCAGGCGCCGGAAATGGTCACGCTCGTACTCGAGCCACGCCATCGCGAACATGGCGTACTCTTCCGTGAGGTAGCCGTTGCTGTTGCTGCCCTTGATGCGCGGCGGGAAGCCACGCGTCTCGAGCTGCCGCAGCATGGACGAGCTGACGACGCAGGCGTGGAAGGACTGATCCCACACCAGGATGGTGCGGCCGCCCCCAACCGTGTCCAGGAAGTCGCGCGTGAGCGCGGCGACCGGAACGTTGGCCGAGCTCCACTGGACCGCCATCACGGTTCCAGTTGCCTGATGCGCGAGCTGGTCCACGAGGACCAGGCGCACCGCCTCGAGGGTGGCACACTGGGCCAGGCTGGCGACCTGGTTCAGCGCGCCGAAGAGCCCGTGCAAGTAGTGCTCGTGGGCTCCGAAGAGCCCCGGGCAGACCATCCCGCCTCCGAGGAGTTCGATCTCCTCGTCCACGATGGTGCCGTCACCACCGTAGTTGTCCAGAGAGACGATGACGCCCCCCCGAACAGTGATGCTGGTCACCCAGCTCTTGCCCGTGTAGACCGGGCCATTGATGCGAACGCTCCGCATGGAGCACCTCCAAGAGTTGCGGTTACGAGTAATCCCCAATGGGAAGACTCAAGGGAAGACCTATCGGCAGAACCAGGACGGTCCAACCATAAGGGAATCTATGTTGAAAAAAAAGCAGGAATTCAACACACACTCCCTTATGGTTTTGCCTAAGGTTAGCTAAAGTAGTCAGTTATAAAAGATCATCCTTAAAACCAGGTTGGGCCAAATTAAAAGGACCACGCACTATAACGTATTTTAAACAATTTGTCAACTATATTAACTAAATCGACCTGGCTTGCAAAACCAGCTCCAACTCAACTTATTTAACCTCAACCTCTAATAAATAAGTCATTAGTCCCATAGCTACATATTGAAATCTCTTCAACAAAGGCAGGGTAATATTTCGCTCATGATAATCCGTCTCTTTAGCCATCACCAAACGTCCATCAGTTGTCGCCCGCGGCATAACACCAACAAACAACGCGGTATCTTTCAGACGTAAAATATCATCGTTAGTAAAAATGTGTAACTTTTCATTAAAAGCATTAACGTCATCCTCGGGTGTTCCCGCCACTGGCAAACCTTCAACCCAAATTGCTAAATCTACCTCCCCCATCCACTCTTCCATCGGTGCATAAGAAATACTTCCACCACGTTTTAAACAAATCTCCGAAATAGTTGCTGTCGGTTTGAACTGAGGTAAAACAGTATCCAAATAAAACTCGGCCCCTAGCGCTCCACCCACCGACAAAACCGCACTCATCGGTCTTGACGCACTCACCATGCCATACATACCAATTTTTTTACCCTGCAAAGATCCTAAGGCCTCAATGACTGGATACATTAAAGCCAGTGCGCCTGAAGCGTGCTCCTCTCCACCGCACATTCCGTTGATTAGTGGGATGTCAATAAGCTTAGCTAGCGCCACTGGATCACAATCGTTATATCGCAGTGCCATGATATCAGCAACTTCCGCCACTGAAGCCACGATGTCACCAATATCCTCTTCTCCCGTTGCTAAATAAGTTCCCGCAGTTCCAGTCAAGCCGGTCCAACCTCCACCTAACCTAACCATGGCTGATTGAAAGGTTGTCATTGTCCTAGTGCTCTCTTTTAAAAACATGCTGGCTAAAACTCTGCCCGGTAGCAAGTGTGTAAAATTTTCGCCAGCTAGTATCCCCTTTTCAAATATAGCCGCTCGACGAAAGACTTCTTCATAATCAGCTCTCTCAAAATCTGTGGTGTGAACAAAGTCGCGTTTTGGCATAAAGTCAGGAGTCAATTCTTATCTGGCCGTTATCAAGATCTAGTATAACACGGTCCCCGGTGGTTAGTTGCTTAGAGGCCGTTTTTGCACCAACAATGCAAGGAATGCCTAACTCTCGAGACACCACCGCTGCATGCGCCGTTAATCCCCCCTCGTCAGTTATAATAGCCGAAGCTCTTCTCATTAAAGGCATATAATCAGGCGAAGTCATCGGGGCCACCAATACCTCTCCATCAATAAAATGATCTATAACATGCGGATCTAGCACTACTCTAACCAATCCAGTAACTACTCTCTCAGATTGTTTTCCAAAGCTAGCTACTATCCCCTGCATATCACCATGCTCTTCATTTGAATCCCAAAATTGCCGTACAAATTCTTGCCCACGCTTGCCGTCCCACAATTCAACACCATCGCGACTAGCCACCATCGCGCAGAGCGGTCGTCTTTTATCTACCAGAGACTTGATTGCCTTGGGGTCTTTGATATTTTCCAAAACTTCATTAGTCCTCAACCAATACAAATCTTCTATTTCGTGATTAAACCTTCTCGCAAATTCTTTCAAAAACTCCATTAGTACATCCGTGTATACGAACTGCTCTGCCTTTCTAGCATCCTGCCAGGAAACCGCATCACCCAAAGCCAGGCTCTTCTTCATTAAATCATCATCTATTTTATATTTCTCTTTCAGTGCCGCTCGCCGACTAAACAAAGCTTGTTCATAGTTTCGTATTGAATCAATAGCTTCTTGTAGACTGCCATGATCTTCTAACAAGCTATCCAGCATTTTCTTAGCCTCGATTTCGGTGCGTCTGCGAGAACCATAGTAACCATTATCCAACCAATAAAAGTTAGTGACGTGCTCTTGCAGCGCTTGCGATTCATTTTCACATTCCAATACTCGCTCCAATAAATTGAGTTCAGCGTCCTGAAAAAATGACAAAGCAATAGGCGCAGTTAACACCTCCATAATTTCCGCAACTTCTCGTCCACTCCAGTTAGCCTCTACCGCTAAACGAATCTCTTCTTCGCCTCCGAAAGTTGCACACTCACCCGGTGACGCCCATGCCCAAAAATCCATCACCTGCTCACGCCAGCTGGCAAATTGTTCAATCAGAACTTCGTCGGTAAGATCACTCACTCCATCTCTATAAACTAATTTGGCGTAAGCTCTCAACTCACCAACAACAGCATCATAAGACTTAGCTATTTCGCTGCGCTTCTCTGGACTCATCATCACTCCATAAAAGGCTCTCGTGCTAGCCTCAACCATTGGTAGCCAGTTCTGCGTCCAGATCATTTCACCTTGATTCATCAATAAAGTACCAGCTGCCCACTCATAGCCAGTATATTTTGGCATTCTAACCAGTATTCCTGTGCACGGAAAATCAGCGGTGATAACCCAGCCTTTAACCGGTCCCCAACGCCAGATTTTTTGATCTAAAAAAATATTCTGCTCCATATTACAATCGCTCAATTACACCAGTTTGTAAATTCAACGTGACCTTATCACCACTTCTTAATCTTTTTGTAGAGTGCCTAGTGCCAATAATACAAGGAATACCTAACTCGCGAGACACCACGGCTGCGTGACAAGTTACTCCACCCTCGTCTGTAATTATAGCTGAAGCTTTTTTTAGCAGTGGCACGAAGTCTGGGCGGGTCATAGAGGTAACCAAAATATTTCCTAGCGTAAAATTGTCGACCGCTGCATCAAGTACTACCTCAACCGTGCCTGAAAACGATTCTTGTTCATCATGCCCTCTAGCCGCCACCATGCCAGTCAGGGGCTCATCACTGTCTGAATTAAGTAGCTCAGATAGCTCACTAGCTCTGTCACCTGTGTAGATCTCTAAATAACTACCTCCCTCGCCATCATACTCAGTTACAAAAACAGCCTTGGTTGATCGATTGATTATATCCTGACTTGAAACACGGTTGTCACTTTCTAAAAGATTGTCTATTTCTTTTACCGTGTACCACTCCAATTCATTTTTTGATATACCGCTGACCTTTGAAATTTCTGCAAGGACCTTAAACAAAGCTAGGTTAGTTCTAACCATAGATTCCTTGCGCTCATCCATCCATCGACCAATTTCCCGTAAAATAGAAAAATCATCCAAAATATCTTCAGGAAAATCATATTGTGCCAAAAGCTTTACCTGAGCAGCTTGCGTACGGTCAACCTTACTGTGAACCTCTTCAATCGCCTGCAAAATATCATCGTGATTTCTTACCGCCGCGTCATCTTTTAACTGCTTAAATACATCAGCTGAAGACAAAGGCGGGCTGCCCGCGTAGTTTACCGTCAACCATTGATAAGACTTAGCTACCTCATTGATTCTACTAAGCACATCTTCATTACTCAGATCTTCCCAATTAGCTGCCTTAGTTAGTGCTTCACGATAGTCAGCTAAAATCTGGAGTTTCTCCAGCTCAAATTCCTCCATGAAACTTACAATCAGCGGGGCTGACAAGGTGACTATAATATTATTACAATCCTCTGCTGAAAGATCTGGGAAAGCCCTAGCCAGCTGCAGTGGCAACACACTCTCACCATACGGATCAGCGCACTCAATCATAACTCCCCACCGAATTGAATCCAAAGCCAAAGTCATTAAGCGCGCATACTCAACCCTTAACTCCTCTTTTGACCACTGGCTGGAACTGCTAATAACTTTCCGCCCTTGGTCAATAAGGTCACCTCTTACTCTCATCCAACTATCATACTCACTATCAAAATATCCGTGATCTTCTTGATACTGCGCCTTTAGCCAGTCATAAATTGCCAGCTTTTCCTGGACAGAGGTCTTTTCTTGACCAAAGCCATCACACACCACCACAGCACAAAGTGATAAGAAATCAGGATGAAAATAAGCCCGCTGTTCTACAAAAGCGTGCGCCCAATAACAATACTGCCACTTTACAGGACAGTCCTCACTCCACCATTCGTGACGATTCACCGTCGTTTTCAATTCCGAAAATGACATCATAACCAACTACCTAGTTTAACCGACTAACAACTCCTATCTCTGCATCAACCAATATCTGTTCACCGTCTTGGATGATACGTGTAGCTACATCTGTACCAATAATACAAGGAATTTGCAACTCCCTTGATACAATGGCCGCGTGACAAGTAATTCCACCTTGGTCAGTCACTACGGCAGAGGCTTGTCGCATTAGCGGCACAAACTCTGGAGTGGTTTGATTTGTTACCAAAATATCCCCTTTTGTAAAACGAGCGAAATCATCACGACCCTTGATTACCCGAGCGGTACCGGTTACTTTACCGACAAAGGCAATCTGCCCTGAGATTACCTGGACATCGGTTTCGACCTCCTGCAACTTCATAAAGTCGGCCTCGAGTAAATCCTTGGCTGAATAATACAGCGGTTGTCCCATGTAATAAAACATTCCAAACCCATCCCGACGCCTAACCTCAAGCTTATCTACCTTGCCTTCAAGCAAAACCTCCACTGCCTCTAGCGGAAACATCCACGACAATAGTTCTCGATCATGGCCGGTACGCTTCACAACCTCTGGAAGCCATCGCCAAATTTGTCCGTTCACTCGCAAAACACCTTGCTTGCGTAGGTCAGTAATATGTGAGATTCGCTCAGACAAGTCAATTATTCGGCGTAGCCTGTCGGAGAAACTATATTGTTCAAAAAGCTCAGCCTTTCGCCTCCGCTTATACGTCTCCGCCGATCTCGCCTCTGCTAACTTCTTTTGAATTCTATCGTCAACTCGCATCAGATCTACCTTTTGAGCAAATGCCTCAACACCAATTGGCTCAGACTCAAAATAACTATTCTCAATCCAATGCCAGTCCGCCGCGTGCTTTCTAAGTAGTCCTTCGATCTCATCTGCTGGTGCTAAAGAAATTTCCATGAGATCAGTTTCTTCATCTTGAACAAAGGATGATGTTACGGGTGTGGCTAGCTCGGCAATGACCTGTTCACGATACTGATCGTCCGTTGGTAATTCTTGCTCAATTTCAGAAACCAACCAGTCGGCATCTCCCGTTGAAAGAAAGCAATCTGTTACATACCCTATTTTACCCACTTCAGACTCTGCCATTGTGATATCGTGATAGCCCTTCACTAACGCTGGTAGATCAGCTGTCGACAAGTCAATCTCTGTAAAGCGCCGCTCGGCCTCCAAATAATTCTTCCAAGCCGACATAAAATCTACCTCAAACCTTTCAAGGAATTCTGCATCGGCAACCACCGCCTCGACGAAATGCTGACGCGATCTTGCCATTTCCGAAATATTCCAAAGCCAAGTGGCTTGATTGTTAGCCTCAACCACCAGGCCTCCAAATTTCTGAGCAAAATCATATCGATTAAGACTTTCAAAGGCCGCTAAAACTTGAACAAAAAAAACCACCGGCCTTAACTGGAAGGTCTTGATATACCAGTCGTCTCGTTTAGCGTAGGCTTCATATGCCCTTCGATGCGCTGAATCCATTTTACTCAATTTTACGAACTTCTCCTGAATTAGCGTTTAATTCAACGTGATCACCATCCTTAAGTTTAGCCGTAGCATTCATGGTTCCGATTATACAAGGAATACCTAGTTCTCTGGATATCACAGCAGCATGACAAGTTACACCCCCTTCGTCAGTAATAATTCCAGCGGCTCGTCTTATTACCGGCATTAACTCCGGCCTCGTCATGGCTGCTACTAAAATATTTCCGTCGTGAAATTTTTCAAAATCCTCTTGGCTATTTATAATTTTGACTATTCCTTCAACAACACCGGGCTGTGCTACATTTCCCGTCACAGTTTCGCCCCTATCCTCCTCCATTAAGGCGGCTATAGTATTTTTATAAAGTTGGACATCGTTAGGATCGTCAGAAATAATAGTAGTATTGTTGATGGTGTCCTCAGCGTATACCACCCCAGTCACGCGTCTCTGTAATAAAATTTCACGCGGATTGTCACTGCCTAAAATAATTTCCTCACGCGGATCTGCCATCTTAATCAGTTCCGGTTCAATTTGCATAAAATCAGCCAACCGGTCAACAAATAACTGATACACCCAAAATGACATTTGGTTCACCCTTTTTCTTTCCTCACGCCAATCAGTTAAAAAAGAAAATAAATAAACAATCCCTTGCTGCGGTTCACTTAACCCATATCTATCCATTACTTCCTGCTTCTGTTTTACTACCCGCTCTGTCATCCCATTTAAGGCTTCTATGCGCTGCTGCCTTTGTACATGGTTTGGAAAAGAGTGTTTTACACTGTCTATTTCAGCTCTAAAGTGTTCAACCGGTAAAATTCTCCCGCCAGCATAATCATTTTGAATCCAGTGCCAGCGCTCTTGCATTAAACCATCGAGCTCTTTCTGCTCTAACTGCAGACCTCTTAGAATATCAAGTTCAAGCAAGTCATGCGTGGTTAATTCCTGATTCCTCAATAACACCCCTTTCTCTTCATCAGTCAAACCATCACAGTGTGAAAAAACTTCTCGCGTAATTACCTCGTCACCTATAGGATCAAAACAATCAATAATAAAAGGGATCTTCCACATTTCCAACATCAGGTCATTAAACCGATTCAAATCAACCAAAAGATCATCCTTAGTCTTCCATTTACCGCCCGACTCCATTTCTGCAACAAAATGGTCGTGCATTAATACTGATTTCTTCCACACTGTATACGATGACTCTAACCCCGTTTTCTTATCAGAAATTTCAACTATCACCCGTTCGGCTTCCTTTACCATCAAATCACGGTCGATCAAAAATTCAGTGAAACCATCTCTTGATACTCCCGCAGTAATACCAGCGCCCAAAGCATGGACCACACCAGCAAACGGCATGGTCAGAAAAAACGGTGCCGCGGCGGCCGCTTGACGATACATAGTATGCTCGCGAACGTACTCAATTATAGGGCCAATGTCTTGCGTGTACTTTACTTGCATACCCCAGCTAAACAGTTACTACTTTGACAGTTCTTTTCTAACTTTTGTCCACTCTTTTTTTAGCTCAGCTGACAACTCTTTAGCCACAGCGGCTGTTACTTTTTTCTGTTTCTGATACTGTGCCACAACGTTGTCTACAATCTCCTCGTAGTGCTCACGAGACACTTTCTTCATATTTTCTGTCTCAACAGCAACCTTCTTTGCAATTTCAGTGGCGTGCTCACGTCCTTTTTTTGCCATTTGTTGCCCTCGTTTGGTTTGAGTAATAAAGGCCACAACACCTCCAGCTACCGCTGCCGCCACACCGGCCCCCAACAAAAATTTGGAGGTTTTCTTTACCGCCTTTGAACTTTTACTTACTGCTTTTTTCTTCTGTGCCATAATTGTTTGGTTAGAACTTTAGGATTAATTATGCCAATTTATTATCTAATCTAGATCAACTGTCTCACCAAATTCAGGGATAATTGTATCAAACTCGAAACTTTGATTGAAATGCCTAGCCAGAGCTGAAGCCTGATCCTCCTCACCGTGAGTGATAAATACTCTCTTTAATTGTTTCTTGTCAAATCCGCTAATCCAAGTGGTAAGCTTAGGTTGATCAGCGTGAGCCGAATAACCACCGATCGCTCGAACCTTAGCTTTAACCTCTAGGTCATTGCCCTTAACTTTTACCACCTTATCACCATCTAATATCTTTCTACCCAAAGACCCATTAACCTGATAACCAACAATCAAATACTGGCTATTTCTGTCCGTGATGTATCTCTCAATGTGATGTAATATACGGCCACCTTGCGCCATTCCAGAACCAGCGATAATAACCTTTGGATTTGGAGCCTTGTTAATTGACTTTGATTCATCAACAGATTCGGTCATTACCAAGCCTGGAAAATTAAACACGTCATCTCCAGACTTAATCTCATGCAATGTCGCTTTGTTGAAGTAATTCTCAAATTTCTGAAATACTCTAGTGGCCTTAATTGCCAAAGGACTGTCCAGGTAAATCTTCACTGGCGGAATATCTTTATTATTAACCATATCATTGAGCTCATACAGTATCTCCTGGGTGCGCTCCATCGCAAACGCCGGAATCATCAACACTCCTTTCATGGTAACTGACTCATAAATAGCTGACCTTAAGAGTAGTCTTCTATTTTCCCTATCTTCGTGAATCCTTCCTCCATAAGTAGACTCCATTACTACATAATCAGCCTCCTTAATAATCTCTGTTGGTTTCAAAAGTGGAACTGGCGGGTTACCTAGGTCACCTGAAAATACTACACTCTTACCATCGGCAGTGACCCTGACGCAGGCCGATCCTAAAATGTGTCCGGCATCAAAAAATTCCACAGTTACATTATCGTCAATCTGTATTTTTTCATGATAATCAACCTCCTCAAACAGAGGTAAGGTCAATTTTAAATCATCCTCTGTATATATAGGATCGTGTTCATGCTGTAACGCTTCGTGACCAAGGACTCGAGTGGAATCTTCTAAAATGAGTTTGGCCAACTCCACCGTGGGTGGTGTTGCTATAATTCTCCCTCTAAATCCATCCTTAACCAATTTAGGAATTCTACCAGTGTGATCTAGATGGGCGTGCGTAATAAATAGCGCCGCCACCGAAGTTGGATCAAATGGAAAAGGTTCAAAGTTTTCCTCCTCACCAATTTTACCACCCTGATGCATACCACAATCAACCACCACATTAATTGTGCTGGTTTCTATAAAATAGCAGGAACCTGTCACCTTTTTTGCGGCTCCACAGAAGGTTATTTTCATATGCTGAAGTATAGCACTAACCAGCCTATTCTCCTATGGATATCACCTCAATTCCTTTAATTACAGCTCGTAACAACTCGTTCCACGGCATGGCCGCTTCTATGGCCAAAACCTCATCAATGTCTGCATGTGTTTCCACATGCTTGGGCGTTAACAATGAACAACAATCTTCATAGGGTCTAATTGAAATATCGTAGGTGCCCAGTTGCTTGGCCTCCTTAATAATTTCCTCTTTATCCATTCCAATAAGAGGTCGAAAAACTATATGAGACAAACCCGTCGACGTTACATTTAAGTTTCTCATGGTCTGTGAAGCAACTTGACCAAGACTCTCGCCAGTCAACAAAGCCTGGGCTCTCACCCTGCCAGCCACTCTATCAGCAATTTGATACATGGCCCGACGATACAATACAATTCTTAAGCTAGGCGGTGCGGATGTCACCACAGCCTGCTGCAAGGCTAGTAATGGCGCCAGCATTAATTTAGTTGGTGGTTGATGCTTGTGCAGACTTGTGACAATTTCCTTCACGTTATCTATCGACGCTCGACTCGTCATTGGATAGCTGTGAAAATGTAGATAATGCACAGTGGCCCCCCGACGCATCATTCGACTACTAGCTACCGGTGAATCTATTCCAGAAGATATTAATGACAAAACTTTTCCGCTAGAACCAACCGGTAAGCCGCCACCTCCAGGATAAGTAGACTCCACAAACATTAACCCGTCCTCAGTCGCAATAACCTCAACTTCAAGTTCAGGATTAGACAAATCAACACGAGCGCCCGTGCTCTTAACAATAGCTGCGCCTAATTTCCTCTCCAGCTCCATGCTAGTCATTGGGAATTGCTTATCTGAACGCTTTGCTCGAACTGCAAAGCTCTCAAAGGAGTCAGTAGAAACTCTGTCGCACACACGTTTCTCAAAGGCTTCGTAATCTAGTTTTAACACTTCAGCAAATTGAATCGTGGCAACTCCATACAATTGAGACAACGCTACTAAAACCTGGTCACGATCTGCTAATGTTCCAGAAACTGCTTCCTCTACACGAAGTCTACCAAAACGCATCTGAAATTTCACATCAAAGGCAGACAAAGCTAATTTTGCATTCCTCAATAGCTGTGACTCAAACACCTTGCGGTTTTTGCCCTTCAAAACCAACTCACCCAGATTTAGTAAGACAACTTGTCGCATGCTAACGATTTACTATATACCACTCTGCAAAAGCGTTAACCGCCTGATGTCTATGGTCACCAGCCCTCTCTTGTGGCGTCATTTCAGACATTCTTACATCACTTCCGTTCGGTAAAAACATCGGCGCATACGGCATTTCGTAGTCACGCCCCTGATCAAAGTCCTCAACAATACAACCAGCATACTCACCACGAAAAATAACCGGCTCCAAAAGAGACTCGTCCATGTAGCCCACATAAGCCACGAACCTTGCTTGATCTCCAGCTTCCACCAAACGAAATATACCATCAAAACCGATAGCCTTGTATAGAAACTTTGAATAGGCTCCTGGAAAACTTCTGTACTTTTCAAAATAAATACCAGCATCATCCACAATAACCGGTAGCCCTGCTGCTGCATAAGCCTTAAGCACCTTATCACGCGTCACAACCTCTCCATCTAGATCCTTAATCTCATCAATATCAACATCTAATCTCTTTGCTGTAATATCAAAACGGCTAAGCGCCTCAGTCATTTCAGTAAACTTTGTGGTATTGCCTGTAACAATTGTTATTTCTCGCATACAACTACTCACCCACCACCCGACTGGATTCTCCCGGAAATTTAACCATAGCAAATTTTTCTGAAGCTCGTTTTATGAGAACACGATCACCAACATCAAGTTCCACATATTTATCTCCATTGTCGATCGCAAATACACCTGGACCACGAACAATTTCTATTTCAATTGTTGAATCCTTAGACACTAAAATATGATCACGTGCATCAACGGTATTATTGAAGGCCACACCAATGCCAGTCTGAAAACTGCTGCGAGTAATACTTTGATAATAACCAGATGATCCGATTGGAGTTGCTAGTATAACCCCGTCACCCATCACCTCTTCTCCGCAGAGTTGTCCGTTTACATAGACGTTAACTCTCAAAGTTCCATTTACAGTTGGACTACCAACAATAACGTCATTTACAGCAATCATCACCACACCTTTAGACTCACCTTGAAGCTTCATATATTCATGAACCTCGTACTCACCACTGACAAGTTTAGCTAATAAATCATTAGGTGATAGATCCGAACATAGATTACATATTTTGCTATTTCTTACAGCCGCTTTAGGGATTCCCGGAAAAACCCGCTCAGCATATAACAAAGTTCCATCACCACCATATGAAATGACTACCTCTGGCTCTCCGTCTGACAGTTCGAGTTCAGGAAAATCACGTTCAATTATTTGTTCCAACTCAAGGTGTTGGAGACCGACCACTCTCACTCGCATAGTAATGCTATAACCTTTATCAATATTTTATAGACAATTCGGCTCTAAAACTCAAGTCGTTATCGACTTAGAGCCTCAATCGAAGCTAGCGGAATATTATTAAGCTCCAGAAAATCCAGCAAGCCCTTACCTCGCATCATGGTTCCGTCATCATTCATCAACTCGCCAATTACAGCAATAGGTTGCAAACCAGCCCTTTTCATAAGCTCCAAGGCCGCTTCAGTATGACCCTGGCGTCCAGCTAAACCATCTGGATGAACCTGTAATGGAAAAACATGCCCTGGCCTACCAAGTTCAACCGGCCGTGTAGCAGGATCAACTAACGCCCTCACAGTAGCCAACCTCTCAGCGGCTGACACGCCACCCCGGGTAGCGCTTTTTAAATCGACCGGCATGGCAAATGGGGTATTGAAATTAGCTGGGTTGTCGCTTTTTAGAACTTCAATTTCAAGTTCAATCAATCGCTCTGCCGTCATCGGCACTGTAATTATTCCACTGGTATAACGGATCAAAAAAGCCATTTGCTCCACAGTAATTAACTCTGCGGCCACTATTAGATCTGCCTCGTCCTCACGAGCTTCATCATCAGAAATAGCGACAATGCCGCCGGTCTTAATCTCCAAAATTACTGCTTCTAGTTGGTCTATCATACGTTTTGTCGGCCGATTGTATCACGCTCTAGCTTAGCTCGTAAATAGCGCTGAACAAATAGTGATTCTCGAAACTGTCGGCGCAAACGCTGAAAACCACTTCGCAGTGGCACACGAGCACCGTCACGTCTAGACAACACCTCACAAATCAACTCTGGCACGGGTATGATCTGGCCGGCACCCTTTAGAATAAAGGATAGAAACAAGTCGTCATAAGGTTCCTGCAACTGGTACTTTTCCATCAATTCTCTACATCCGGAAAGCCCACTGGTCGTCTTATAAGCCGACCTTCGAAACGCACCGTTGCTTCCATAAAAATAATAATTAACTGGCTTCCAACGATAGTAATTCAAAACCAGATCGTGCAAGCGGGTAATCCAAGCATTGTCATAGATGGCTCTTCCTCCCACGCCAACAATAGAGTCATCCTCAAAACTCTGCTTCACCAGCTCAATCCAATTCTCATTCAATCTAGTATCAGCGTCAATCGTCACCACAACTTCATACTTGGCCGTTCCAAAACCCATGGTCCGCGCCTCAATTTGATTTCCATATCGGCAAACCATTGGCACCAAAGATATGCCGTGCTTCCGAAATTGTTCTTGACGATCTCTCACTCGATCAAACGTATGATCATTGGAATTATTATCTACCACAATTACTTCGTGTGGCAATTCAGTTTGACGCAATAAGTGATCAAGACAATCTTGGATAACCTCCTCTTCATTCTTGGCTGGTATCACAACTGACACTTTCATATCAAGTCTATTTCTGTTTAAAAATTTGAACAGCGTTCCACAGGCTCATTTGACTGCACGTTGATAAGTTCCCAATAACTCAGCCTTACCTATAACGTGATTCTTCATGGCGACTAACAACTCTTCCTTCGTCGAACCTTCTGGCAGAGCTAATTTTGAATCCAGAGCATAAAGATAAAAGAAGTAACGATGTTCTCGATCTGGTGGACAAGGTGCGTAGTAATCCAACGTGCTAGAGGTAGTTCTACCGTGTATGCCCTCAGGCTCTACTCCTTCCGACAACACTCTAACTGACGGATCGATATTCCAGACCAGCCAATGATTCCACATCCCATCTTCTCTTATTGACACAGGAACATCAGGATCCTCCATTATTACAACTAGACTCTTGGCGGCCTCAGGCACCTCATCGAATATCAACTGAGGACTTATCTGCTCACCGTCACATGTATACTTTGCCGGAATCCTACCGCCCTGTAAAAACGCTGGACTAGTTAATTGCATGGTAATAGTAGTCTTATTATCAGTATCATCGGACCTTACTCCACTCCAATAATACCCCAACGCCCACCACAAGGCGAGCATGCCAGATACTCCCAAAGCAACTAAGACAGCTATCCTAGTTGTTGGGTGATGTGTCATGAATGAACAAGCAGTTAATCATTTCCTCTAATTGTTTCACTCGAAGCTTCGTGAACCTTGCGTTCAATTTTATGAAACTTCAGCAAAGCAAAAACCATTAGACTACCAAGGAAAATTCCGATGAAGTTAAATATAAAGACAAACAAGTAAAACTGCGCCGCGGTAAAATTCAAGGTGGCCATAAAAATACCAATTAAAGACAGTGGAGGTGCCAGTGAAACAGCTAGTCCGATACCAGGAAGAACTTCTTTGACTTCTTGCCTAACCCAAGCAAAGGTCGCCACCACTCCTGAAGCTGCTGCCACAATAAAGTACAAGACCGCCGTGCGCATAGTATTTTCAAACACGGTGAATCCTCCAGGAGTTCCAAAGATCAAAGTCATAACAAATCCTCCAACAATCAAAATACCAAACGACTGAAGCAAAATAACTATAACACTTCTAACAGCAGCCATGTCTCCTACCGCAAAACCTAATGCAATGACTAATATCGGAGTCATTACTGGAGCAACCAAAATACCTCCGATCAACAAAACTGAATTATCCATCAGCAAACCAGCTGTAATGATCAAAGCTGCGAGTACCGTTGTAGTATAAAACACTGAACTCCGGTGGCTGTGTACAAACAATTCATCAACTGTTTTGTACTGCTCTGATCGACTCACGTGCAAAATGCTTTCACCAAGATATCTATTTTTTTTTGTCATAGAGAGTAAGTTATATCACAAAGATCCACTATCTGAACGACCTGGCGCTTTACTAACATCATCTAACTTTCCAAAATTCAAGTACTCTCTGGCTTTAGGTGAGGCCAATACCACAGCGCTGATTATCGGCAGCAAAGGCAAGCTAAACGAACTGATACCTATAACAATTTGTATACCAACCGCCACATAAGCACCAATCGTCCAGCGTCGAGTTCTTCTAACTAGGGACACCAACACAATAACTCCAATGATAATAGCCAACAGCGATCCAGATGAAGCCGCGCCAGCGTCCTCGTAACTATACGTATCAGAGTCTAATGTAACGGCGGATCTAAAGCCCTCTCCAAAATCAGAGGTCGGGGTATAGTCCACCATCCAAATTACTAAAAAAATAAAGGCGGCGGCCAGTACCATTTGTAAAATTGTCAGTACTCTTACAAACACTATTTGGCGTGGAACCCTAGCACCAACAGACGCGCTTAAACCTTCTTGGGATAAATTATCAGAATCCATGAATATGTCTTAATTTCCAAATTAATCATCTCGCAGGGTAGATTATATCATAGAACCGCCTCTTCGTTGATTTTTCTGGCGAAAACACGTACAATTTTAGCCGTTGTCAATTTCTCTAATAAAACATGTTTACTCGCCTAAGAGACCTGGAATTTAAACATAGAAATGTGCTGAGAACAGCACTCTTTTTTGCGGTTATTTGCGGATTTGTGTTCTACAACGCAGTACTGACCACTCCTCAACGTAAGGCTTCCGCCTATGGAAAAACTGATTTGGCTGTTTTTTACGTGGCTGGCTCTTCCGTTATTGGAACCATTGATTTAGAGCCTCCTGAGCTATATGAAAGAGCTCCAATTAAAGAAGCCATTAAAAGTGTCCGACCTCAACTAGGGGGCACTTGGTTCCTATACCCGCCTCAGGCTGCCTTGTTTTTTGCTCCTTTTGGCTTAGCTAAGCTTGGTATAGTTAACAGCGTTTGGCTGTTTCTAAATTGCATACTTTTTCTAGTTAGTTTTTATTTAGCCATAAACTTCTTGATTGGTGATCGACAACTGCTCCGTTACCGCTATTCTCTAATTATAATGGCCCTAACGGCCGCGGGCCCAGTTAACGGTCTAATCCAGACTGGACAAATTAATGGCGTCATTTGGCTGCTCATGCTTGGCGGAATTACCTTAATACTCTTAAAACATCCGTATCTAGCCGGCACTGCCTTTGGTATTGCTACCAGCATCAAGGTTTTTCCAATTCTATTTTTTCCCTACTTGCTTCTAAAAAAGAAATGGAAAGCAGCCGCTGCTTTTTTCTTTAGCTGTGTTGTTTTCCTAGTGGCTAGTTTGCCAGTTTTTGGAATGGACACCTACTTTAGATTTATCAAAAAGACATTTATTCCTCTAGCTCAGGGATCAATCGGAACTTTGTATAAGAGCGCCTCACTTTACGGATCTTTTCGCAAAGCCATTGAACAGAACGTTTTTTCTGGAATCGATATTTCAAAAAAATCACTAATCAATAACGCAGATCCATATTTCACAGCACTGGCGCTAGTAATGCTTCTGATAGTGTCTGTTCTGCTTTGGAAACGAAGAAATTTACATCGAGGACAAGACCTCCTAATTGACTACTCATTGATAATCTCTTTTTTTCTGGTTTTTTCAAAAAATGTTCATAGCCAGTACGCTTTCTGGATCCTCCCTATTATCATCTGGGCAATCACGCAAACTTGGCACCGTGGTTCTCGCAGGCTAATTGTTTTGGGTAGCATACTTCTAGCTCTGACACAGTACACCCGTTTTTTGCCTGAGGCTGTCCAATTCTGGTGGATCATCAAACCTGAAACACTTGGTCTACTTGGCGTCTTCTTGTTCACTGCCTTTGCTTGTCGTAAGGATTTCCGCGAAAAACACATCATCGGATTACTGCCACCACATGACAAAGCTTGACTTAATAATTCCGGCGTACAACGAGGAGAAACGAATCGGACCTACCCTGCGAACATATCTAGAATATTTTGATGAGTCAGTTAGGCTCACGGTTGTTTTAAATGGTTGCACAGATAACACAGCCGCAATTGTTGAATCATATCAAAGCTGGGCAGGTGATCGTCTCCGACTGATTGAATCCACCGGAACCGCCGGCAAAGGTCGAGCAATTGTCGAGGGTTGGAAAGCTAGCGATTCAGAGTTGCTAGGGTTTGTTGATGCAGACGCCTCGACTAACCCAGGCGAGTTTGAAAAATTAATGCTGGCTGTAGATGGTGTTGACGGTGTAATAGCCTCTCGTTTTATGCCAGGTGCCACTATTGTTAACCGCCAAGGTTCACTGCGCACATTGATGAGCCGGGCCTTTTCAACGGCCGTAAAAATAATCTTCGGCATGCCCTTCCAAGACACTCAGTGTGGTGCTAAGATTTTTCACCGTTCGGCCCTGGCGCCGATCCTAGATAAATTACAGGAAACTAGCATGGTCTTCGATGTCGAGTTACTATGGCGACTATATAAGAACGGTTCTACTATTCGTGAAATTCCAAGTTACTGGGTAGATAAAGCTGGCTCACCTCTCCTTGGCCACACTGGTAGTTTTTTAAGAACTGGATCCTTGATGCTACTGGGCTTATTTAGAATACGCTTTAATAGACAGTAAGAATAAATATATGGAAATAATACCAACGCCTATCAAAGACCTTGTGGTCATACAGCCCAAAGTATTTGGAGATGACCGTGGTTGGTTTTTTGAATCTTGGAGTCAAGCCGACTTCGTCAAAAACGGATTACCAACTGATTTCGTTCAAGATAACCACTCCTTCTCTCAAAAAGGTGTGTTGCGTGGATTGCATTTTCAAAACCCACCCAGTGCGCAGGGAAAACTAGTAAGATGCGTCAAAGGTCGCCTCTGGGATGTAGCTGTTGATGTGCGTCAAAACTCACCGACTTTCAAGCAGTGGTTTAGTATTGAACTTTCAGCTGAAGCCAAAAACATGATTTACATTCCAATTGGTTTTGCTCACGGCTTCTACGCTCTGGAAGATTGCGAAATGCTCTACAAAGTTCACGGTGGCGGTTATGATCCAGCCAGCGACAGTGGTATTCTTTGGAATGATCCAGAAATTGGAGTGGCTTGGCCTCTCGAAGGCGAGCCTACCTTGTCAGAAAAGGACAAAGCCCTTAAGCCACTTTCAGAAACTAATATCAGCTTCTAGCAACTAGCTCTTCCGCTTGCCGTGCATCAACAGATCCACGGCTTTTTGCATTGAGCCAGCCTCGATAATAGATCCGCTGTTCACAAAAAATATAGTATCAGCATCAGCGATTGTATTCAGCCGATGAGCAATAATTACCTTAGTCGTCTCAGGCGGCAATTTTCTCAAAATATCTTCGAGCAATTGCTCAGTCACCGTATCTATGTTAGCTGTGGCCTCATCCAGAATCAGCAGCTTTGGCGCTCTCATTAAAGCTCTCATAAAGGCTATCAACTGCTTCTGACCCAGACTCATAGAATCTCCGCCATTCTCAATAATTGTATCAAGACCCTTGTCAAACTTATTAATCACCACCTGCAAATCCTTTTGCTCAAGCACCTCAGTTAATTTAGTATTGTCTACCGTAGCAAATTTAGGATTACCATAGCGAATATTATCACCAACCGTTCCTGAGAATAAGAAAGGTTCCTGCAAAATAAATCCGATATTTTCAGCGCGCTCCTCAGCAGAAAAGGTTCTTAGGTCTCTACCATTAAGCAAAACCATTCCCTCCACTGGGTCATATAAACGAGCCATCAATGATGCCGTGGTGGTTTTACCTCCACCAGTTGGCCCAACTAAAGCATAAGTTTTACCTCTATCCAGCACAAAATTTGTTTTATCTAAAACTGTAACATCCGTAGCATAGGTAAAAGACACGTTTGAAAATTCCATAACTGCCTCAGGGTGTGACTTATCGTGCAAACGACTAACGCCCTCAGTATCTGTCAATATAGTGATGTTTGAATTCATTTGCAAAATAGCATGAATCCTATCCCAACCAGCCAGAGCTACTTGAAAAGTCGTCCATAAAGCGGCCATCTGTCTAAGCGGATCATATAACCTGTATATGTAAGACAAGAAACTAATCAACAGACCAAAGGTAAAGGTACTTGCCGAGATTAAATTGAAACCGTATAAAATAACAATTAGCAGGGCAAGGTTTGAAGCAAAACCATAGACAGGAGTAAAGGTATTATTGGCAATTCCAGCGCGCACCGCCGAATGATAGTTATCCTCATTAGTCCTCTGAAAGGATTTTCTAAAATAATCTCGCCTATCAAAGGCCACCACCACCTTAAAGTGGTCTAAGCTTTCCTGAATTTCGGCACTCATACCACCAACACTTTTCATGTTTATAGCATTCTTACGCTTGATCCAGGGTCCTAGTACTTTAGACAAAAATAGCAACAGAGCAGCCGGCACCAAAGCCGCTAAGCCTAACTTAAAGTTTATCAACAAAATAGCTATGGCTGATCCAATGATTATAAAAATGTTTCCAATAAACTGCATGATGGACTGTGAAAAAAACTGTCCCAATTTATCAGTGTCGTTATTGATTCGAGAAATTAAATCACCAGCTTTATTTTGCTGAAAAAATGCTACCGGTAAATCCTGTAATTTTTCAAAAATGCTATTTCTAAGTCTATAAAGCACCCGTAGGCTGACACCGCCCATAATTCTAGTTTGCGCATAGCTCGCTACAAAACCAACGCAATACATGGCCGTCAAAATACCTGTATATAACAAGACACCATTAAAATCACGAGTCGCAATGTAAGTATCGATTACATGACCAATAATTACCGGACCCAGCAGGGTCAGAGTCGAGTTGATAACTATGGCCAGCGCTGCCAAAATAATTTGCACTGTCTCACTAACCAGCAAAGGCTTTAAGCGCCTAACAGCCGACAAGATACTCCCCTTCCTCTTGGGCTCTTCGTTAGTATTTAAAGTATATTCATTCATAGGATTGAGTACTTTGCTGTGAATCAAAAATCTGATTATATTCTGGCGAGCTGTCCATTAATGCCATGTGCGTACCTGAAGCCACAACCTCACCTTCCATTAGTAAGATAATCTGATCATATTTTTCCACTGACGAAATCTTTTGAGTAACAGAAATCAAAGTACACTCCGGATAGTTACTCTCAATATTTTTTAGAATTTTTAACTCTGTCTGTGAATCAACTCTGGCCGTAAAGTCATCCAACAACAAGACCCGGGGATTAAGAGCTAGTGCCCTAGCCAACATAATTCGTTGCTTCTGCCCACCTGATAATGAGGTGCCACGCTCAGAAATAATCGTATCTAAACCTTCTGGCAGTTCGTTAATAAAGTCAGTTAACTCTGCGCTTTTTATAGCTAGCTGCAAATCAGCTTCGGTAACTTTTTCACTAAAGGAAATGTTTTCTCTAATGGATAGGTAAAATAAAATACTATCCTGAAAAACCACACCCACCTGCGAGCGCAAATTAGATGGTTTGTAATCTGCAATGGCTCGGCCATCGTATTCCACAATGCCTTGTTGTGGATCAATCAGCCCGGTCAAAAGATACAGCAATTGAGTCTTACCTCCTGCAGTCGGTCCAATAATAGCAGTTTTAGACCCTGCTTTCACTGAAAAGCTAACATCTCTTAGCGCGTACTTGTCATTATAAATTACTGACACATTTTTTAAATCAATATTACCCAGCAATTTGGTATCTAAAGTGCCGGCCTCTGGTTGTTCCTTAACAGCCAACACACTAGAAATACGCCCATAAGAAGCCGACGCTTGCGCTATTACATTACTCATGAAACCAATTACAAAAATTGGAAATATCAAGGTACTCAAGTAACTGTTAAAGGCTGCGAAATCACCCAGTGACATAGATCCAGCAATCACAAAGTGTCCTCCTAAGGCTAAAATAACTACCGTAGCCATATTGGCTACAAAAGTTACAATCGGGATTAAGGTGGCAAACATTTTCAAAATATCAAAACCCAATTCTTTAGAACGGGTACTAGCTTGAACAAATTTAGAAAACTCAGGCTGTTTAGAATTAAGTACACGGATCAAAGAGGCCCCCAAAATACTTTCGTTTATTACCTTATTTAACCAATCAATAACTTCTCTAGTTTGAACAAACAGTTTTCTCACACGTGACAACACGAAGAAAAACACACCTCCAATAATTGGCAAAATGGTTAGGACTGCCAAAGCAAGTCTCCAATTTATCGACAGCAATAGAACGCTGGCTCCAAGAATCGTTACGATGGAAGCCACAATTGATACTATCGCTTGAGCTACAAACATTTTAACCGAATCAATGTCTGAGGTCAGATTTGTTAACAGTTTTGCCGGCGTTACCTCCTGAATCTTGGCATAACTTTGCCTAGATATTTTCTCCGACAGCGCTTGACGCAAGTCTCGTCCAACCCTCTCTGAGGCAATTGTCTGGAGAATACCTTGTAAATAAGTCAAAACAAACACAGCAGAAATAACACCAATAAATAACCAACTGACTGATTGGGCATTAAACTGACCCACCGCAAAGTCATCAATAGCGTGCGAAATTATCTTAGGCAACACCAAGGCTAACCCATTTATAGACAAGGCCACTAATACTAAAAGGAATAGAGGTTTCTTGTAGGGTGTTAATACTGAAAAAATACTCGGGCCGCTCTGCCCCCTGTTTTTTTTCTTACCCGGTTGTGACGAATCAACTTTGTCAGCATCTAAAGCTTTAGGAACGGTTGGTCCGACCGGGTGTGACTTAGTGTCTTTCATAAATATATTACTCTGAAATAGAATAATGCTCAGACAGTGACCTGAAACTGTCTGCAATTTTTTTTTGGATGCGTGTCAGCTCATTCAGCTCTTCATTAGTAAGCGGCTCTAGCATCTTAGTAAATCTGTCATGCATAGCTTTTTCTGACGACTCTAAAAAGGCTCTACCCTTAGAGCTTAGAGTCAGATTCACCTGTCGACGATCATTTTCATCTGGGGTCTTGTTCAACATTTTTGCCTCAACCAATCCGTTAACAATCTGAGTTGCTGCGCTAGGCGTAATACCTAAATGCTTGGCAATCCCCTTCACTGTATTGATAGATCTATGAGCCACCATCATCACTACCCCCATTTGAGCTCGTGTAAAGGTTCGTTCTGAACAATGCTCCATATTCATAAACAGACGTCGCATTGAGTTCATAACCTCGAAATACTCTGAAATAATATGTTTTCGAGATAACCTAGGCATTCAAATAAATTAATAGCTTGTTAGCCAACCTTAAATACAGATCTTAAATAGTTTAGTACCTTAACTATTTACCGTCAAGCAGATAATAAGGATGCGCCCCTAATTGCCTATTCCTCATCTAAAATATCCAAAAAAAATGATTGGCCGCGCAGAGTTTCCCGTCTTCGAATGAAGAGGTACTTGTCTGCGCGACCGCGCCGGCGAGCCCAACCAAGGACCAAAGGCACAAGACTCCAAAAGAGCCAAGCGCCCGAGGCCCACTACTCGCTGACGACCACCAGGAACCGGTAGCGCCCAATCCACACGTGGCGCAGGTCGTCGCGGCCCACGCTCCGACCAGCCCTGCGCCCGCCCACGTAGCCGACGAACTGGTAGCCGTCCGCGTCGGTCTGGACGACGCCGTCAATGGCGACGGACGGGTTCTCGTCCATTTCGACCTTCTTTGCTTGAAACGCCGCGATGGCGATAGCGCGGCTGGGACAGCGAAGCTGGCGTCGGACCACTTCGTCGATCACCTCCTGGGTAGAAGGATTCCGGAGGAAGTAGTCTCTCAAGATCCAAGCGCAGGTTACCCTGTGGTCACCGACCTGAACCTCGAAGGTCTCCGAGAGCCCCTCCAGGTTCGGTGTGGACGCCCCCTGCTTGAGGGAGGACTCGAAGGACGCGCGGCCCCCTTTTTTAACTGGCAGCTCTCCGAGCTTCCTTAAAGTGGTTTCCTTTGACATTGCACCTCAACTTCAGTGATATTTCAATACACGCCTGTGGTTTTGAAGTCACCACAATCAGGTACGACTATCAGTAAGCATAATGCTGTGAGGTCAAAGCACGCTATCCGGAAAACGCTCCCGGATTTGAAGTGTACTTAGATCATTCGCAGCATGCAGGGCAAAAGTTTTTTGCGCTATACGCTGCAAATGAATCTAAAACACACCTCTTTGGTGGTATATGTGTTGCAAAAGAGCACGCCTATTTTGAGTAAAAATAGACTCAGAAAAATAATATATTTCTACTATTTTGTCAATCCTATACAGTTTTTACTATTTCAAAACCCCTCGCAAATTTGGAGGGGTTTTGAGGGTTTGAGGTTAACAGGTCGGATCGCACGATCCGTCCATGATGGCTGACCGTTGTGGTCCAGAACCTAGACCCCACAAGCACGTTTCGGTCAATGTATCAGGTTACCAACAAGGTTGTCAGGTCATAAAGTGAGACAAATGAGACACTATAAAAAGGAAGTTTTGGTGTCTCAAAGTGATGATTGTGATGAGGCTAGACTTTGTTCGGGTGTATATGGCGTAATATAGCTAAGGTATAACAATTGATCCATCGCCTGCGGCCAGAGTGACATTAGAAGCCTCGGCGCCGGCTGACAAACCGGGCAACTCTAGCTCTCCCCTCTTCAATCTGATTTCTACAAGCTTTTTCACATCATCTTCATTATCAAAGCCGCGAAAACGAATCGTAAAAACGCCCATACGAAAACTGACACCGTCGTTCATCAACTTCCAATTCGTATGCGCCAATTCTTTCCTTATCAATTTTGTAATACTCTTTTCCCTATCATAGGCATTAGCCGTTGTACTGTCATCTGCATACAGTTTTAGCTGCACGTCACCCTTCATGACAGGATCATCAAAATGAATATTACTAAATGCAGCATCTTCCATAAGTTTGACCATACTCTCTTTAAACTGCGGTACAGAAATCCTTTGAATTGATTCTATGAGTGCATACATCGCCTGAGTGTCCTCTCTGTCCTGTATCTGCTCTTGCAGTTTCTTCATATCCTCCATTGAAGACAACATATCTAAGTACTGTTCACCTTCTTCATCTGACAAACAGTACTTCGCCCTTAATGATTCGAACTCTTCATCTGTAAATTCTGGATCGCTGTCAAAAGTAAACGAATCGACATGGCCACATGCAGTACAGGTATCTATTATTGTAAGTGCGTCATTATCACGACCACTCTCACTCACTAGAGTGTCTTCCCCACACTCAACACACAGTGATGGCTTTGAAATGTATTCAGCGCCAACAGAATAGAATGCACGGCCGCGATGCTTCTTTGAACAACGATAAAAAAAGAGAACATCATCTTTACCATCCTTTTCCGCCGGAGTTTTTAAATTCATTTCTAGCTCATCACCACAAGTAGTGCAGTAGATCCCGACAGGCGCCTGGGCGTTGTTATAGAGCTCATCTAGTCGTCTGTCACGATCCATCCATTTTTCGATCGTTGAGCGCTTTGCTTTCCATTCCTCTCCCTTGTCAAAATACAGCATTAGCTCTCGCGTGAAATCACGTAACGCTTTTTCTTTCTCATCATCAGACACAGATTCTGTCGATGCCTTTTTGCGATCTAGAAAGCGTTTGATGATAAATGTGTCGTATTGGCGTTCATATTCAGAGGGCTCTTTTAATCTTCCCATATGAAGCTCTCATCAAAATCTACCTTCATTGACAAGGCGCCAGTAATGCAAGCCCAATGCCGTCAATTTACAAGATTTGGAATTTTGTGCCGCGTCGTACATATGCTCTTCATCAACAGGAATTACCAATCCAACGCCCTCCATTTTTTGGAGATTTTTGAATACGGCAACATTTTCAGGAATAGCCTCTTCATTGGTATATTCGTATGTCCTGTCTAACGCAAATTCTTGTTCAGGCTCAAGAAAGTAATCAATAATTTTCCGAATAACATCTTGCGGTACTTGTGGTTGTAAATTTCTCAACGATGTAAATCTTGTAACATTAGTTTTGAATACCGGTCGCTGATACCAGGGACCAAGCGCCTGATCGATGTACGCATATACACTTCCTGGTGTTACGTGTCCTCTCAAATCAGCCGCACCTCCTTGAAGTGCATCAATGAGTAAATTTGTAAAAACGCCATGACCATTGACTTCAACTGCACTTTCATCCACCTTGCTAGCCGTTAAAACAATCACACCCTCTGCGATATTTGTCTGCTTACTTCCGGTTGAAGCGGGAGAGCCCATTGCACCAGAATTGCAACAATCCAAAATAATGACCCGCTCTTTCGAATTTGAATTATTCGCCATGACAAGAATATCATCCATAGAAACTCCTTCATCATAGTCCTGTGCATCTGGGGTAACAACATACCCACCAAAGTCATTAAAATAACCGTGGCCAGAAAAATAGAGTAATGAAATGTCATTATCACCCTCGAATAGTTCAATAAACATCTTTTTGAGAGCAGCCTTTGTTCCGATATTTGTTTCCAGGCGAACAGAAAAGTTTGGGGATCCATCACCATTGCGCTCAATAGTATTTGCAAAAGCCGCTGCGTCGTTTACACAACCGTTTAATGGATCAGATGGATAATCGTTGATACCAACTACTAATGCTTTTCTCATAATAGTTTGCTAATAAAAGAGCGGATGTTTTCCCAATTCCACAGATTGATACGCCGGTTACTAAATGGGTACGGCAATGTTGGACGAGCATCTCCTGAATACATAAACATAACTGGAATGTTTTCTTCTTCTGCGGTTAACATCTCAAATATTTGACCATTTGCCGCCGGCGTATGCCTACTGATTAATGCCACCACTCCATCACAGCCCTTGATTTTTCGACGACACTTTTCTTTCCAATTTGAATCCCAGGGCTCTTTAACAGACATGTCAACGAACTCAAATGGTGAACTTGGCAGTCTAGACTGCCCAACAAGAAAATCTCGTGACCGCATATCTTCCGCTGCAAATGCTATAAATATTCTTTTCATAATTGTAGTTATTATATTCTAGTGCTTCTTATCCCTCGGTGGATTAGGATCGTTTCCTGGCTTCACTGTGTCTGGATCACGATATTTTCCATTGCGACCCTTCACGCGCACTTCTCCCCCACCGTTGTTTGCCGAGAATTGCTTTGCGAGCTTCTCAGCCTCTTTTTGCGTAGATGCACTCGTGCTAATACGCTTTGCACGATCACGTTTTACATCCCATTCTTTTGTCTTCTTGTTTTTTGAAACTGTGTAGCTTGCCATATGCCTATGCTTTAATAACACCTTTTACCTCACCCGCGAAGAACACGTGTTCAAGATCGTCTTCATGAAGATAGATGTCTGGATATTTTTTATTTGATTCAGATCGCAGAACAACGCGGTTATGTTCTGGATCATGCACAACGCGCTTAATATTTGCAGCACCCTCAATAACTGCAACCATGTACTTGTCCTTGGTGTTGCCACCGAAGCTTGGATCTACTAGCACAATATCTCCATCTACAATAGGTTGTTTCTTTGTTCCAACTGCAGCTGTATTCATTGACTCTCCAACGGCACGCAAGCCAAATAGTCGTTTGAGTTGAGCGGGGCTGTCGACATGAATCAACCGCTTTGAGATTTGAACGTATCCCTGTACTTTATCATCTGCAACCTCTAAAGCCTCGCCACAATTGGCGTTACCCATAATCGGAAGAGAGAGGAGTAATCCTGAGTTGGCGGTCGATGACGGACGGACGTCGCCAGACTTTTTACTCCCCGTCAACATCTTTCGCTTCAAAAGTTGTTCGAAATGATGCTTTGCTGTTTGCTTGTGAACATTGTAACCAAGCCTTACTTCCACCAAGTTTGCCATTTCTTGATACGAAAGCTCACCGAGGTTATGCTCGTTTGCAAGGTGTAATATTGCTGTTTGTACTTCATGCATGAAAATACAGTACATCTACTAATCAGGATAGTCAAGAGTCTCTTGACGATTAACTGACAATACGATATTCTGTGCCCATGAATATTGTCCTAGATACAGATTACTTCCCAATTGCCAAGACAATGCAGGCATTAATGGAAAAGACACAGCGAGCAATTGAGGCTAGTGGACTTGTTGCATTGGCAGAGGAAGCACAAAAAATAAACGATCATATTGTAGGGCAATATAGAGAAATTTCGCGCCTGTCACTGCCACTTGGCCTTAAAGTAGTCGGATCCGGGGTCGTCGCGGAACCCCAAAACAAACAGAAGGCTAAAGTACTACCCGAACCAGCAACCCTTCCTACTTCATATCATGTAAAACCAAGGCCGTTTACCGTTCCAATGGAAGATGACATGATTCTCATACACGGCAACGTATCTTTGAATTTTGGTAAAATACGAACACAGCCATCAAAGGCAATCCAATATATTACAGATCGTATTGGAATTCAAATCAATTACGCCGCTCTCTACGATGCCGTAAGGGACTCTGAACGTGGTATTTATTCCTCGACTCGTAAAAAATTACTATCCTACAAAGACAAAGAGCGCCGCGGTAAGTCTGTTATTGACGAATTGTACAAAGTAGATGGCTTCAGCAGCGTCTACACCGTTTGCACTAAAGATGGAGCATTCTATATAAAACAAAAGTAGACTTATTTTGAGTTATTCACTTTTTTCCTGATGGATTAAGCTTGACCGCCTTCCATCAGGAAATGTTTTGATTGCAGCATAATAATTCGCTGCAATTAAAACAATGCAGACACAACTACAAATCGTTCAGGTAGACGTAAAGGACCTCAAAGCCGCGGAATATAATCCGCGTCGATGGCCAGATGCTGCCATTGCAAACCTAACTGAAAGTATCAAGCGCTATGGGCTTGTTGATCCCCTGCTGGTCAACTCTGCCTCCAACCGGAAGAACACTCTCATTGGTGGGCACTTCCGATTATTCGTCGCCAAACAACTTGGTCACACCAGGGTGCCAGTTGTCTACATCGACATTCCTGATATCGAAAAGGAAAAAGAGCTGAACCTGCGCCTGAACGCTAACCGCGGCGAATGGGACTACGAGCTACTCAAGGAGTTTGATATCGACCTCCTTCTTGATGTTGGTTTTGACGACAGTGACCTTTCCGCGATATGGGACGACGTACTCGATATTGAAGACGACAACTTCAAGACCATGGAAGGCTTGCAGGAAGCCCAAGCCACGACAATCAAAGAAGGTGATCTATTTCAACTCGGAAAGCACCGCCTCATTTGCGGCGACAGTACAGACCCAGCTGTGATTCAGCGCTTGGTAAACGGCGACCGCGTCCAGATGGTGTATTCAGATCCTCCGTACAACATTGGGCTCGATTACAGTAAAGGCGTAAGCACCAATGGCAAGTATGGAGGCACGAAAGTCCGTGACAACAAATCACTGTTTGAGTACGGCATGTTTCTTCAGAAAACAATGGAAGCAGCACGTACAGTGACAGGTGAAGACGCTCATTGGTTCTACTGGTGCGACGAACAATATATCGGACTTCTGCAGCAGCTATACCGAACTCTCGACATCGATAACAAGCGAGTATGTTTGTGGATCAAGAATAATCACAACATGACGCCACAAATCGCCTTCAATAAACTGTACGAACCGTGTGTCTACGGAACGACCGGCAAACCATACCTATCACCCATCAAAAACCTGAATGAAATTCTCAACCAGGAAGTTGGGACCGGCAACCGCGCTATTGATGACGTCCAAGATCTTATCAATATCTGGCTGGAAAAACGTTTGCCCGGCAATGAATACCAGCACCCTACCGAAAAGCCACCAACACTGCACGAAAAGCCACTACGTCGATGCACGAAGCCTGGTGACCGCGTACTAGATAGTTTTGGTGGTTCTGGCAGCACACTTGCTGCCTGCCAGCAGCTTGGTCGCATTGCCTATCTTTCAGAAATCGATCCGATATTTTGCCAACTAATCATCAACCGCTATGAACAACTCACTGGAAACAGCGCAAAACAAATCAGTTAAGCAGGGCGACCTGTATCAGCTTGGAAAACACCGTCTCTTATGCGGCGATGCAACCAACGCAAAAAATGTCGCCGCACTCCTCGATGGCAACCAGATAGACCTTGTACTCACAGACCCACCGTATGGCGTGTCATACGTGGAAAGTAAGCAGGACTTCAACCTGCTGGCAAAATCCAAGCGAATTCAAAATGACCAGCAACAAACTGAGGATGAATACCAAGCATTTAGCGAGCAATGGATGGGGGCCGCACTCCCCTTTCTTGCGCAGCGCAATAGTTTCTACATCTTCAACTCCGACAAAATGCTGTTTGCGCTACGTCACGCGATGGACGCACAGAAAATCAAATTCTCACAGCTACTGATTTGGGCAAAGCAGCAGGCAGTCGTCGGCCGTTTGGATTATTTGCCACAACACGAGCTCATTATCTATGGCTGGCACGGCACGCACCGCTTTCGCAAAAGCAAAGATAAATCACTCCTGTTTTGTCCTAAGCCACATCGCAGCAGCTTACACCCAACCATGAAGCCCGTGTCTCTCTTGCGCCGTTTAATCCTCAACAGCTCAGAGATTGGGAATGTTGTCTATGAGCCGTTTTCTGGATCGGGCAGCACTCTCATGGCTGCAGAACAAACCAAGCGCCGTTGCTTTACCGTTGAGCTCGATCCAGAATACTGCGCGACAATCATCAAGCGCTGGGAACAGCTCACAAAAGAAAAATCATCATTAATTACCAACATCTATGGCCACGGAAAAGACCGCGCCGACTAAAACAGTGCAAAGACAGCAAAAACAAAAAGAGGCGCTACTGGAGATTCTCAAAAAGACCCCGATCATTCAGGTGGCATGTCAAAAGGCTGGCATTGGCCGCGCAACCTACTACCGTTGGACCAAGGAAGACACCGCATTCGCTGACGAGGCACAGACTGCTCTCGATGCCGGAGTAGGCATCGTAAATGACATGGCAGAGTCGCAGCTGATCTCAGCCATCAAAGACAAGCACATGACCGCGATCATCTTCTGGCTCAAGCACCACCACGGTGCCTATGCTACTCGCATCGAACTAACAGCCAATACCACCACAGACATTCCGGAGCTCAATGAAAAACAACAGGAGGTGGTCCGAGCAGCATTGCAGCAAGCGAAACTACTCACCTCTGGTGACAACGACTCAGGCGTATGAACAATGCTGAACTCTTCGAGACCATAACGCATAACCAGGCGGTCCGAAAAAACATCACCTCACAATCCCACTACTGGTTCTTTCATATGTACTTGAGCCAGTACATCACATACGAAACAGCACCGTTTCATCGGGAGATGCTACAGCTGACCGAGGCTGAGCAGCAGCTACTCCTATTTATGGCATTTCGCGGTTCCGGTAAATCAACCATTTTGTCACTCTCGTATCCCTTGTGGTCACTCCTTGGAAACAAGCGTAAACGCTTTATTCTGATTCTGAGCCAGACACAGTATCAGGCGCAGCTCCTGCTCCAACACATCAAAACAGAACTGGAAGAAAACGACCTCCTAAAAAAAGACTTCGGCCCCTTTGTCAGCAAAACTACGCAGTGGAGTTCTGACACTATCGTCATCCCCCGCTTTAATGCCAAGATAATGGCGGCCTCCACGGAGCAAAGTGTACGTGGCATCCGCCACGCAGAGGTACGACCCGATCTAATCATTTGTGATGACATCGAGGATCTAGGCTCTGTAAAAACCATGGACTCTCGTAACAAGACCTTCCGATGGCTCATGGGTGAAATCATCCCAGCCGGTGACCGAGATACCCAAGTGGTTATTCTCGGTAACCTTTTACACGAAGATTCCTTACTCATGCGGCTAGAGGAGCTCATCGCTGAAAAAGAAATTGACGGCGTGGTCAGGCGCTATCCCATTATCGAAAACGGCGTGCCAATCTGGCCGGGTAAATTTCCCGACGATGCCGCGATTACAAAAGAACGTCGCAAGATTGGTAACCCAATCGATTGGAATCGCGAATATGAGTTGAAAATTATTCCAGAAGAAGGGCAGATAATTACGTATAGCGACATTCACTATTACGAAGAAATACCAACACCTCATGAAATCCTACACGACTCTGAGGCTGACCATGAGATTCGCCTTGAGCGACTCTGCACTGGTATTGATCTGGCAATAAGCCAAAAAGAGTATGCCGATTATACGGCCATGGTATCAGTACAAATAATGAGCTTCGGCAGTAGTGCCCTCAAATATTTCATCCTGCCCCACCCAATAAACAAACGATTGGATTTTGCTACCACCATCCAGCAGGCTGAGGAGATCAGCAAACGCCTCGGCGACGGCAAGCACAATACTGAATTATTTGTTGAGAAGGTGGCCTACCAACAAAGTGCAATTGAACAAATGCAGAGCAAGGGGTTGCCCGCCAAGGGAGTGACAGTGAATGGTTCTGACAAAAGAGCTCGGCTCAATATTGTCGCCCCACTGATTAAATTAGGGCTTATTCAGTTTCCCAAAAAAGGTTGTGAGGATTTGATCGCACAAATTGTTGGTTTTGGGGTAGAGCGCCATGACGATTTATTGGACGCATTCACCCTTGTCATCATGCAGGTCATGAATAAAAAACCAAGAGGGAGGGCATCTGACATTATTGTTGGCACTCAGGGCAAAAGTGTCTGGGATATGCAGTTCTAAGTTACCAACAAGTTACCTACTGCTCTCGCTGGAGGTATATCGGTCGGTGTGGCATTACTGTTGAGTGTACCCAGGTATCTTGGTCACAGCGATCAGAAATCACAAGTACTATGAATATTGCCGCGCTAGAAAAAGAGTCAGTCAGCGTCACAGCTGTCCCTCTCAACTACTGCTTATACGCCCGTAAATCATCTGAGGAGGACGAGCGTCAAGCCATGTCGATCGATTCCCAGATCAACGAAATGTTACAAATAGCAGAGGCACAGGGGCTCAACATTGTCGAAATCCGTCGGGAAGCACACTCAGCCAAAGCATCGAGTATGCGACCTGTGTTCAATTCCCTACTGACGGATATAGCAGAAGACAAATTCAATGCCGTGCTGACCTGGGCGCCTGACAGACTGTCCCGCAACGCTGGTGACCTAGGAACCGTGGTTGACCTTATGGATCAAGGGCATCTGAAAGAAATTCGCACACACGGTCAAACCTTCACCAACTCACCAAACGAGAAATTCTTGCTGATGATTCTTGGCTCTCAAGCCAAGCTTGAAAATGATCACAGGGCTGTAAATGTAAAACGTGGCCTGCGAGCAAAGGCAGCCACAGGCTGGCGACCTGGCATGCCTCCACTGGGGTACAATATCATGAAAGCCATTGGTCCCAATGATAAAAAAATTGTCATTGACCCAGAACGCGCAGAGATAATTCAAGAGCTGTTCAAAAAAGTGGGCTTCTACGGATACAGCGGCCGCATGGCATATACATGGCTAAAGGACGAAACAACCTTCACGACTCGCAGTGGAAACCTGCTGACCCTAAGTGGCATCTACGCCATGCTAAAAAATCCTTTTTACTATGGCCGCTTTGAATACCCAACAAAAAGCAACAATTGGTACGATGGAAAGCACGATGACATTATCAGTAAAGATCTTTTCGACTCGACACAAGAGCAACTGGAATCCCCTCACAAGAATAGGGCAAAATGGGGCTCAAAGGGATTGCACTTTACACAACTGATGACGTGTGGAGGGTGCGGCTCTGGAATCACGGCCGAGGAGAAATTCAAAAAACTCAAGGGCGGTGGGAGAAATAGATACGTGTACTACCGCTGCTCTAAGAAAAAGAACTTTAACTGTAATGAAAAATATCTCCGTGAGGAGGAATTGGTGAAGCAGTTACTCAATATATTTGATACAATTGATCTGAAAAACATAGCTACAAAACGAAAATTTCAGCAAGAGTTGGAGCGATTTAGAAAGTTCGCGCGAGGCGTACTCGGGCAACTAACTGATAGCGATACTAACAGCAAGGATATTGATATCCGCATGTACGCCAAGTATGTGCTGCAGGAAGGTACGCGTGAAGAGAAGCAGGATATCCTGCGGTGTTTGGATACAAATCTAGTCCTTACAAATAGAAAAATTCTAATCTCGCTCTAAATTGATAATCATTGGAGTGTTTGATTTGACGGCTTTTCCAGTGATTATGGCATGATACTGTGGTAAGTTGGGAAGCGCCTCTACCAGATCTTTGCCTATGTAGTTTGATAAGAAATTAAATGTAGTCTCATCAAATGCCTGAAAACAAACAACTGTATTACACTGAGTTAAAACAGTTTTAGAAACATTTGCTGTACGTTGAGCAATTACCAATAATCCAACTCCATACTTTCTTCCTTGTAGAGCAATTTGACCCATTTTATTTACGAGTGCCTTACTATCAAAGCTATTCACTCCCAAAAAGCTACCTTCAGGCACTATTGTATGTGCCTCTTCTAATACAAGACAGATTTTTTTTGGCTCTCCTTGCGTGTATGCCGACTTAGCATATTCAAATATTGTACTGAAAAGACGCTCAGTTGCTTGAATGATTTCTTCCGTATTACTAAGTGACGGAAGCTCTACCACACCAAACCTGTCATCACCAGTTAAATAAGTATGAATATTATCCTTATTTAGAATAGTTGGTACAACATCATTTATAGAGAGTAATCCTTTCCATTCTGAAGTAAAATCAACACACACTATTTTTGTATCAACACTTAAAGCAGTGAGGATTTCTCTTGCTAAAAATGACTTTCCAGATCCTGTAACACCCACTAAAGCAGTATGATGACTTACTAAGTCATCAAGATTAATAATAGATGGTAGACTTGTTCCTGGTACATTACCTATTCTATATTCAGGATATACATGTTCTACTTCCGGAATATCCCGCGTATCAGAAATAAACATTGGTGTATTTATTGTAGGTACCCATCCGTATTTTATAAATGAAAAGTTGGACGTGTCCCACATGCCAAGCTGTATCGCCTCGCCTTCGATAAAACCCATTTCATTTCGATCTTCTAATTTTTCAGAATTAGTAGTGCCGTTTATTACCTGATAAAATAATCTCTTTTCATCAATAAACAACTCCAACAGATCACCTTCTTTCAGGTCATCTTTTTTCTTCGAATACTCAAATTTTATTTTCCCAATTTTAGAACCCTCAACTACAACGCCTACAAATCTGTCTATTTTCAAAGCAGACGCAAGTTGCTGTCTTTCATCTTCCGCTACTAAATATGTAATATTTTTTTGTGATTCATAACTTGTCCGTTTTGCGTTTCCCAATTGCAATACTTTAGCCCATTTCTCTTTGTTTAATAAGTAGGTATCAAAAACAATGCCCGTAATCAATGAGGTATCATCGGACTGCATTGAATACCTAAACTTAACTAGATCAAATTTCTTTATCTGCTTTCTGTCCTCAAATAATTTAACCAAAAAAATCTTTTTAGACTGGACACCGAATATCTCACCTATGGCTTGTTTATCTAATTTCAACTTTTTGAATGAAAAAAGTGAATGAAGATCACTCGGGTTGATAGATAATATTATTGCCCAAATAATAATAATGGCAACAAAATAAGGTGTTGATATTTTATTAGGATCACTGCTTGTATAATTAAATAACAGAAAAAAGAGAAAGACGCCTGAGTATAATCTCTGGCCGCTGCCAAAAATTACAGTAAACTGCTTTATTTTATCTGAAATTCTATTCCTTAATTCCAATGGACCTTTATTCTGATCATTAATAACAATCGCTAAAACTGATAATATCAATAATCCCAAAATGAATAAGAATGCAAATAACCAAACATAGTAATTACTAAAACTACTACTTACTGAGAGTAGTAGTAATAAAACCGGCACGGTGTTTGTAATTACATTTTTTGGTGAGGAATAATATGGCTCAATGAATAATATTGAAAACAACACCATGAAAACTCCTGAATAAAACCATAAATCTATAACATTTGTGCTCGGTAAAATACTATTTGTAAAAAAAATAGTTCAGCATCACAAACGATGCACAAAAAATCAAAAAGACAACAAACCGATTTTTTAACAAATTAGCATAGCCTATATTCATGTTCTTATTGTAACACAAAGAGGCCTAAATAAGGCCCCTTTTACTTATAGATTAACTATAATGCCAAATACAGCTTAATCCGCTGTTGAAGGCTGGATGAATGTAGTAATTAACTGCACCATTCTCCAGTTGATGCCAAATGAGCTGAAATCCTAGATTATCCCATTAATACTTTTGAAATTCATCCTTGTTGAACTAAATTTCTACTGCAGCTTCACTATTCTTTTTTCAGTATTGATCAGTTAATTCTGTTTTATACACTACTTGTACTTGATTAATTCCATCGATATTGAATAACTCTTCCCATACTGCACGAAATCAGCATAATCCTTACGGACAATATCCTTCTCATCCCAGAAGCTATACTCAATTTTCGTGACTGTTACCGCACTTAAAGTGATTCCAAGAAACATCATAACCTGAACGATGTTTAGTACTCTGAATATTCTTTAACTTCATGGTTACTCGATTACTACTTGCCCATTCATTAACATTGGCAAAAGCCAATCACGAAGTTCAGCAAGTTCTTGATTCTCTTGCTCCAGCACATCTTGTCGTTTAAATAGTGACTGAACAAGTTCTGTATATTGAGAAGAAATTGCTTGAGGTGGAATGGCAAGTTTTACAGTTTTTAATACGCTTCCTGAAATCTCACTAAAGGTGGAACCTGATGAGTATTGAATTATTGCCGGTAAAGCGTTCTTTATAGCGTAGTAGACAAATTCTTTCGAATAGCCTTTATTTGGCACTACTGATTTAAAACCTTGATTTGTAGTCACGTCGTTTCTTGCTATCGCCATATATCCAACAGGCGCCCGTGAAGAAAGTAACACAGTACCTGTTGGATGTATTTTTAATGATGCATCCTTTAGACCCTTTTCTGTAATATCTCTACTTCCTTTAGAAATGTATTTT
>Ga0210044_10000492_pt1 | contig 59800 bp, 52 predicted proteins | sample CryGey13umfilter_2_FD_183959 | JGI IMG/M metagenome (GOLD analysis project Ga0210044, IMG submission 183959) | Groundwater microbial communities from aquifer in Utah, USA - Crystal Geyser 4/9/14 3 um filter (SPAdes) (version 2) | ecosystem: Environmental > Aquatic > Deep subsurface >...
ACGGATGAGGGCATAACTCCTTAAGCTCCCTCATCCTCCGACTCCTTCTCCCAATTAATGGGAGAAGGAGAGAAAGAAAATAATCTTCTAAAGCACTTTCTTTTTCATGGCAAGCCAGCTTTTTCAACAAGCCCTGGAGAGGGGTGGCCGAAGGCCGGGGTGTGTCCATCCAGTGCTTGGCAGATGTCCTCATCTGCCTACCACAAATAATTCCCACCGCAAGCTGTGGGGCACCCTGGCGGTTTGATTCGGAACACCGACCTACAAACTACATGTGATTCCGGACTCGATCCGGAATCCAGACAAATCTAGAGGCCAGCGTCCGCTGGTATGACAATATGCAGATTGGAGGGTCACCCTTCATCGTGACCAAAGATTATCGGATGCGACCAAGCTCATCCCTCCAAAGAAGAAATACAGATGCGGGGGACAAGTCGCCTCGGCATCCAAGGCCCCCCCCTACGGTTCTGGAGCTTTAATGTCAAGACCACGAGGGTATTGACCTACGATCCTGGAGCGCGAGAATCTGCCAGCATACCCGGAGTGGGCTACATCCCCTTGCCAGCCACCATCACTACCACGGTCTTCAACATTATCTTCAAATCCCGAAAAACATTCCAGCGTCTGATATATTCCAAATCGAAATGAACTTTCTTGCGAACATCATCAAGGGTTTGGTCATAGCCATGCTCGACCTGGGCCAAACCGGTAATACCAGGTTTTACCTGAAGGCGGGCATCATAGGAATCAATTTCCGTGACCAGCTTCTCCACAAAGAACGGCCTTTCCGGACGCGGCCCAACCAAACTCATATCGCCTTTCAGCACATTGAAAAGTTGAGGTATCTCATCGAGACGAGAAAGACGCAGGAATTGCCCAAGGCGGGTTATGCGAGGATCATTTTTGCTGGCCCAGGTAGGACCAGAATTTTTCTCGGCATCCTGGCGCATAGTGCGAAATTTGTAAATCGTGAATGGTTTGCCAAATGAATGATTATTTCGTCTATCAGAGTTTCTTCTTTCAGAATTAAGCGAGATACCCATCGCTCTCCGATTTAGACGGCGACGATTCATTCCTACCCTAAGCTGGCGATAAAAAATTGGGCCAGGTGAATCGAGTTTTATGAGTATTGGCAACAGCACAAATATCGGCGCGCTCAACAAAAGTCCAATGGTTGCCCCAAGAATGTCAAGTACCCGTTTGACCGAATGGGGAATTGATTGGGAACTCATAGCCTCCCTGAATCTAGCGGCAATAATGCTAGGCGGGTTGGTGAAAACTATAAGCTCCCCAAGAAGAGTCAAATTAGAGAGAATATATTCATCGAGAAAGGCTGTCATACGCCAGAAAATGGACTGGCTTTCGTTAAGAAGCCCTACAGCCACTTTATTGAAGCTAATCGCCGGTTGAAAGCGAATTGCAATTGCATCGGATTGAGCGGCAATCTTCAATGATTCATATCTGTTTTGCTTTTCATCGGTTTTGGTGATTACTTCCATTGTGCCCCCCTTATCAATTAGGGAATTTAATGCCTCTTATTATATTGAGATTTAGAATCAATCCCCTATTTCGCAAAAGGATTGCCTGACGGAAAGAATAATTTGAAAATTATTACCTCACAAAAATGCCGCTACTCGCCCTTCGCTATAATTGTAATTCATTGAATTATAGGCAATTATAATTTGGCGGTTAAGATAGGTTTTATATGAACGGGTTGGTTCGAGAAGGACGAGATCCTGGAATTTGGCGAATACGCAAAACGCTGCCTATTTATGGCAACGATTCAGATGGTAGGTGGGGCCATGTGGAATGGCGATTTTACTTCAGATAGCCAAGTTTCCGAAGTTTTTCTTGCAAAGCCTCATCAATTTGGATTCTTTCTTCAGTTTGCGCCTGGCCGGTAAAATGGCTGGCAAGAAGGGCTTTAAGTTTTTCAGATTCAGATGCCTGAGTTGTAAGGAGATTAGTCATCTCCTTAGGGTCATTATTTAGATTGAAAAGATGACTGCCCAGAATAACATTTTCTAATCCGGGATATGTCACCCGACTGCTTTCTGGGATAAGCATAGTGTCGGTGGGCTCGATATTTATCAATTTATAACCCTCATAAATAACTGTGTGCTGCAAATATCCGGGGGGCCGCTCGCGCTCGATAAAAATCGGTTGATTTCGCTCGCCGGCTTGTAGGAGGTTATGTCCAGGATAATCACCAGTGATAGGGATATTGAGCATTGCCATCAACGTAGGCAGAAAATCAATCTGTTCCACAGGTCTATTATCGATTTGGGGTTTGAGAAATGGAGCTTTGATGATGGCCGGCACCCGAAGGATTTCATTGAAACAGGTGTAATGGAATCTTCCTCCATGATCACCAAATTCCTCACCATGGTCAGCGGTAAAAATGATGATAGTCCGATCATTCAAGCCCTTTCTTTCCAGATACTCAAGCAATTTCCCGATATAGAAATCAGTATAACCGATCTCCTGGTCATAGCGATCAATTGGAGCCTCTCCATAAGCATCCCATCCCTGGTGGCCCATATAGGCGAAATGAGGATCGAAATAATGAGCCCAAATGAAGAATGGCTCTTTGGCAATTCGGATATCCCCAAGCACCAAGTCTGTTAATTGGCGGGATGTAGAGATTTTGTGGGGATCGCCTTGATTGAGGACCGAAAAATCAAATCTATTAAATCCTTTTTCAAGCCCATAGGTGGGAGTCAAGAGTAAATGGCTTACATAACCTCGCGTATCATAACCATGTTCTTTGAGGATCGAAGCCATTGTGGGTAAAGCGTTGTTCAATTTGACATGGAAATCAACTGCGCCATGATCCTTGGGGTATTTCCCGGTGAGAATAGTTGCCACCGAAGGAAGGGTCCAGCCGGATTGGCTGTAGGCATTTGTGAAAACTATGCTTTCTCTGGCGAACTTATCTATATTTGGGCTTAGATTGCGAAAATGACCGCCATAACCCAGATGATCAGGCCGAAGCGTATCCACGGTGATAAGCAGGACATTCATCGGTTTCTTGTTAGAACTGCAGAAAATGCCCAGAAATGGAATCAGAAATAACAATACTATTGAGGTTATAATCCGTTGGCTCATTACCAGTCCAAGTATCGAATAAACATACCAATTTTGAAAGATAAGCAATTATCCAATAGAATCAAGGAATTTCTATGGTTGGGGAACTCAGATTTGCCAAAAAATAAATTCTATCATAACTTGCCTTCACCGAGTTTAGTTCACGTGTGGGCCTGTTTATCCGGACCTGATTAGTTTTCGCTTTACATATTTTAAGATATTGGTATATTGACGCTTCAGGATGTGATCCAATTGATGGCATAAGATGAAATGCGCGGGATGAATTAGGAGAGAATTTGCAATGAAAGGCATAACCAAAATAATTACAAGCGTATTGATGATTGTCGCATTATTCATATCGTGCGGCTCCAAGAAAGCTCAGAAGGAAGACTTGAATATTCTATTCATAGGGATTGATGGAATGGATTGGGAGATTTTGGATCCTCTGATAAAGCAAAATAGGATGCCCAATTTTTCGAAATTAGTGCGGGGGGGCGCATCTGCCAGAATTAATACTAATGAAGCCAATGGGAGCGCGGTATATTGGACTTCCATAGCCACAGGCCAACATGCCAGCAAGCATGGGATAGAAGGATTTGTGGTCGAGGATCCTCGGACGCGCCAGCTCAATCCATACACCAGTGATATGAGGAAAACCAAAGCCTTCTGGAATATACTAAGCGAGAAAGGGATCGGAGTCGGCATCATCGGGTGGTTCATAAGTTGGCCTGCTGAAGCAGTCAAAGGATTTATGATTTCTTCTTACTACACTATATCGGATACCGAACAATTGACCTGGAAAGGGACCATCTATGAGGATACGCCGGGGATGGTTTATCCACCCGAATTGCAGGGCCAGGTTGATGGCTACATCAAGAGCGCCAGGGAAAAATACATAAGGAAATTGAGTCAGATTATAAATGCAGATGCGCTTAGGGAGAATGATAAGGTCGTGAGGGAAACAAAATGGGCATTTCTCTCGGACGAAATATATCACGAGGCGGCCTTGAATTTATACCGGGAAAAGGGGACCCGAGTATTTGCTGTTTATCTCGAAGGACTGGATGTAGTAGGCCATAGATTCACTTCTGCCAACAATGAAGAGCAGGTCAGACTGGATGCCAAATATGGCCAAGTGCAGGTCAAGTACTATCTATACCTGGATAAGGTCTTGGGGGAGTATTTGCAAGCGGTAGGCAGAAATACTGTTGTTATGGTGGCCTCTGACCATGGATTGATGAGGGGCGACCACACCGAGAACGGAGTATTCATCGCCTCTGGGCCTACGATCAAGACCAGCCATTGGTGTCCCGAACAGATTACCTTAACCGATATCTGCCCTACCATGCTCTATATGCTGGGTATGCCAGTGGCGGCCGATATGGATGGAAGAGTCTTTGTAGGGATTTTCAACGATGATCATCTTCTTAAAAATAATGTTGAATATATTGCGACCTATGGTAAGAGGGAAATGGTCTCCCCGGCCCCCAGCAAGTCACAATTCGATGAGGAGATTGTGCAACGGTTGAAGACACTGGGCTATATACAATAAACCATTTCAGAATGATGCCGTTCGATCATATTTAATGGCAAACTGCTAAAGAAATTCTCAAGTATTTCGAAAAACATAATATAAGCTCAATCTTAAAGCCGGTTGGCTCAGCATCGGAATTCTTTTGCTTGCGTCCATATCTGGTTTGATATATACTGGGCGTTTGATGATTGAATCGGTATCAGCTTGATGCTTTGATCTTAATTGGGTCTTATGATCGTTTATCGCATAACACTATAATGGGAAATACCATCGGAGGGTGTCAATTGACTACATCATTAGAAAAAAAGATAAAAGATAAAACAGCGGTGATCGGGATAATCGGGCTTGGTTATGTGGGCTTGCCACTGGCAGTGGAATATGCAAAAGCAGGATACCGGGTGATCGGATTCGATATTTCCGAGAGAAAGGTCGCTTTGATTAATTCCGGCGAATCTGATATCGGTGATATATCATCGGAACAGGTAAAAATCTTGCGTGAGGCTTGCAGATTAGAAGCGACCAGCGATTTCTCGCGCCTTAAGGAATCTGATTGCATCACTATTTGCGTGCCTACTCCGTTGAATAAAACCAAAGATCCGGATGTTTCATTCATTCTAAGGGCGGTGGGGGAAATAAAGAAATATTTGAGAAAGGGTCAGCTGGTAGTGCTGGAATCTACTACTTATCCGGGCACAACTGATGAATTAATCCTTCCGATTTTGGAAGAGACGGGTCTAAAAGCCGGCAAGGATTTTTACTTGGCTTTTTCTCCGGAAAGAGTTGATCCGGGCAATCCAACTTTTAGCACCGCGAATACTCCCAAGGTGGTTGGGGGGGTTGATGAAGTCTCCACCAGAATTGTGAGATATTTCTACGAACAAACGATTTCCAAGGTTATTCCAGTCTCATCGACCAGAGCCGCAGAGATGGTGAAATTACTGGAGAATACATTTCGTTCGGTGAACATAGGTTTGGTGAACGAAGTGGCTTTGATGTGCGATCGGCTTCGCATCGATGTGTGGGAGGTGATTGATGCTGCATCCACCAAACCATTTGGATTCTTGAAATTCTATCCTGGCCCGGGTCTGGGGGGACATTGTATTCCCATCGACCCACAGTATTTGTCATGGAAACTGCGTTCGCTTAACTATTCGGCGCGCTTCATTGAACTAGCGGGTGATATAAATTCTCACATGCCCGAATACATTGTGGATCTGATTGCCAAATCTCTGAACCGGGTAAAGAAAAGCCTCGCGGGCTCCAAGATTCTGATATTGGGAATCGCCTATAAAAAGGACATATCGGATGTACGCGAGTCGCCGGCATTGGATATCATCCGGTTATTGGAGAACAGCGGCGCCAAAGTGACATTTCATGATCCGTTTGTTCCGACAGTGATTTTGGACGATAGAACAGCCAAATCAATCCCCCTCACCCAGAGCACTTTGGAAAAAGCTGATTGCGTGGTGATTGTGACCGACCACACCAAGATTGACTATAAATGGGTTGTGGAGAAAAGCAGGCTTGTGGTCGATACCCGCAACGCTACCAAGGAAGTTAAAATAGGCAAGAAAAAAATCGTAAAGCTTTAACAAAGACCCCGGTCACCATCATCCCAATTATTCCTACAAGGCAGGCCTATAGTATTGCGCCTGTAGTGATTTTGAGCCGACCTCAAAATCGTTTGTAAAATTATTTCAAAACATTCAATTAAGGCTTGACAAACCAAGAGTATCTGTGATATTATATTTTAGAAGCGGGTGCTTTATAAAATTTTGAGGAATTCGCATTTGAGACATATTGGGCTTGAAGGTGGATTTCGGTATTTTTGAGGCGGCGAAATTAGGAGTTAGAGTGATGTATTTTGATGCGCGGGTGTGGGAGGCAATGCATTAATTGGATGATTTCATATCAATTGAGGGAAGTAATATAGGAGGATCAGCTCAAAGAGATGGAGAATTAGCCAAGTGGCGAGTCATAGCTTCTTTTAATTGGTTTTTGGTTTATGGATAATACCTGCTTCGCGGTAATCAACGACCTTAGATGGAGGATGACCTCGTAACTTGCACGAGATTTTAGAGGTAGTGGACAACATGTAAGTATTCTCTGATGGAGGACGGCTTTGGAGATTACAGAAATTAGGATTTCATTGCGTGACGAGGGGAAATTGAAGGCGTTTGCGACTGTGACTTTCGACAACGAGTTTGTGATCCGGGGACTGAGAATAATCAGCAGCCGTAATGGTTTTTTTATTTCGATGCCCTCTCGCAAAAGGAAAGATGGCTCTTACCATGACATCGCCCATCCAATCAACAATTCTGCCAGAAAACGAATTGAGGATGCTGTGATGGAAGCCTATGAGAATGAACTCAGAACAAAAAGTGACGTTTCCAGGATATCGCAGAATATGGAAATCGGCGAACCATAAATTTTGCTTTTGCTTGATTTCAACGCCAGCTAGGCACGCTGGCGTTTCTCATAGCAAGCATTTCAGAGATAATTCGGTGGAGGAATCTACCGAGGATAGCGACTGAAGAGCTCGACCAGCTCCTCAATTGATGGCACCCTGCCGGAGCCAATCATTTCTTTATTGACGATTAGGGCGGGGGGCATTTTTACTTTGTACTTAATATAATCGCCAGAATTGCGCGACTTAATCAATTGGATTTCGACTCCGCATAATTGGGCCGCCTTTCTAAGGTTGCCCTCAAGCAAACGGCATTTGGTGCAACCTGTTCCGAGAATAGTGACGGTGATCATAAAAACTCCTCTTGGACAAAACCTGATTTACCCGGATCTTGCCGGCGCCTTGGCCGATGGGCGTGAACCGAACTGGTGGCTATGGGCGATTAATATAATATCCAACTTGACAAATCGCCAGCAACGATATTAACTGTCAAATTAGTCCGTCACTGATTGGGAGAACGTATGGTGGAAGTCGATCCGAAGATATTTAAGGCGTATGATATCAGGGGAGAATATCCCGACGAAATTAATGAGGAGATTGCTTATAAGATAGGGCGTGCCTTTGTGACGTTTACAAAGGCTTCAACTGTGGCCGTCGGCAGAGATATGAGGAGATCCTCTCCCCAACTGTCAAATGCCCTCATAAATGGAATTGCGGATTGTGGAGGTGATGTGGTCGATATAGGGATGATTTCTACGGATGGCTTATATTTCGCTGTGGGGAAATTCGGTTATCCAGCGGGCGTGATGATTACTGCATCGCATAATCCTGCCAGGTACAATGGCCTGAAGATGTGCCGGGAAAAGGCGGTTCCAATATCAGGAGAAACGGGAATTAAAGAGATTGAGAGGATAATCAAGAAAGGGAGATTTATATCAGCTATCAGAAGGGGCAAGATTGTCAAGAAGGATGTTCTTGAGGAATATGCCAAGCATGTCCTCTCCTTTGTCAACCTAAAGAGAATCAAGCCTTTTAGAATAGTTATTGACGCCGGAAATGGAATGGCAGGAAAACTGGTGCCGGTTGTTTTCAAGAATCTTCCCTGCCAAATAATTCCCCTGTATTTCGAATTGGATGGTTCATTCCCCAACCATCCTGCCAGCCCCATTGAACCGGAAAATGTGGTGGATCTTCGGAGGAAAGTTGAAGAGACCAAAGCTGACCTTGGGGCGGCTTTCGATGGGGACGCCGACCGGATGTTTTTGTGCAATGAGAAGTCGGAGATGTTGGGCGGCGATATGGTAACAGCTTTGGTTGCCAAGAACCTACTTATCAAGGAAGCGGGGGCCAGGATATTATATAATTTGATTTGTTCGCGAACGGTGCCAAAAGTAATCAAAGAGGGTGGCGGAGAAGCGATTCGGACCCGGGTAGGGCATGCCTTCATCAAAGCCTATATGAAGGAGCATAACGCAGTTTTTGGGGGCGAGCATTCGGGACATTTTTATTTCCGTGATAATTGGTTTGCTGATTCGGGGATGATTGCTCTGCTGGTTTGCCTAGAGGTCATATCTGCCGAAAATAAACCGCTCTCGGAAATAATCGCCACTATGGATTCTCTTCATAGAAGCGGCGAGATCAACAGCAAAGTGGCCGATGTGAGTGGGAAACTGGCGGAGATCGAGAAAGCCTTCCCGGAGGCCAGGGTTGATCATCTTGATGGGGTTACGCTGCAATACGATGACTGGTGGTTCAATGTGCGTCCATCGAACACGGAGCCGCTGCTCAGGCTGAACGTGGAAGCATCGTCGGAGGAACAGCTAAAAGAGAAGGCCGGCTTGATACTGAGCATAATTCGTCGATAGCAATGACCGACAAGATTATGAATAATGGTTTCAAGCTCATAATATTTGACCTTGATGGCACATTGGTGGATTCGTCGCCCGATGTCATAGAATGCTTTAATTACGCCTTGAATGAGGAGGGATTACCGCCGGCGGCAGAGCAGAAAATAAAGGCGACCATTGGATATCCATTGAAGGAATCGTTGGCAGAGTTTGGTAACCCGGAGAGGCTTTATTCTCATTTTGTCAGGAAAGCGCAATTGATTATGGGCAATAGGACCACACTCATTAATGGAGTGAAGGAGACCTTGGCCGAACTGAAGGACAAGGGATTTTTTATGGCAATCGCCACCACCAAAATCCGTCAGAATGCAACGCGGGTTATCCGTAAATTGGAAATCGCGGATTTTATTGACGAACTTTCCTGCGCTGATGATGTTAAAAATATCAAACCTTCGCCGGATCCCTTGCTGAGGCTGCTGGACATATTTAAATTGAAGCCCGAGTCAGCATTGATGGTGGGTGATACCATAAATGATATTATCGCCGCCCGAAGGGCAGGGATCAAATCGGCGGCAATCACCACCGGGTTCGATTCGGAGGATATTCTTCTGAAGGAACGACCGGATTGGATCATAAGGAACATAGCAGAGGTTAAGACGCTGGTCAGCAATGGCGGAAAAAGCAAGAATCAAACCATTATTCATTAAATACTTCAAGAGCCAAAGCAGGAACTGGGGTTTGGGATTCGCGGCGACCGGCATTTCTTCAGGATTTGCCGTCATCTCCCCTCTGATTTTGAGGCGTGCGATCGATGATTTACAGGGGGGGACAACCCCTTCCAATCTTTTGGTGAATGCATTGCTGATCGTCGGTGTGATTGGGATATCAGGGATATTCCGGTTCTTTATGAGGCAGACCATAATTGTAGCTTCCCGAAAAATCGAATATGAAATGCGCAGTGACCTGTTCGCTCACTTGGAAACGCTTGACCGCAGCTTCTATGAGAAAACTCCCACCGGCGATATTATGAGTCGTGCCACAAATGACCTCGAGGCGGTCAGGGAGATGTATGGCCCAGCAATGATGCACTCTGCTTCCACGCTCTTCACCATCACTTTGGCATTCGCCTTGATGTATTATGTAGATCCGGTCTTGACGGGATATTCCTTGATACCGCTACCGTTGTTAACTGCAACAGTGATCTTGCTGGGCAGGCAGGTCTATAAGAGGTATGCGATAATCCAGGAGCACTATGGAAAGCTCTCGGCTTACGTGCAAGAGAATTTATCGGGAATAAGGGTGGTCTCGTCTTTTGTTCAGGAGCAGAACCAAATTGAAGGATTCGAGGTTCTGAATCGTCAGTATATCCGCAAGAATATGGATATGGTCAAAATCTGGGGAATGTTTTTCCCGGTGCTTTCAATGTTAGGGGGTGGGTTGATGGTGATGGTCTTGCTCGTGGGCGGCAAGCGGGTTATTGGAGGCGAAATAACATTGGGGACCTTTGTGGCATTTATGGCTTACCTGCTTATACTGGTTTGGCCGATGATTGCGCTGGGATGGGTAATCGGTTTGTTCCAGAGGGGAATGGCTTCGATGGCCAGGATTAAGAGAATTTTTGATCGCGAACCAATAATCAGATCGCCGGAAAAGCCCGCTGATTTTGCCCAAATTGCCGGTGATATCGAATTTAAAAATGTGAGTTTCGCATACAATCAGGATTCCGAACCAGTTTTGAAGGATATATCATTCAAGGTGAAAGCCGGACAGACCATCGCGATAGTAGGGGCAACCGGATGCGGGAAATCGACCTTGATATCACTTTTAATGAGGCTCTATCCGATTCCAGATGGTCATATCTTTATCGATAATATCGATGTCAATAAGATTGCCCTAAAAACTCTCCGCGCTAATATCGGCTGTGTGCCTCAAGACAGCTTCCTTTTTTCTGAAAGCATCAGCAACAACATTATCTTCGGAGCTTCAAATGACAAATCTGATGGCAATGTTCAAAGAGCCGCCACTGTAGCCGATTTGGTCAAAGACATTGATGCATTTCCGGCTAAAATGGAGACGATTATCGGTGAGAAGGGTATCACTCTTTCCGGAGGTCAGAAGCAGAGAACTTCGATTGCTCGCGCCATCATTGGTAAGCCACCGATATTAATTCTCGATGATGCCTTCTCATCCGTGGACACCCATACCGAAGAACAGATACTCAGAAATCTTCAGGATATTATGGGGAAGTCAACGGTTTTCTTGATCTCGCACCGAATATCTACAATCAAGAACGCCGATTTCATCATAGTGTTCGATGACGGGCGTTTGGTCGAAATGGGCGATCATTATACCTTATTATCAAAAGGCGGGGTTTATGCCGGAATTCACAACAGACAGTTATTGGTTGAAGAGTTAGAGACTTTCTAGGGATTATTAATAGCGATGGCACAGAATTACCATGAAGAAGAGATATTGGGTAAGGCTTATGACAGCCGTCTGATGAAGCGGTTGCTAAAATATCTGCTTCCTTACAAAACCTATGTTGTCCTTTCCCTAATGATGCTGATAGCGATCTCGGCGCTTCAATTGGCGGGACCCTATCTCTCCAAGATAGCGATCGACAAATATATTATGGCAAAGGATTATTCCGGCTTGAAAAATATTGCGGCCATTTATATGGCATTTCTGGTTCTGCAGTTTGTAATCCGATATGGACAGACATATTTGATGCAGCTAACCGGCCAGTTAGCCAACTATGACATGAGGATGGAGATTTTCAGCCATCTGCAAAAACAGCCTCTTGGATTTTTCGATAAAAATCCGGTGGGACGACTGATGACACGTGCTACGTCGGATGTGCAAGTATTGAATGAGCTGTTTTCATCGGGGGTCGTAGCCATATTTGGCGATATTTTCACACTAATTGGCATTGTCGTCATGTTGCTTTCAATCAATTGGAAGCTGGCGTTAGTGACTTTCATTTCGCTGCCTCTAATTGCAATCGCGACCGCGGTATTCCGCAAGAGGGTCCGCGAGACCTATCGGACGGTCCGACTTCGCCTGGCTCGAATCAATGCCTTTATGCAGGAGCATATCAGCGGGATGAAAGTGGTTCAGCTTTTCACGCGCGAGCATCAAGTTCATAACAAATATAATGAGATCAATGCCCAGCTTCGGGAGGCACACATCAAATCCGTATTCTATCATGCAGTGTTTTTCCCGACGGTGGAGCTGATCGGGGCAATCAGCTTGGCGTTGATCATATATTATGGAGGAAGCAAGGTTCTGGCGGGCGCACTTTCATTCGGCGTTCTGGTGGCTTTTATACAATATGCGGAGATGTTTTTTTCTCCCATCCGGGATCTTTCCGAAAAATACAATATTCTGCAATCAGCAATGGCGTCTTCCGAAAGGATCTTCAAGCTTTTGGATCACCGACCGGAATTTGAGAGCCCATCGGATGCGATTACCCTTGATAGATTAAGGGGCGAGATCGAATTCAAGAATGTCTGGTTTGCGTATGATAAAGAGAATTATATTCTCAAGGATATAAGTTTCCGCATAGAACCCGGTGAGAAAGTGGCTTTCGTGGGGGCGACTGGTTCTGGAAAGACATCAATAATGAATCTACTTTTCAGATTTTATGAATTTCAAAAAGGGATGATTTATATTGATGGCCATGATATTCGGAAATTGGACATTAAGTCTCTTCGCCGTCAGATGGGTTTGGTTCTTCAGGAAGTTTTTATTTTCAGCGGCAATGTGTCTGACAACATAAGGTTGGGAGAGGATTTTGACCTGGAAGAGGTCATAACCGCTTCGCAATTTGTGAATGCCGATAAGTTTATTGAGAAAATGGATGGAAAGTACTATTCCCGGTTGCAGGAAGGGGGGTCGAATTTATCGGAAGGTCAACGGCAGTTGCTCTCGTTTGCCAGAGCATTAACATTCAAGCCCTCGGTCCTGGTGCTTGATGAAGCCACCTCCTCAGTCGATACTGAGACTGAACAATTGATACAGGATGCCTTGAGGAAAATTTCGGCAGACCGCACGTCCTTAATAATAGCGCACAGATTATCTACTATAAGAGATGCCGATCGTATAATTGTGATGCATCATGGCAGTATTCGGGAAGTGGGTACGCACAATGAATTGCTGGAGCTGAAAGGCATTTATTATCGTTTATACCAGCTTCAATATAAGGATGAGGAAAAAATATTTGTCGGGGAAGGGATTGATAAAACTGCCTGAAGCAAGCTTATTTGAGGCGGCCGCGATTTCTGTTGCCAGGAAAGCGGGCGAATTGCTAATGGCCATGCAAAATCAAGATAGACAGATCCGTTTTAAGGGCGAAGTGGATCTTGTTACCGATGCCGATATGGCTTCCGAACGTCTTGTGATCGAGGCCTTGACCAAGGAATTCCCGGATCATGAAATCGTCGCTGAAGAAGGATCTGGAAAAGCGGCGGTTTCGGATTTCAAGTGGCTTATCGATCCCCTTGATGGCACCACGAACTATGCTCATAGATTTCCAGTTTATTGCATATCGATTGCGCTGCAATTTCAGGCGAAAATTATAATGGGCGTAATTTATAATCCAGTATTGGATGAACTTTTCACTGCACGACTGGGAAATGGGGCATATCTCAATAATCATAAGCTTAAGGTCTCCGAGGAAAGCCGGTTGATGAATGGGCTTCTTGCGACCGGCTTCCCTTATGACATCCGGGAAAATTGCCGGAACAATCTGGGACACTTCGGTGAGTTTGCCAAAAAGGCTCAGGGGATCCGCCGTGCCGGATCAGCCGCATTGGACCTGGCGTATGTGGCTTGCGGCAGATTGGATGGTTTTTGGGAAATGAAGCTCAAGCCATGGGATATTGCCGCCGGAATGTTGCTGGTGGTGGAAGCTGGCGGACGCGTGTCCGATTTTCAGGGCGGAGGACTCAATCTCGATGATGGGGATATTGTGGCTTCAAATGGCTTAATCCATCAGGAAATGCTCGAAGTGATAGGTTGCCTCGATTAAAATGGGCGGATTTGGACTAGAAGGCAAATCACGAAACTTCTCCAATTTGCCGATTATAATATTGTGAATTTGCGAAGGAGGGAATATATTTAATTTATTATGGAAGAGGTAAAAATTAGGAATTTGGAACAACGGGAAGAAATCATAATTACTTCCGAGGATGTAAAAAAGCATCCTCTGGTAATAGCCACCATTGAAAAATCAGACAAGATTCTGGGCATATTGGGATACACCGAGCATGGGCTTCGTCATACCAGTCTCGTTTCTAATATCGCATACAATATAATGAGACGGCTTGGAAGAGATGAGAAGCGCTCCCAGCTGGCGGCTATAGCGGGTGTGATGCATGATATGGGCAACGTCGTCAATCGCTATTATCATGCTCAGACGGCGGCATTGATGGCGCAAAATATATTGATGGATTTGGGAATGCCGTATGATGATATTCTGGATATAATTGGGGCTATTGGGAATCATGATGAGAAAGATGGTTTTCCAATCAGCGACATCTGCGCGGCTTTAATCCTCGCCGATAAATCTGATGTGCATTCGTCACGAGTGCGCAATCCTGATTCGGTAAAATTCGATATTCACGACCGGGTCAACTATGCGGCCAAGAGTTCTTTTCTGCGCGTTGATGACGAAAAGAAGACGATAAGTCTTGAGATAAAGATTGATACCAAAATCTCATCGCCGATGGAGTATTTTGAGATCTTCCTATCTCGAATGGTCGTGTGCCGAAGGGCCGCTGAGTTTTTGGGAATGCGGTTCGAATTGAGTATTAATGGACATAGACTTCTTTAGGCTGTAAGAATTTGGATTATCGAGAAGCTGGAGTAGATATCGAGGCCGGAAACGCTGTCGCCAAAGCGATTGCACGGCTTGCCAAGAATACGTTTAACAGCAGAGTCGTGAGGGGGCTGGGGAGTTTCGGAGGATTCTTCGATATTTCAAAGCTTGAGATCAAGAAACCGGTTTTGGTTTCCTCCACTGATGGCGTTGGGACCAAGCTACTGGTAGCCCAAATGACAGGCCATTTCCGAAACTTGGGCAAAGACATCGTAAATCATTGTGTCAATGACATCGCCTGCTGTGGGGCGAGGCCCTTATTTTTCATGGATTATTTTGCGTCATCACATTTGAAACCAGAAACAGTCCTTGAGGTTATCGCTGGAATGACAGAGGCCCTGGGAGAGGTCGGTTGCCCGCTGGTTGGAGGTGAAACTGCCGAGATGCCCGATTTATATTCCCCCGGCGATTTCGATATTGCGGGCTTTATTGTCGGTGTGGTTGACTTGGATAATATTATCGATGGCCACGGCATAATTGCCGGCGATAAAATTTTAATTCTACCATCGAATGGCTTGCACACCAATGGCTATACACTGGCAAGAAAGGCCCTGTTCGAAACCGCCGGATTTGAAACCTCATTCATATTGCCCCCATTGGAGCATTCCCTCGGAGATGAACTGTTGAAACCTCACCCTTGTTATTTGGAGCCATTGCGGAGATTGGGAATATGGGCGAAGGGAATCGCTCACATAACGGGAGGGGGCCTTCACGATAACATCATCAGGATATTGCCTGAAGACTGCTGTGCCCTAGTTGATATTTCCCAAATTCCGGTCCCCCCTATTTTTGAAATCATTCGCCGAGCCGGAGCGATCGAAGATGAAGAGATGTATCGGGTATTCAATATGGGCGCAGGTTTGGTGGTTATAATCGATAAGAATAAGTGCGCCGAGGCGATTGAGCAAATCAGAACGGCCGGATTTGAACCAATTGTAGCTGGCGAAATCACAAGCGCTCGTAGGGATGTCATCCTACAAGGCCTCTCAGTTGAAAATAAGTCTCATCAATAGCGCCAATCATTTCATCTATGCCGAATAACAGGCATCTCTATCTTGTCACCTACTTTGCGGCATTGCTGGGGGTGGCCGCCTATCAACCATTCAATATCTGGCCAGGGGCCTTGATTTTTGTCGCGTTGCTGCTATATGCAATTAGGGATTTACCACCCCGGAAAGCATTTTGGATCGGATATATCTTCGGGCTGGTGTTTTATTATACGCTTCTCTATTGGATCGCATGGGCCACATTCTTTGGGATGCTTCCGGTCCCTCCAATTCTGGCACTCATCCCGGCCTTTTTTTGCTGGATATTCACGCGGCTTAGACAAATAAACCATCTTTTGGCTTTGGTTCTCGCTCCATTCATCTGGCTGGCCCTGGAGTATATTCGGACATTGAGTCAAGCGGCGTTTCCATGGAATCCGTTGGGCAACTGCTTCGCGGCATACCCAGAATTCATCCAATATGCGGAATATACCGGCGTTTGGGGAATATCATTATGGGCTATGATTATCAATATGATATTTTATTCAATCTTGTTGAATTCCTCATCACGTAAGCGAACATTTTATCTATCCGGAATTATAATAGCTTTGACGGTGGCGCCATATATCCAGGGCAAAACGGTCATCCCCTCTGAGATGGGGGAGGGCGATATCAGACTGGCGCTTTTGCAGGGTAATATCGGTCGAGAAACAAAGTGGGCTGCCGGGGAACTTAATGAATCATTCGATGCTTATTTCAGCATGTCCGATTCCCTTCGCAATAGCAGTACAGAATTGATTGTCTGGCCAGAAACAGCGGCCCCGTGTTATCTGCGGCAACATCGGGGATACGGCCCATTGATGAAGCTTAAAGTCCGGAAATGTGGCATACCGATATTGACTGGAGCCCCCGATTATACAGAAATAGCTCCCAAAGAATACATCTATTACAATGCGGCACTTTACTACCAGCCCCAAAAGGAAGAGCCCGAAATCTATCGCAAGATGAAATTGGTGCCATTCTCTGAACGGATTCCTTTTTCCGGCAGACTAAAAAGCTTGCGCGATATTCAACTGGGGCAGGCTGATTTCTCCGCGGGTGACAGCTTAGTGCTCTTTGACCTTGACGACAAACACTTCGGAGTGTTAATATGTTTCGAGTTGGTTTTCCCGGATATGGTGCGATCATACCTGGCGAGCGGCGCCGACTTTATGATTACAATTACCAATGATATGTGGTTTGGAGTAACGTCGGGCCCTTACCAACATCTTTATGCCGGCGCCCTCCGGGCAGTAGAAAATCGGGTTGGGATTGCAAGATGCGCCAATACCGGCATTTCCCTATTTTATGATGTCTATGGACGTCCTTACAATATGACCAAGCTAAACGAACAAAAAACTGTTATCGGCAAGGTTGCTCTGAACAAATACAAAACCTATTACACCAGGCACGGGGATTATTTGGCCCGGGCATCTTCAATGATAGCGCTGACCGCAATCATGCTAATTTTATTCCAGACCATCCACAGCAAAAGGAGGATGTTTTGAATTTCGCCTTGATGTTTCGTTACTGTATTTTCGGTTTGCCTCTTATTTTGTGCCTGATGTGGGAAATTCCGCTGGCTGCACAAACTGATGGCAATTGGACCAGCTTCACTGATATGAATTCATCGTCCGAATTCATATACGATGGCAGTCTTATCTGGGGCGCGGCTCCCGGAGGCGCCTTTGCCTTTTATCGAGACGGCACCCTGGCCAAAAAACTCACTAACATTGAAGGTCTAAGAGGATTGGAGCTGAATACAGTTGAGGCCGACAGCGCCGGGAATTTATGGTTTGGTGCCGTCAATGGCACCTTGAGCAAATTCGATTCTGATGGGAATTATCTCACTTATTATTTTATCTTCAAACGCAGAAACGTCATCGATGAACCGTTGATAATATATGATCTAAGCGCCGACAACGAATGGTTGTGGATAGCAAGGCAGGAAGGGATATCCAAGTTCTCGATCTACAACAATGGCGGCGAAATTAAGGAGAACATTGAACATATGGGCTCTTTGGTCAGGCCTGATGTCAAAGTGGTTTTTATCGATGATAATCGGATCTGGTTTGGAACAAAGAATGGCATCGGCTATGCCGATAAGAATTCGCCCTTTCTGCCCGATGGGGCCATCTGGACAGTATTCGACTCCGGGAACCCGGCGGGATTAGGAAATTTGGACATAAGATCTATCGCCTATTTCGATGGACACGTTTATGCAGGTACGGCATACGGAGTTTATTTTTATAATGAATCATCGTATCCCGGAACCTGGAATCTCTCTGGCTTACCGGAGCAGGAGATAAACAGTCTGCGCCTTTCCGCAGATACTCTTTTCGCTGCTACTAATCTGGGACCCTATTACACCGCCGGCGGGACCTGGCAACCATATAACATGGCCGGTTACCCCGGGGGCGAGGTGGACGATATCGCCCATGTTCCGGAAGCAGGATTGTTTGCGGCGTTTTCCGATGGGGGATTTGCCAGATATAATGGACTCTGGGAAAGCTTTTACCTCCCCGGACCCCGGGGCCAAGACTATGGCGATATAGTCGCCACCGAAAATGAAGTATGGGGAATCTCATATGGTGTTGCGGACCAACCAGGTTTGGCAATCAATCATTTCGATGGTACAACCTGGGAAAACTATACTGACGCCAATTCCGGACTAATCTCTGATGTATTTTATTCAACTGCGATCGATAGTTCTGGACGTGCCTGGTTTGGATACTGGGGCAACGGCATCAGCGTTTATGATCAAACCGATTCGACATGGTTTAATTATAATCATGACAACAGTCCGCTATATGGTGTCGGCGGAGGGTATGTTGTCATTTCAGCCATCGGAGTTGATGCTGATCGCAATATTTGGATGGGAAGTTTTAAGGCAAACCTCCCGCATGGCATTTTTATCCTAAAAAGCGATTCCACTTGGCAGGAGATCCAACTTTCAGAGAATGGTTTGCAGTCCAATTGGTTTTCCCGAATCATATTAAAGGGCCACCAGGCGCTGTTCCCTACTCTCGAAGGCTTTGACATGCTCGACTATGGAACTGATCTTGTGAATACCGCAGATGATGTCTGGCATCATTTCGACAAGAGTTCCGATTTGATTTCGAATGCATCATTCGACGCGGATTTTGACAACAACGGATATATTTGGATTTGTTCCGATGGCGGATTGAATTACTATGATCCTCAATTTGACTATCTTGATAGCTTGCCCTTGCCATTCGGTTTTGGACCAGCTGTTAGAAACATAGAAATTGATGGGTTGGGAAACAAATGGCTGGCGACTCCTAATGGCTTGCTCAGATTATCCCCTGACAACACCAGCTGGACCTCATATACAACTACTAATAGCCAACTGGTAAATAATGATATATTGTCTTTGTTCCTGGTTAAATCAGCCGGCATTCTTTGGATCGGAACGATGGGTGGGATTTCGAGATTCGATACGGGTCTCGAATCGCCAAGTCTTGAACTCACCGAAATCAGAACTTATCCCAATCCAGCGGGTCCGAAGTTTGCTCAGAAGGTTTATTTTTCACGGGTGCCATTCGGCGCAAAAATCAGGATTTTCAACATCGCCGGAGAAAAAATCCAGGAGATCGATGCTACAAATGACAATGGCCTAACTTCGTGGGACTTCCAAAACAGCTCTGGGGAAACTTGCGCCGGCGGAGTGTATATCTATCACATAATCACCGCCAGCAAGGATTATTCCACTACCGGGAAATTCGTACTCATCAGGTAATAGCTTGCGCAACTATATCGAGCATTATCTTAAGGATGGCGATTATTTTGATTATCGCCTGAATAACAGCAAAGGGAGACAGGAAGTTGAAAGACGTCGCAGGGAAGCGATTTCATATTCTCTGAGGCCCCTGAAAAAAGAAGCATATATCCTTGACATAGGCAGCGGTTCCGGCAAGCTAGCCTCCAGACTGGCTGGCGATGGATTTAATTCATTCGCAATCGATTTGTCATCAATTAATTTGTCGCTGATTAACCACGAGAAGGGCATCTTTCCTGTGCTGGCTGATGGATTTATTTTGCCTTGGAAGGATGGCAGTTTCGATGCCGTGATTATGTCTTCGATTCTCGAACATTGTGAAGTTCCTCAGCAGATGCTTAAGGAAGCGATGCGAGTACTGCGCTCCGGGGGCATTGCTGTAGTCGTGACCCCATTTAATGAGAAAATAATTTATCATCAATGTATCCACTGCAACAAATTAACGCCGTCGTTTGCCCACCTGCATAGTTTTGATGGCGAGAAATTGCATGGATTACTTGATGAGAGCGGATTGAAAGTGAACTCCCAAATCCGATTCTGCAATATTGGTTTGGACATCGCACATATAAATATCCTGCTTAAACCGATGCATTATCATCTATGGAGACTTTTCGATATCATCGCCAATTGGGTACTGCCTCGCCCAGAATTCATACTTCTTACTGCCAGAAAATGACTCAATGGCCAATCCAATGCTTGATGTCCAGATTTTGAAAAGTGATGACTACTGTCGCTGGGATGATTTTGTAAAACAACATCACCCGCAAAACCTTTTTAGCCTTTCGGCGTGGGTAAAGACCATGGCGGGGCTCAACGATGCCATGCCGGTCATTATTGTCTGTGCGATTGGAGAAAAGATGGTTGCGGGCCTGGCTGGCGCTCTTTCACGACGGTTCGGTATAAGGATTTTGGAGCCCCCCATGTTTACTCCTCATAACGGCATTATTGCCGACCATGATATTCTTGAGCGTATTGGGGAAATCATTATCGGAGAATCCATCTTGAAATATCTGACTAAAATTTGCGATAGATTAGTCATAATAAATTGGCCGGGCTCAATATCATTGGAACGGATTGGCTCAATGCGACCGAAGATTGCTCTGCGCCATACAAGCATCATTGATTTGCAGGATGGAATGGCGAGCAGCCGCGGCTATAAACCTGATGTCCGCAATAAAATCAACAAGGCGAATCGGGCAAATATTAAGGTCATCGAGAGTTATGATCCCGAATGTCTTTATACGCTGATGAGAAAGACTTTTTCCCGGGCGGAAGCGAAAATTAAATTAACCCGGGGATCGTTCTGCGCAGCCCTGAGCGACATAAATGGAAATAATTGGTTGCGCATGTTCTTAGCGTTTAAGGAAAAGATGCCGGTTGCGGCAATGGCAATTCTGCAATATAAAGGAACAGCCTACAGCTGGCTATCTGCTACTGACCCAGCTTATTATAAGGATGGTGTGGGGCCGAAGCTCACAGATTGGATTCTTGTGAAACTCTCCAGCGAAGGATTCCAGGAATTCGATTTTATGGGCATCAATATCCAAGGCATCGGGCGCTACAAGGAGTCATTTGGAGGCAGACGAGCGGCATATATATCACAGGATTATGCATTCGGTATTAAAGGGCGGTCATTCCGTTTCATACAGAAAGTTCTGAGAGGTTAAGATTGCAGACTGTGACAGTCCGTATAAAGATGAATAAAGAGGACATAATTAAAGGCATTTACGCCTTTGCTTTCGTAGGTTTGCATCTCGGAATTCGCTTTGAGTTTGGAACAGGTCAACCAAAGGCCCTTTACAGCGAAATATATGAGACTGTGGATAATTCACTCATCTTCATCCCATTGGATTTGGCCTTGATAAAAGGTAAAGTCGCCCCTCATTGGAATCATGTTGATGACAACCTGGTGCTGAGTTCGGAATCGGGAGCAAGGAGCAGTCTTTATCATAAGGAAAACAATAAGGTCATCTTTGATTTTGATATTATCGGCGCAATATTCTTTCTGCTTTCTCGTTCTGAAGAATTCTATGCTCAAAGCATGGACCACCACGGCAGGTTTCCTCATAAGGATTCGATCCTTTATAAGGGCGGCAATATCCGGACACCGATTATCGACCATTATTTGGAGGTCCTGAAGGACGCTTTTGGCGATGCGGGAATCAAATCAGATGATCGCCGCTATCCGACTGCTATCTTGAGCCACGATGTGGATCAGCCTATGAGATCGATTAAAGGTTCCATCAAGCTATTATTTGTAAGCGAAAATCCTCTTGCCTCCCGTCTGAAAGGACTGCGAGATTCTGTGGTAAGCCGGATTAAGGGGAGGCCAAATCCATTCTGGAATTTTGATCTATATGCTGATGCGGAAAATCAACACGGCTTCAAAAGCGTATTTTACTTCACGAATCCGTTCAAGAGAACCGAATTAGATCCAAAATATAATCTCGCGAAGGAAAATTTCAAGAAGGTCATCCGACAGCTTATCGAGGACGGATTCGAAGTGGGATTGCACGGTTCGTACAATGCCCTATCTGGCGAGGATGATGTTAAGGTCGAAAAACGGAGCTTTGAGGAGAAGGTCGGTTTCAAGATCGGCGGATATCGCGGACATTATCTTCGACTGAATGTCAAAGATGGGTTCTCTCGATTAAATAACGCCGGTTTCGTTTACGATTCCACGATGGGATATTCATCGGCAATTGGCTATAGGTGTGGGACTGGTTTGCCATTTTTCACATTCGATACCAATGGAAATAGGGTTTTGCCATTAATCGAGATTCCATTTGCTGTAATGGACGGGCCATTATTCGAAAATTGGGAGTATGAGAATATCAGGGGGATGATCGAGGATATGATCTCCGAAACCATTTCAATTCAGGGCACGATCTGTGTTTTGTGGCATCTGAGGACTGCTTACAGCATTGATTATCCTGAATGGTTCAGGGTTTATCAGATCGTTCTGGAATTACTGGCACAGCACAAAGTGCGAGTAGTTACGGCCGAACTATTGGCGAATGAATTGACGCAGAGGGCCAAAGATTGGGGATATTATGAAAAGCTTTTCAATAGCTGAGAGTTGACAACCTTCTGATTCTATACCTATGCAAGATAAGGTTCGAATTTGCATGTTTGTTCTGAATCCCTATGTCAGTGATGGACGGGTTCGGAGAACATGCCGCTATTTGTCCTCGTCGGGTTTCGATGTTGTGGTCATAGCGGAATCACAGTCAGGTGTAGATGATGAGTTGGAAATTGATGGTGTGAGGGTAATCCGCCTTGCTTCTGGCGGCTGGCCAACATCCAAGGGCAGATTCATCAAATTTATGCTCCGCGCGGCAATGAGAGGGGCCGCCATCAAAGCCGAGATTTACCATGCATTTGACCTCGATGCCCTTGCGCCGGCGGTAATCGCCTCGATCTGGAATCGAGGGTCTGTTGTCTATGAGGCACATGAATACTATGTCGGTTTGGAAGCTTTGCTGGGCAGGCCCTTCACCAAGATGGCGTGGATAATTTGGGAATGGCTGCTTATTTTCATCGCTGATAGAACTATCACCATAAATAATTCGATCGCCGACAAGCTAAGATCCCGTTATGGAATCCAAAGGCCAGACGTAATTTATTCCTGTGCCGAAAATTGTAATTCAAAGAAAAATGGCTTATTACGAAAGAGATATGATATCCAAGACCAGAAGCTAATTGCGCTATATACTGGAATTCTCAGGAAAGGACAAGGCTTGGAGATCCTCTTGGAGGCATTCTCGGAAATCGAATCAACCGAACTGGTAATTATCGGTAGCGGACCTATGGAAGATAAACTTAAGGAAAAATGGAAAATGCTAAAGTTGGAGCGGAAAGTCATCTTTGTGGGGCAGGTCGAATACGATGAGTTGGGTGATTATTACGCCTCCGCTGATATCGGAATATTATTGATGGAACCCGAGGCGGAAAACAACCGTCTCGCTTTACCTAATAAGTTTTTTGCATATTTGTCGGCCGGCCTTCCGGTGATAGTGAGTGATATTCCGGAGTTGCGCCATTTTGTCGGCGACTATGAATTGGGATTGGTTATATCGCCTACAAAGGAAAATACTATTTCCGCCATTAACAATTTGGCTTCAGATAAAACGCTATACCAGAGATGTCAAGCAAATGCGGTTGAATTTTCCAGTGAATTTACTTGGATAAATGAAGCCGAGAAGTATATTCGGATTTACTCGGAATTGAGAGAGGGATAAGATGGAGGCTTCACTGGTAGTCATTACCCGTAATCAAGCAAATCATCTTAGGGAGCTTATCCCTACAATAGCCGCGCAACAAAGCTCATCAAAATTCGAAACGATCATTGTCAATGATTGCTCCACCGATGACACCCAGGTATTACTTGATTCCCTTCCCCAAAAAGAAGATCTCGTCATAATCCATTGCGGCCAGAATATCGGTCGGGCCGCCGCAAGAAATCTTGGCGCCGATAAAGCCTCAGGAAAGGTATTGATTTTTATCGATGGCGATTTAATTTTATCTGAGAGATTCGTGCAAGGGCATATTAATTTCCATCGTTCAGAATTCGCCGCTGCGGTTGGCAGGACTTTGTATCGAGGAGATTCTGGGGTGAACCGCTATTTTGAGAGCCGCGGAGGGGCGAAAGTCGGTGAGGCTGGCACACTCCCATTCAGATATTTCATTTCTATGAATTTTTCCATTCCCCAATCCCTGTTTGATAAATTAAATGGTTTTGATACTGAATTCTCTTCCTATGGAGGTGAGGATTTGGATTTAGGCTGCAGAATTCACAAAAATGGAACAGCGATTTGCTATTTACCCTCGGCGCTGGCGACCCACATTGAGGAATCATCCCTTGCCGAAATATTCGGCAAGCGGTACCAATTCGGATTGCACGGCCTACCGTTGTTTGTTAAGAAACATCCGGATTTAGCCCAAGACATCCCTGTTTATAGATTATATTCAAGCAACACTTATAGATATTTATCAATATGCCTTCTCAATCCAATCTTTGCTCGAATCATCAAGAACTTGGTCTTGAAAATCAACAAGTTGCCCGCCGTCTTTTATGACTATATGATAGTCAAAGCGATATTTGATGGATTAAATGACGCGAATGAAAAAAATGTCTCAACATCCGGAGCATCAGGTCCGGAAAGACGAGCGATGATGATCTCATTGACATGGCTGCTTCTGATAAACATTCTCTATCTCTTTGGGTTCGCCGGTGAGCGATATAAGACAGCTTTGAAAGTATTAGAAGATATATTTCATTAGCTATGTTCATCCTCATCACTTTTCTGGTTACAGTCCTCTTTATCTTCAGCGGGGTGGCAATACTTTCGCTCATCATTAAGAAAGATCATCAAAGCATTGTTATCTTTGGCGCCTGGACGTTGATGGCCGGAATAACAGGATATATTTTCATGATCGCCGGCCTGCTGAATTGTTTGAACACAACCACGGCAGTCCTATGGCTGATTACATTGATAATAATCTCATTCACGGGGCGAAAATGCTTTGGGACAATTCTCGAATTTGCCAAGATGAATTTCAGCAAAAGCATCTTCTCATCTGAAACTGGAATCAACATCATCGCAATGATAATATTCGTCTATTTGCTAATCAGTTTCATTGGAGCATTGGCGCCGCCCGCAAACCTTGACGTTATGAATTATCATTTTGCCATCCTCAAGCAATGCTTGGATTCTAACTCACTGGTTTTCAACCCTACATTCTTTTATGGTGCCACCCCATTTTCCGCCGAGATGCTCTCCGCATTTATGACCCTGCTGAGCGATATCCGCGGAGGGCAATTGATTCAATTTGTAGCTGGGTTGCTTTTGGTTTTTTCCGTTTATATTATTGGCAGGGAGTCTTTTGGTGCCAGACGGGCGGTCCTGGCAACCACAGTATTCATCTCGACATTGTTTTTCCCCGCCATATTATCCGAAGCCAAGAACGACCAGATGCTCGCATTATCATCATTTCTTTCCCTGCATTTAATGGCAAACGCTTCAAACAACTCCAATTCCAGGTCACTTTTGATGGGGGCGGCGTTAGGCGGACTAGCGGCGGGAATGAAAACTTATGGACTGGCGATACCGATGATCGGCCTTTCCCTAATATTATTAGGGATGGTTTTCCACCGAAACACAATATCCTCCAGGAGTTTTGCCCTATCGATTTTAGTCGCGGCGTTATTTGCTTCGCCATGGTATTTGCGAAGCTGGTTGTTGACCGGCAATCCCGTTCATCCGTTTTTTACACAACTATTTTCCGACCGATATTGGGATTCTACTTTGAGTTTCAAATTTGAATTGCTCAGAGAATGGCGATATATAGATGCCAACCTGATACAATTCTTGCTATCCCCTTTTAGGCTAACATTCGATGCAGATTCATATTTGGCTCGACTGGGGCCAATCTACCTTTCGATTCTGCCAGCGATATTTGTGTTCCGGGTTAGAAACCCGATTCTAAGGTTTCATGGAATCGCAGCTCTTATATATTTTGTGCTGTGGTTTGTAATTTTGCGGGACGCACGCTATCTATTGCCAATCCTTCCCGGAGTAGCGCTTCTATTTGCCGAACCAATGGGGCAAATATATGAAAAGGGCAAATGGCCGAAGATCATAATCATTCTCGCCATCACCATCAATCTGTTGATGGCCTTAGTCATAAATTTTCGAATACAATATCAGAAATTTCCCGCGGCATTGGGCATTATCGGAGAGGAAGAATTCTACAGAAACTTAAAAGAAGTGGATCGAAGGAAGTTAAGTGATGGGAGCTATGTAATAGCGATACCAGAATTTGATTTTCTGCAGAAGGTCAATTCAATGGCCCGGGAAAGCAATAATATCGGGCTGTTCAGCTATGATGAGCCTTTCATTTATTACTCCGTCAATGCCAAAATATATCTCTTGCTGCCGCTTTGGCAAAATTCCTTCGATTTCCAATCGATGGTGACCGAGGCTGATATAGGGAATCAACTTGATTCTATGTCCATCGATTATGTTATAACCGATACTGGCGATGATACCATTGTTCCATCCAATGAATTATTAGCCCAATTTCCGGAATTCGGATTATCTCTCCGTGGCGCCAACATCTTTCTCGGATATCTTCATGACAAATGCGATTTGGTGGTATTTGATGGGAAATATCGATGCTTCAAACGAAGATAAGAGAAAAAAAATACCCGGCAGGCGCCGGGCAAAAAGAAAAACTATTCTCATTTTCGCTCTGTGATACGGTCCCTGATATTCTTATCTGCATTAACTCTGAAGATGATATCCTGCAACGCCAATGAATCCGCAAAGGCCTTTGAAAGGATTCGGGCACGAAGCTGTTCATTTTGCATGATCTTGCCAAGAATTGTATCCGAAAGAATCTGATCTGACAGGCTGTGGTCAATCATAGCCTCCATCATGCTTTCATCAGCCATCATTTTTTCAAGCAAAGAAGCCTTCATCACCGGATCGCTAAAAATTCGCCGTTCAGCGGCCTCTTTATCACAAGAAGCAAACAGGGCCATCACCAATATCGCCCCGAAAACAAGAATGAAAATTGACTGGGGTTTGCGCAAAATTCCTCCTCTGATTATAATTACATTCCTCAAGGGCAATTTAGCCGAATAGGTTGTAAAACGCAATAAAAATATCCTGAAGGAGATAGGCATTGACGGGTGCGCGGGGCTATACGAATCTTGGCGAATGGCGATGTAGCGGACGGAGCGTTATGCCTGAACCGGACTGCCCATGCCAGCCGTATCATCGAATCGATTACTTCCGCTGGAGGCAAAGATGCGTCCTGATATTATAATTTAATGCGCAACCGGCAGACTAATGTCACAGGAATTATTGACAGCAAAAAGCATTTCTAATATATTGTATCAATGATTTTTACAATCGGAAATTATCTGCCTGGGAATTCGGCGCTGCACCGTTTTGATCCTCGGCTAAAACTTTTATCCATTATTTCAATTACGATCGTGGTTCTTGCGGTCACTTCCTTCAAGGCTTATGGCATCTTAATATTATTGTTGGTATGGGGAATGATAGCGATCCGGACCAGCATTCGATTGTTAATTATGCAGATGAAAATATGGGGCTGGCTATTCCTGCTCACTGTGCTGCTGCATCTGCTATTTACCAAAGGCACGGTATTCTTAAATGTGATGGGTATTGGGTTAACCTATGAGGGTTTGGAACGAGGATTCATCTTCGGATTGAGATTTGTGATTTTCATTTTCTCGGCATTTTTGCTCACGGCAACAACCACTCCGTTTGATCTTGCAAGGGCAATCTCTTCCCTGATTAGTCCTCTGAGATGGATTAAAATCCCGGTTGATGATCTGGCGATGGTAATCAGCATAGCATTCCGCTTCATTCCGGTGATATTCGATGAGGCGATCGCCATCAAACTTGCCCAAGAGGCGCGGGGGTTGGATTTTTCAAGATATAATGTATTCAAGCCGAAGAGATTAGTTTCCTTGCTTATTCCATTATTCTATTCTGTATTCAGGAAAGCCGATGACCTGACCGAGGCGCTCATATCACGACATTATAGGCCCGGAGTGAAAAGGACCTCTATTTATGCCCGGAGTATTTCTGTCTTGGAAATCGCTACATTTATCTTTATTATATCAATTTGCTTATCTATCGTAATTTTATTATAGGGATTAATTTTGGCACATTATCGCATTGTAATCGAATATGACGGAACAGCATTTTCAGGATGGCAGATTCAGCCGGGGCTCAGAACTATTCAAAATGAAATCATCACCGGGATTTGCAAAATCTCAGGCGAAACCGTGAACCTCTCCGGAGCTGGAAGAACGGATGCCGGAGTCCATGCCTTCGGGCAAGTTGCAGATTTTGGTTTGAAGAAGGATATCAAGCCATTGGCTTTTCTGCTTAGTTTGAATGCTGTGACTCCAGAAGATATCGCGATAAGGAGCATCCAGGAAGTCGAGCCCGAATTTGACTCGCGTCGCGATGCACTGTCACGAATTTACACTTACCGAATTCATCAAGGACCCACAGCCTTGAATCGTAATTTAGTCTGGGCTATCAATTACGAGCTCGATACCGATCTGATGAACAAGGCCTGCGATGAAATCGCAGGAGAACATGATTTTGCAGCATTTAGTATCCAGAAATCGTTAAAGACCAACAATACCTGCAATGTCATCGGATCCTCATGGCGACGCATTGGCGCAGAGTTGCTATTTACGATTGAAGCAAATCGCTTCCTCCATGGAATGGTGCGCACTTTGGTGGGGAGTTTTGTGGAAATCGGCAAAAATAAAATGCCTATTGAGGAATTTCGGCGTATAATAGCAGATGGCGACTATGCCGCCGCAGGAACCAAAGCCCCAGCACGTGGGCTTTGTCTGGTTAAAGTCATATATTGAACATTATTCGAGTTAATTGAACTAATATGAACATCATCACCAAGATATTCGGAAGCAAACACGATCGAGATGTCAAGAAGGTGCTTCCCATCATTGAAGAGATAAATCGATACTATGATGAGTATGAGACGCTTTCCGACGACCAGATCAAAGGCAAAACAGATGAATTTAGGAAGAGGCTGTCGGATGGGGAAAGCTTGGATGACATCCTGCCGGAAGCGTTTGCGGTTGTCAAGCAGACCTGCAAGCGACTTTGTGGAAAGTCGTGGGATGTTTGCGGGATTGAAATCACTTGGGATATGGTGCCTTATGACGTGCAATTGATCGGCGGAATAGTCCTCCACGAAGGCAAAATTACGGAAATGGCTACCGGTGAAGGTAAGACTTTAGTGGCAACTTTTCCCATTTACCTTAATGCCTTGAAGGGATTGGGCGTTCATATCATAACAGTGAACGACTACCTTGCCAAGCGGGATTCGGAATGGATGGGTGAGATTTATAAGTTTTTGGGACTGACGGTGGGGTGTATCCAAAATGAGATGGATCCCCCTTCCAGAAAAGAGATGTACAGATGTGATCTCACTTATGGCACCAATAGCGAATTCGGATTCGATTATCTGCGTGATAACATGGCCCAGCGTCCCGAAGATCGTGTCCAGAGGGGATTTAATTTTGCGATAGTCGATGAAGTTGATAGTGTTTTGATTGATGAAGCCCGAACGCCTTTGATCATTTCGGGGCCTGTCTCAGTATCTACCCATCGCTTCAAAGAAATGAAGCCCCTGGTGGATAAGCTGGTGCGCAAACAGGCCGCCCTCGTTAATCAATCTATTGCCGAGGCCGAGAAGCTTCTTGAGGAAAATAAGGAATATGAGGCTGGTATAAAGCTTCTTGGGGCGCAAAGAGGCGCTCCCAAGAATAAGCGTCTCTTGAAATTATACAAGGAGCAGGGGACCAAGAAGCTGGTCAGCAGGGTCGAACTTGATTATTTGCGCGATAAGCGAATCTATGAGATTGACGAACAGCTTTACTTTGCTATGGACGAAAAGGAGCATTCCATAAATCTCACCGAACGGGGAATTGGCGAGATGGACCCAAAGGACCAGCAACTCTTTGTAATCCCCGATATCACGGAAGGCTTATCGGAGATAGAGGCGGACAGCCAAACCTCCGAACAAGAAAAAATCAAGAAGAAAGAGGAGCTCTACCAATTACACGCCGAGCGCTCAGAAAAAAACCATAATATAAACCAATTGCTGAGAGCTTATGCACTTTATGAACGTGATGTGGAATATGTGGTGCAGGATGGGAAAGTCTTTATAGTTGATGAATTTACGGGCCGGCTGATGCCGGGCCGCCGGTACTCCGACGGATTGCATCAAGCCATAGAGGCGAAGGAAGGCGTGGAGATTGAGCGCGAAACGCAAACTCTGGCAACTATCACCCTGCAAAATTATTTCAGGATGTATAACAAGCTGGCTGGGATGACGGGAACCGCCGAAACAGAAGCGGAGGAATTCTACAAAATCTATAAATTGGATGTGACCTGCATTCCCACCAATGAGCCGGTGCGGCGGATCGACTATGATGATTATGTCTATCGCACAAAGCGTGAAAAGTATAATGCGATAATCGATGAGATCGTGGCAAAGTACAATGAAGGCCGTCCCGTGCTGGTGGGAACAGTTTCAGTGGAAGTCTCGGAAACGCTTTCGAGGATGCTGAAGCGCAAGGGGGTTGCTCATTCAGTGTTGAATGCGAAATACCATCAACAAGAAGCGGAAATTGTGGCAAAAGCCGGCAGGAAAGGGGCAGTCACCATCGCCACCAATATGGCCGGCCGAGGGACGGACATTAAACTGGATTCGTCGGTAGTCAAAAGCCCCAACTGCAAGATGGTAACAGAACCGGAGGCTAATTCCTGTCCTTATTATGATAAATGCGAGAAAAACGTGCCATGCGGACTCCATATTATTGGCACCGAGCGTCACGAATCACGTCGCATCGACCGTCAGCTTCGGGGTCGTGCCGGTCGTCAGGGAGACCCCGGTTCATCTCGTTTTTTCCTATCTTTGGAAGACGATCTTATGCGTCTTTTCGGGAGCGACAGAATTTCCACCATTATGGATAAATTAGGTATTCAGGAGGGCGAAGTAATCCAGCATAGTATGGTAACCAGCGCCATCGGCAGAGCCCAGAAAAGAGTAGAGCTACAGAATTTTTCCATTAGGAAGCATCTTCTGGAATATGATGATGTGATGAATCAGCAGAGGGAAGTTGTTTATAGCCTTCGCGAACAGGCATTGGAAGGCGAAGATTTGTCTGCGGAAATAAAGCGGCTGATTGAGGAAAATGTAGATCGCATTTTGGATCAGTACTGCTCTGCAGAATATGCCGAGGAATGGAACTTAGTGGGGCTAAAGGAAGAGATATCACGGCTTTTCTTGCTTAATCTGGATTTCAAGAAAGAGGAACTTCCGGCGCTTAGCAGGGATCGATTACAGGAACTGATAATTGGCGCTGCTGGACAAATCTATGGCCATCGTGAACAAATTTATGGCGCCGACATTATGAGAAGGCTGGAGCGCTATGCCTTTCTTTCTGTGATCGATGAACGTTGGAAGGATCATTTATATGAAATCGATCAGATAAAAACCGGCATTGGATTGCGAGCCTATGGGCAGAGAGACCCTTTGATTGAATATAAGAAGGAAACCTTCGACGCCTTCGAAAAAATCCTAAACCAGATTGATCGTGAAGTGGTTGAATTCGTTTTCAAAGTCCGTCTGCAACAAGCAGACGAAACATCGAATAAACGACCTGCAGAGAAACAGATGGTGGCTGTGCATGATTCAGCCGTGAATATGGGATACACCGGAATGGGAGAAGCCGCGAAACCACAATCCCGGCCCAAACCGGTCAAGGTAGAAGAAAAGATAGGGCGAAATGACCCATGTCCCTGCGGTTCAGGAAAAAAATATAAGAAATGCTGTGGGGCGAAATCCTAAGACGCCATCAATGGCTATTCACAATTTTCGAAATTAGCCAAGGCTCAGCCAGGGGAACAGTTGGGCGATATATCCTGACAGCAGGCCAAAACTATTGGTCACAAGAAGCAGACCAACAATCACTAATAGACCACCGCCAATAGCTTCTACGACCCGGAAATGCCTCTTGATTCTGCTAGAAACCGACAAGAACGAATTAAAAGCCAAACCAGTAATCAAGAACGGGATACCCAAACCAGCTGAATAAACTGCCAGCAATAACACTCCTTGCCAAACGGATTCTTGAGCGGAGGCAAGGGTAAGGATACCAGCAAGTATCGGTCCTATGCATGGGGTCCAGCCAAATGCAAAGGCAAATCCGATAAGGAATGAACTTAGATAACCGGCGCCCTTGGTTTGAGCTTCCAATCGCTTTTCATAAAGAAGCCATTTGATCCGAAATACGCCCATAAAATGAAGACCAAAGACAATCACCAGTATTCCCGCAATCCTCGATATCAGGGTTTTGTTCTGCCCTAGGAATTGGCCAAGTGCCGTGGCAGTGGCGCCAAAAGCGATAAAAACCAGCGAAAAACCGAGCACAAAGAATATGGTATTGAGGGTTACTTTTTTTAGTACCCCTTTTTTCCCTTGCCCCTTTATATCATCAATGGAAACCCCCGACATAAATGATAAGTACCCCGGCACCAAGGGGAGGACACAGGGCGACACGAATGATATTATGCCGGCAAGAAATGCGGTAATAAAACTCACTTCCATCTAAAAACTCCGTATTTTATCTCATATTATTATCTTGCTCGTTCGCTACAAAGCTTTATACGCTTGTCTTATGCAAATTTAATATTCGTGGCGGAAAATTCCAAATAAAAAGAACAACACGGTTTCGCGTCGTGAGGTTAAGTTGTGGAAATGAAGATTAAGAACGATTTTGCTCGTTCATCTGAGCCAAGCTATCTTTCAGAAGATTCTGGATTGTCTGAATATTTATGTGAGAAGAGAGCTCTTTGGCTATGGCCTCCGCCATTTTTTCCGCAAAACGGTTGGCAAAAGCAACAATAAATTCATTTGAATAGTCTTTCGGAGTGGAGTAAGCATTATCGCTATCGGGAACTCGAATTGGGGGCTGTTCGTCGAGCAAATTACTGCTTGTTTCAGACTCGAACCTATCGACCTGTTCCGCAGCATCGGGAATGGCATTATCCGCACCTCCGGCAATTACCTTATTTGTCGGCGGAGAAGAAACTTCATCACTTTCAGCATCTACTTCCTCAGCGGATTGCTGATTTATATTGTCTGAGTAAGCGGTTCCCGCATCAAGGATCAGACCATCATCTGGTTTCTGAATATCCCTGATATCTTCTCTGAATGCGGAAAGGAAATCATCAAATTTCTTTGCCGATTTTGTATTGTCCGTATCATGCTCTGGAGCATCAGATGACTGGTACTGGGTTAAGCTATTACCCGAATTAACGCTGTCAGCGCCGGATGGAGCAGGTTGGGTCCCAGTCTTTGAAGTCTCCCTGCGCATCTCATCCATAAACCATTCGAAATCGTGTGGCGAATCTGCTTCGGATTCATTGGGAAGGCCGTTGCCATCTATGAATTGGGAGATTGCTTCATCATCTTCCTGAGCTGAAATGGATTTTGGGTCAGCAGTGGAATCCAAATTGATCTTGAGTTTATCACCATCATCCAGCGACCCTCCATTTTCCAGCGAAAGATCAGACCACGTGAAATCAAGCGCATCGCTTTCATCGGTCTGCATCTCTTTCAGTTCATTGGTGGAAATCAGCTCTTCCGATGCTCCATTTTCATCATCTTTGAGGCTCATCCTCTGCAATCCATCGACAATGGCGCCCTGCTCCCAGGGCAGAACCCCACCATCGCTCCCGGATCGTGATAATGATGATTCTCGGGACAATGGCGCTCCATTACTATCAGCGCGAGAGATATTCTCTTCATCGAGAATAAATTTCTCCACCGTTTCGCCGAGTTCACGGGGAGTGAAGGGCTTAATTATGGTATCCGTGGCCCCTCCGTCAATGAAATCTGTGATTATTCCGGCATCGCTGGAACCGGCGAGAATAATAATGGGGGTTTGCGCGAATTCATTCTTCTGGCGAAGCTGTCTGCAGATATCGATTCCATTTTGCCCGGGCATAGAAGAATCAAGCAGGATCATATCAGGCCTGGTTTTTTCAATCATCGAGATGGCGGATTCCCCATCTGGAGCCGAGTACACTTCATAACCCTTTTGACGGAGTAATGACTCAACCACCCCTCTAATAGTAGAACTATCATCAGCAATAAAGATTTTTCTGGGCATGAAATATCCTTGCAAGCTAAGATTTGTAATTATCCTTCGATATTAAATCATCGGCTTTTCGCTAAAATCCTTGAGTTATTCCTTACGTTCTGATAAGATTTGGGAAGCCTCTGAGAGAATCCGTTTCTCTTCATCTGTAAGGTTATGATAGCCAACCCTATTGATCTTGTCAAGAATGGAATCTACGCGGTCTAATATATCCTCTTCCTTGCGTTTCTTTCTCGTTTGGACGCCTGATGAGAATTTTCCCCTGACGGATTTCAGTTTATTGACATAGTTTGATATCCGCCAATCGCTTTTGATATAAATATATCCTATGAGCATTCCCCCTAAATGAGCAAAATGAGCAACGCCATCCTGAGCCCGGCTCACAAAAGATGAAAAGAATTCAATGGCGGCAAATCCGATGACCAGATATTTCGCCTTTATGGGAAAGATAGCATAGATATAGATAAGGCGGTCAGGAAACATCAGAGCATAAGCCACCAATATTCCATAAATTGCCCCTGAGGCTCCAATGACTGGAGATTGCGAATTCATTGAGAAAACAAAATTGAGGACCCCGGCTCCTACCCCACAAATCAAATAATATTTCAGGAATTCCTTACCACCCCAGGCACGCTCAATATCGCTGCCAAACAAATACAGGGCCAACATATTGAAAGCAATATGAAAGAAACCCCCATGCAAAAACATATATGTGAAGAACTGCCATAAGAAATAATTATGTCGAATTAGAGCTGGTACTAATCCAAAATAAACTATGAAAACAGGGGGAAGAATATACTGAAGGAGAAATATCCCAATATTGGCAATAAGAAGGGACTTTATCATTGGCGGCAAAGAGCCGGCCCCGAATCTTATGTCGCTGTTTCCAAATCTCATATTAGGCAATACTCTATTCGAGTATTATTAATGATGGAATATATCGAGAGGTCAAGCATTTTTATTGATGCATCTTTCAATTTGACAGCACAATACTATTTTCGGCAACACCGGTAGCGGCCTTTATGAATCTAGGCAATATAATACACTTTGAAGCTAATACAGCAAACGGTTATGCTCTTTAAGGATACACCGATCCATTATGACCTGCAAGCCGCTATCAATAGCCTTTTGGGCCGCCGATTCATTAATCACCCCTTCCTGAAACCAGATGGCGGGCACCCTAATTTCAATGGCTTCATCGACTATGGGCATCACTGTATCGGGGTTGCGAAAGACATCGACAATGTCGATTTCGCCGGGAATCGATTTCAGATCGGGATAGGATTTTACCCCAAGGATTTCTGGAAAGCCCGGGTTAACCGGTATGATTTCGTATTCTTTTTCAATCAAGTAACTTGCCACTCGGTACGATGGTCTATCGCTTTTGGGCGAAAGTCCTACCACCGCAATTCGCTTGCATCTACTCAAAAGCTCCGTGATTTGCGCATCTGTGGGATTGGAAAACATTAATTTCTCCACTTCAATTCAGGTCGATATGAAATAATTAACGGTAATGAATGGGAAATAGTTTCTGCCGAAAAGTTGGTTATTTTAGCAACTTCTTCTCAAGCGCTCTCAATCTGTTTATATAGTCAGGCAATCTTCCTAGGATCGCCTCTATTCTTTTCTGGAGTCTGATGTCGCGCGCAGGACAACCGAAGAGCACTGATTGGGGAGGAACATTATTGGGAACTCCGGATTGAGCTCCAACCATAACATCATCACCCATTTCAAGATGACCCGCAAGACCAACCTGGCCAGCTAACACCACCCGATCTCCTATCTTGGAGCTGCCCGCTATGCCAACCTGAGCCGCAAATGCGCAGTCTTCACCAACAGTTACATTATGGCCTACCTGAACCAGGTTATCTATCTTGGTGCCGCGCTTAATGCGGGTTGTCCCCATAGTGGCCCGGTCGATAGTAGCATTTGCTCCGATTTCGACATCATCCTCAAGAATCACTCTCCCCATTTGGGGGATTTTGTATCTCACGGCACCTTTCAATGCGAATCCAAACCCATCGCTCCCGATAACAGCCCCAGGGTGGAGGATAACATTATTGCCAACCGATGTTTCAAACATAATTTTGACACCCGGATGAATCAGGCAATTGGCACCGATAACCGAATTGCTGCCAATATAGGAATGACAGTAAATTGCAGTTCGGTCGCCGATTGAGACATTATCACCGATCACAACGAAATCCGCGATGAAAATACCTTGACCAGCATGGAAGCCATCACCAATCACAGCAGTAGAGGAGATGCCCGGCTTATAAATAGGGCGCTCGCCATGATACATTATCATAATTTCACGGAACGCAAAATAGGAATCTTGAACAACTATGTGAGGAATCTGCAATTCCTGCTCAGCAAGGGACTGATCCACAAGAACTGCAGCAGCCTTAGTAGTCTTCAGGAATGAGATATATTTGCGGTTTGAAAGAAATGTGATGCTTGATGAATCGGCCTCATCGATACTGCAGATCCGTTTTATCTCAGGATTGGAGTCTTTAGGGAAAATCTTCCCATTAACTTTATCTGCTATCTGCCGTAGGCTAAAGCAAGCCATCATTCCCCTTTGGCCAATTCCTCTAAAACCCGATCGGTCATATCCAGATTCTTTTTGGCATAAGCGATGGAAGTCACACCAGCATCGAACACTAGCGAATAATTATTCTCGATGGCGATTCTTTCTATCACGCGCATGATTTTATCTCTGATAGGGCGGACTAATTCGGCATTGCGCCGCTCGGCTTTGCCATCGGGACCGAAAGTTTCATTGACATAGGCCTGGAAAGCATCTTTCTTGGCTTTCAAAAGGCCTTCCTTTTCTTCGCGTTTGGCTTTTGACAAAAGCAGGCTCTGACTATCTAATTCCTTCTGCAACAGATCAATCTCTGCCTGCAAATCCTCCGCCTGCTTATTCCATGCCGCCACATCCTTATCGAATCTCGCCTGGGCGTCAGCGAATTCTTTGGATTCAGCAAAGATACGTTGGGAATCGATATAGCCGATCTTGCCTTCCTGGGCGGAGGCGCTGATGGGCAACGAGAACAGAAATGCCAGCAGACCAAGAATCAGATACAGCGGTTTTCTATGCATATATTCTCCATATACTAAAATGAAATTGAATTTCGACTAAAACCCTCGTCCTATCTGGAAATGAGGGCGCCAGTTGCCTTTTTCGGGCGGGTCCAATGCCTTTGCAAAATCGAATCCCAAGACACCCACCATCGGCACTACCACGCGGAACCCGAGACCATAAGATCGTTGGAGATTGAATGGCTTGAAATCCTCAATATTATAAAAAGCATTTCCGGCATCAACAAACAGAAGGCCGTACAGTTGCTGTTGGGAAATCGGTATTTGATATTCGAGATTATATACCGCCATAGCCCGACCTCGAAGCGGGATGCCACTTGTGGTCTGGCGACCAAGAGAACCATCATCGTAACCCCTCACCTCCCCATCAGGGTCGGTTCCGCCCGGGGAAAACCTTTCGCTATAAGGGACATTTGAGCCCCCGTCATATTCTGCCATGACCCCGGCTTTACCTTGTAGGACAAGGACGAAGTTCCAGATGGTCTTGAAGTAAAATCGAGATTCAACGATTTCTTTATGATAATTCCAATCTCCGCCGAAGGGCCCACCGGCAAGCTCTGTGGAGATCGTATTTATGGAACCCTGGGTGGCAAATTGCGATAGATCCCGTGAATCTCTAATCAAGGAAAAAGCAATCGATGAAGTATTGTATGTGCTTTGTTCTTTATCGAGGCTATTAGGATTATCTTTATTATCCTCGACATAACTGGCGGAGAAATTGGAGTATTTGACTTCCTCAAACCGGTAGCGGGTGTAAAAGCTAAAATAATTATCGGGCCAGTGCAGTCTTCTGCCAACCCTCAGAGAAAACCCTCGCCGCGTCTCATCAAAATCACCATAGAAATCACGGATTATCTGATACACATTTATTCCCAGCGAAGTTGGAGTATCGAGAAGCCACGGCTCAGTAAATCCCAGATCGATGGAGTTTCTCTTCGAGCCAAAGTCCCAGTTCAAGGTTACAGTCTGACCCATTCCGCGAAAGTTCGGAATACCCAGACCAATAGTACCCACCAGCTTGTCTCTCTCCGAATAACCCGCCCCGACCGAAGCCTGTCCTGTAGGTTTTTCTTCCACCTTGATGACCAGATTGATATCGCCATCCGGGAGTATCTCCCAATCCGGAGTGGCATTTGCGAAATAATTCAATACCATAACATTGCGGAGAGAACGGCCTAAAATCGAACGTTTGAAAATTGTATTGGGGACAACAGAAAGCTCCCTTCTAATGACTTTTTCGTGAGTCTTGGTGTTCCCGGCGATTTTTATCATGCGGACATAGACCGGATTCCCTTCGACAACCCGATAACGAATATCGACCGTGTAGCCGGGGCTGTTCTGAGTTTCATCGGTTATCTTGGCATACCAGTATCCTTCATCCTGATACATGGCGTGAAGGTTGGCCAAAGATTTGTCATATTTTTCCTGATCAAACACCTCATAGGGCAAATACTCAATCGCCTTTTGGAGCTGCTCATTGGTGTAGAATTCATTTCCTATCAGAGAATAATTACCGAATCGGTATCGCATTCCCTCGCTGATAGCGATATCGATGAACATATTATTCTTATCTTCGCTGTAGTAAATCGAATCAGATACAACATAAGCATCGATATAGCCACTTTTCTTGTAGAATTCGAGAATCCGCTCCTGGTCTTCGGCATATTTGACACGATCAAAATTGCCGGAACGCCAAAAACTGTCCTGCTTATTCTTCATTTTGCTCCGGATTTTCTTGTCGGTAAAAATCCTATTCCCCTCGATGGTAATTCCCTTGATCTTTACTTTTCTATTCTCCTTGATGGAAAAAATCATGTTAACCTGGCCTTGAATATCCGCATCCTCGAGGCTGGATTCTATTTCGGCGAGTAAATATCCTTTTCCCTCATAAAGTTTTTTGATTTTTGAGATATTTTCCTTAATGTCTTTGGGAGAAATGATACGCCCCTCGAAAACGGTAATGGCTTCTTTAAGGTCCTTAGCCTTGATTTTTTTATTTCCCTTAAACTCTATCTCCGCAACTTTCGGATATTCGATGACTTTGATGAGGACATTGACGCCATCCTCGGCCTCAATGCCATCGATCGAAACGTCCGAGAATAATCCGAGAGCATAGATGGCCCGAATGGCATCCTGCACCGAAGCGGCGTTCAACGGTTCACCTGTTAACAACCTCGCGGAATTAATAATCAAATTACGGTCGGCAGTACTGTTGCCCTGAACATCAACCGATCGTATAATTAGATTATTCTCTTGCGCCCGGAGACTTGAATAAAGAGATATCGCCAAGATGAGCGAAATGATAGAGAGTATAAAAAAGCGATTAGGCAACCCCGCACATCCTGTCCGTCAATAGCCGGATTTCCAACGATTGTGGTTTAGGGAAGTCATTCCGATTAGCTGCCAGGATTGATTCCAGAGATTTTTAGCTCAGTGAAATTTTGTCTGTGCCCTTTTTTGACCCGGTATTTCACCCGTCTTCTGAATTTGAAGACAATCGCCTTCTTGTCCTTGCCGGCGCCGAGAACTTCAGCGGTGACCACAGCACCCTCGACATAGGGTCTGCCTATTTTCACGTTATCATCATCAGAGATCATTAGTACCTTATCGATATTGATTTTATTCCCGGGCGGGATATCGAACAAGGGCACTCTGACAGTATCGCCCTCACGGACTTTAAATTGCATTCCGCTGCTCTCAATTACAGCATACATTTGAGGTTTACCTCCGAATAAATGGAAAGTTCCGACTTAAGATAATTTTTCAATATACCATAATTGCGCTGTATGTCAAGACTTTCCAGACCTGGCTATTTATTTATTTCACTTTCCTTTTCCATTTGGTGCCGATTTTGGTATCCTCAAGAATAATTCCCTTGCCCGACAAATGATCTCGGATACGGTCGGATTCGGCATAATCTTTTCTTTTGCGGGCGTCAATCCGCTCCTGGATCAACCGTTCAATCTCCTCATCAATAATCAGTGATTCCTCGGGAGGCTTGATTACTCCCAAAACCGAATCAAAGCCGTCCCATGTTTCGAGGATCTCCCTTTTCTCGGCAGGGCTAAGGCCGCCCACCTCAGACAAGACGATATTTGCGCCTTTCACCAAATCGAACACCGCCGCAAATGCTGGCGAGACATTGAGGTCATCATCCAACCCGCCAATAAATTTCTCTCTGGCTTCTCTCACGAGGCTGGAGATTCTGCCTCCGGAGTCACCATGCGGCGCATCAGTGATATTAGTATGGAAATCCCACAACCTCTGAAGAGAGGCCAAGGCGGCTTTGACACCATCGAATGTAAAGTTCAGTTGCTGGCGATAATGGGTGGACAAGAGCACATAACGAACCGCCAGAGGATGCAATCCCCTATTGAGCAGGTCTTTCAAAGTGTAAAAATTATTAAATGATTTCGCCATCTTGCGGCCCTCGACCATCAGATGAGCGTTGTGCATCCAATAGTTGACAAATCTTTTGCCCGTGGCGCCCTCCGATTGGGCAATTTCATTTTCGTGGTGCGGGAAAATATTATCCACACCGCCGGTATGAATATCGAAGGTCTGACCCAGATATTTCATACTCATTGCTGAGCATTCGATATGCCAGCCGGGTCGTCCTTTTCCAAGTTCGGTCTCCCAGAACACTTTTCCGTCACTTTCATCCCAACCCTTCCATAGGGCAAAGTCGGCTGCGGTTTCTTTTTCGTATTCCTCGACATCAATGCGAACGCCGGTTTTGAGCTCTGCGAGATTCATTCCCGACAGCCTGCCATAGTTGGGGAATTCCGTAATTCGGTAGTAGATCGAACTCCCCATAGTATAGGCAATTCCCTTTTCAAGAAGAATCTTAACCATATCAACCATTTCCTTGATATGTGCTGTGGCTTCAGGATAGTGCTCAGCGCTCTGGATTTTAAGGGCATCCAGGTCTTCGAAAAACGCCTTCTTGTAAATGGCGGTATAATCATTCAAACTGATGCCCTTAGCGTTGCAACCTCTGATAGTTTTGTCATCAATGTCGGTGAGATTCATCACCTGAGTAACTTTGAAGCCACGATAAATGAGATAGCGTCTAAGAAGATCCTCAAAGATATAGGCGCGAAAATTGCCGATATGAGCAAAATCGTAAACCGTGGGTCCACAGGTGTACATACGGACCTCGCCGTCAATAATCGGTTTGAACTCTTCTTTGCGCCTCGTAAATGTGTTAAAGAAAGTTAGTGCCATTTGTCCCTGCCTGCTTGTTTCATCTGCGGACCAGCGAATCGACGGTCTTTTTATCCAGAATCTTCACCACCGCTGTCAACAGCTTGATTAAATTGTCGTAATCATCGCGATTTAAGATGCCGGCATGACCGTGGATATAACGGGTTGCGACACCCATATAAATGGTGGGGACGCCGATGCGATTCAATTGAATTCGACCCCCATCGGTTCCTCCTCGCTCCAGCGCGGTCAGGTGATATGGAATCTTGTTTCTTTCGGCAACATCGATCACCAAATCGCGTAGCCTTCTGTTCGGGACTAAACTGCCATCATATACCGCGATGGATGGTCCCGATCCAAGCCGTTCCGGTTGCTTACCGGCCATACCTGGTGTATCCTTCGCGATAGAGACATCCACTGCAAATCCGACGTCAGGATCCACCATATTGGCGGCAGTCATCGCCCCACGCAAGCCGACTTCTTCCTGAACTGTGCCAACACCGAAAATCGTGTTCGGATGCTTGACCTTTCGGAAATGGCTCATTATAGATATCACGGCGGCACAACCTATACGATTATCCCAGGCCTTCGCCAGGTACATTTTGGGGTTGGCCAAGATAGTGAATTCAGAAACGGGGACGATGGAATCACCCGGACGGATTTTTAGTATTTTCTTTACATCGAACTTATCCTGAGCCCCGATATCAATATAAAGATCCTCAATATCCAAAACCTTCTTCCGTTCCTCCTCTTTCAAGAGATGAGGAGGTTTAGAACCAATTACACCCTGAATATCTCCGCTTACGGTCTTAATAATTACTCTCTGCGCCAAAGCGACATGACCCCACCATCCTCCGAGCGGCAAAAATTTGATATAGCCATCATCGGTGATTTCCTTGACCATAAAGCCAATCTCATCCATGTGGGCCGCGATCATCACTTTGGGTTCAGAACTTGTGCCTTTCTTTTGGGCAATGAATGAGCCGAGGCGGTCGTAGCTGGTATTGTCCGCAATATCTTTGAGATATTTTTTCATAATCTCAGCCACAGCATCTTCGTGGCCCGGCACGCCATGGACCTCGGTAAGTTCCTTGAACATTAATTCAATTTTATCCATCATTTCTCCTGAATATTCTCACAAATCTAACACATTGCAAATCTATGTTATTAGCTTTCCATTGTCAACTATCAAACCCAACATATTCTTGAGTTCCTTGATCGAATCGCAACTGGCGTAGTTTGACATTTCCTCCGGATATTCCCTTCCTGGCTTCTTGCGGAGAATTCCCGTCAGGCCAATATCCTCTGGACCTTTGATGTCCTCTTCGAATCTGTCGCCGACAAATATCGCTTCATCGGGTGAACAACCCGCTATTTCCAAAGCACAAATATATATATCAGGATGAGGTTTTCTAACTCCCAATTCGCAGGAGAAAACCATTCCATCTATATGAGGAAGGATGCCAAAGCGCCGCAATTCCATAAGATGCAAATACGCGGGAAATATAGAATTGCTGACAATAACGAGCTTAAGGCCAAGCGATTTCAACTCCTTAAGGGCTTTTGAAGAGCCATCGACCTCTGCGACATCCTCTGAAATAGGCTGGTAAAAAGCATATATGAAATTGCGCATCAGCTCTGGCTCGGCCGGCAAATTCATCTTCCTAAATGACTCGAATACAATTTCCTCAAAATTAACTTCCTTGAGATCCTCCTGCCTTTCCGCACTTAACATAGTATATGACTGATGGAAGATTCCGGCGCAAATTTCAATCGGCGGCACATTGGGGAATATTTCTATGAGAAATTGGTGCCCGGCCTTCATTCCCTTGCGGGCAATCTCTTCCCATTCGAAATTTTCATATTCGAGAAGAGTTGAGCCGAGGTCAAATAAAATTGCTTTGAGCTTATTTTTCACTTTTCCGCCTTACTGCCAAGTTAGCAATGATCTCGATCAGTTCATCAAATTCGATTCCAATGGCTTTCATTGCTTTGGGAACCAAAGAGGTTGGGGTCATTCCGGGAAGAGTATTCACTTCGAGGCAATATAATTCTTCACCACCCCTTAATCTAAAATCCACGCGCCCATAATCGCGACACCCGAGAACATCGAAAGCTTTTCGGCCCAGTTGTTTGCATTTTTCGGCAAGGTCAGTTGGAAGGACGGCGGGGCATATATACTTGGATTTCCCCGATGTATATTTGCATTCATAGCTATAGAAGCCTCCTTCCGGGACAATCTCAATTACCGGCAAGTCATAATCGCCTACAATGGCGACCGTTAATTCCCGGCCGGCAATATATTTTTCGGCAAGAATTCTTGAATCGTATTCGAAGGCGAGTTTCAGCGCAGGCGCTATTTCATTTTCGGAATTCACAATAGATAAACCCACGGTGGATCCCTGCGCATTGGGCTTAATCACTAAGGGAAAACCAACAGTCGAGATAATTTCCCTTTTCGCCGCATTTGTGTCGTTCAACGCAGTGCTTCGATAAAGCAGCCATTCCGGCGTGGGGATGCCATTAAGCTTGAAAACCATCTTCGAAAATGCTTTATCCATTGCGGCCGCCGAAGCCAGGACATCTGAACCGGTATAGGTAACATTGCTCAAATTCAGGAGCGCCTGAATAGTGCCATCCTCTCCATGACCGCCATGCAATCCGATGAAGACCACATCAAGGTCCGCCAAATCCCGCTCGTTAAGTCTTGTAGTAAGATAGCGGTCATCGAGACTGCTTAACGATTTTTCGTCAGGAGGAATGGCTCCGACTGCGTAGTTTCCTTTCAGGTCGATTTGCACAAAGCCACCGGCCGTATCGATAGCAATAACCTGATGGCTCCTCCTCAGAAGCGCCTCGGCTATCTTTATGCCGGAGGCGATGGAGACCTTCCTCTCTGCGGACGTTCCCCCAAACAAAACAGCGATTTTCAACTTCTTCCCTTCCGATATTTCAAGTAAATATTAAGAATGTAGGCGGTAATCGCCACGGAGATGGCAATTAAAATTACTTTGCTATACATACTTATGAATGTCCCAATATTATCGATTTTATCTCTCATAAGAAAAACGGCGCCCATCAAGATGCCATTCCAAATGATAAAGCCCAAAAGAGTAAGCACCACAAATTTGCGCACGTCAATATTGATAATTCCAGCGGCAACAGAGATAAGGGAACGCACACCTGAAAAGAATCTCCCGCCCAAGATGATCCACCCTCCATATTTATCAACCCATTTCTCCATTCTGGAGAGTTTGTCAGCGATTTCGCCAATCCATACGGATGATATGAAAAATTGGCGGCCCTTGGTTCGCCCAAGAAAATAAAGCACAGATGCGCCGGCAAGACCGCCAAAATTTACGGCCGCAAATGCCATAACAAATGAGAGCTTTCCTGAAACTGCAAAATAAGCCCCTACCAGAGTGAACATATCCCCGGGAAAAGGTGGAAATAAGTTCTCAATGACAGATGATAGAAACAGGAATATATATATATATACTGCACCGTGTGATGCAAAATATGCGAATTGCTCTTCTAAAGTGATACCGGAATCCTTAAGCGATATTGACCCATTCAATTATTTCTGCAAATGACAATCAGCGCAGATGCAATCATCTTAGCGGTTAAATAATCAACATAGCATCGCCATAGCTATAAAACCTATAATTATTTTTCTTGGCCTCTTCGTAAGCATTCATAACATTCTCACGCCCTGCGATCGCCGAGACCAGGAACAAGAGGGTTGATTTCGGTAGGTGAAAGTTGGTGATCAATGCCTTGACCACCTTGAATTTATAGGGAGGGTATATATAAATATCGGTGAACCCTTCCGAAGGAGCAATGACATATTTATGATCTGATTCGGAATCAATAGCCGCTCTTTCCAAGGTCCTGACTGAAGTGGTTCCGACGGCAATTACCCGTCCCCCGTTGCGGACGGCGCTATTAATTTTCTGAGCGGATGGTTCGGATATTGAAAAGAATTCCGATTCCATTTTGTGATCCTCTGGATTCTGGACAGTGACCGGGCGAAAAGTCCCTAGCGAAGGATGGAGAGTAATCTCGGCAATCGCTACCCCTCCACTTTGAATCTGAGTCAGCAACTGAAGACTAAAATGAAATCCGGCCGTGGGAGCCGCCACCGCGCCATTAACCGAGGCATAAACTGTTTGATACCTTTCCATATCGAGAGGCTCGTCTTCCCTGTTAATATAGGGAGGAAGGGGAATATGCCCATATCGCTGGATTTGATAATCTATATCTACGTGCGTCTGGAATTCAACCAGGCGCCCACCTACTGCAGTCCGATCCAGCACCCTGCAGGCAAAATCGCCAGCAAATTCCACCTCTGTCCCGGGAGCAAGCTTTTTCCCGGGATTGACAAGGGCTTCCCAGATCAAATCATCAATTTTTCGAAGCAGGAAAATTTCGACTTGGCCCCCGGATGGTTTCCGTTTGCCGTATAATCGGGCCGGAAATACTTTGGAATTATTTATCACGAGACAATCACCAGGCCGCAGAAATTCGATAATCTGATCAAAGCGCCTATGCTGAATGTCGCCAGTTTCCTTCGACAAGACCAATAGCCGAGATTGATCACGTTGGTCCAAGGGATATTGCGCGATTAGTTCTCGTGGCAGGTGATAGTCGTAATCAGCTAATTCCAAATCAGTGGCGAGGAAAAAGTCGATGATAAATAAAATTATTGAGATGAAAACCGATAAGATTACTCCGGTGGTTATTCGGAAAATTATAATAGCTCAACCGTGCTCTCCTAACGATACCTTGGTTTTGATGGTGATAAAGCGATCCCTCTCTGAATAAATGCATCCGCAGTATTTTTGAAGATACAATCCCATTTCCCTGGCCTGAAGCCGTCCTTCACGATAGCCGGAACGAAAGTCCTGATACAGAAACCGTATGCCATTTTGATCAGCCACCTTGTTGCCTATTTCCTTAAGCAGATCGTGCTTTTGGAACGGTGAAACGGAAAGAGTTGTAGTAAAAAGGTCATAACCTTCTTCACGAGCAAACTCCGCAGTCCGACTCAGGCGCATTTGGTAACAATGATAGCATCGCTCGGGTTCAGATGGAGAAGAGGCGACTTTCTTGAGAAAGCAATCGAGGTCATAGCTCTCATCATAAGCAATTCCCAATTCCTTCAAACCAGCGAAACGTTTCAGCGATTCTAATCGTTTTGAGTATTCAATGTAAGGATGAATATTGGGATTATACCAGAAACCGGTCACATCGTAGCCTTCCTTAGCCCATTCATCGATAGGGTAAACTGCGCAGGGGCCGCAACAAATATGGACGGCCAGCTTCTTGCTCAAAACAGCTCCTTTTGCCGATGAGGCGGCATATTGAAACCAAGATGAGCAAATCCCAGGTTGGAGACCATCCTGCCCTTGCGAGTTCGTTGAAGGAAACCAATTTTCAAAAGATATGGCTCCACCACATCTTCCAATGTATCAGCTTCCTCATTCAAAGTAGCGGCCAGAGCTTCAATACCTACGGGACCGCCACCATAGTGCTGTATAATAATTCTCAAATAGTTGCGGTCGAGATCATCTAAGCCGATAATATCAACACCCTCCAAATCCAAGGCCTGCCGTGCCAACTCGGAAGTGACATTACCATCGGCTTTGACCTGGCAGAAATCTCTCACTCTTCTCAATAAGCGATTTGCGATCCTGGGAGTGCCTCTGCTTCGGCGGGCGACCTCTGGCGCGGCATCATTATCAATCTTAAGTTGAAGCAATCCCGCCGAGCGTTTGACGATTGCCGTGAGGTCCTCATTAGGGTAGAAATCGAGATGATGCATCATCCCGAATCTATCTCGTAGAGGTGCGGTGAGCAATCCAGCCCTGGTAGTGGCGCCTATCAAGGTGAATCTCTCCAGTTTGAATTTGACTAACCGAGAGTGAGGACCGGAATCGACCAGGAAATCGACACAGAAATCCTCAATGGCCGGATAGAGGAATTCCTCGACAGCGGCGTTCATTCGATGAATCTCATCGACAAATAGAACATCGCCAGTTCTTAAGTTGGTCAAGATACCCATCAAATCGCCCGGCTTGGTTAGACTTGGTCCGGTAGTTGTTATTAACTGGGTGCCCATCTCATTGGCGATAATATGGGCCAGTGTGGTTTTGCCCAGTCCTGCTGGACCGTAAAAAAGTATATGCTCTAAAGGCTCTTGTCGATGATTGGCGGCCTGGATGGAAAGCGAGAGCTTCTCGACCAGTTTCTGCTGGCCAATATACTCCGATAGCCGACGAGGCCTCAATGCCCACGAAAACGCCTCGTCCTCAGGGGTAGTCGGCTGGGGGGTAACTATCCGCTCTCTGGTCATATCAACCCGAAGCCAAAAGCCCCTTCTTAAATATGAGATTGATCAATTCCTCCAGGGCCTTGATCTTGGGATTATCGACCAGGGCTTTTTCTATCATCTGCTTCGCTTCCCTCTCGCTGTATCCCAACTGCTGTAGAACTGCTAGAGCATCACCTTCCACGGCGTTCGCATCCGGCTTTTTCTTTTCGGCAACCAAAGGCTCGCTTTCTTTAAGCAAGGCGAATTTGGTCACTTTGCCATGGAGAGTAGCAATCACTTTCTCAGCAGTCCGACCTCCCAGACCCGGCATTTGTTTTATCAATTCCATGTCTCCAGTCTCAATCGCCGTCGCGATCTCCTTCACTGGTTTGGTAAGCGCCTTAAGCGCCTTCTTGAAACCTACTCCATCCACAGTCGTAAAAAGCCGGAAGAATTCACGGTCATTTTCATCCGTAAATCCAATCAAATATGGATAGGCATTGCCTCCGCCCGATGGTGATTCGATATATTCCAAAGTATGCAAGCTCAATGTCGAACCAGATACATTGGAGGATTTCAGGCGGTTCAGTACACCAGATGGGAGAAGAATGTCCCAGGAGATGCCCGGCATCATTTTCATTAGAATGGAATTATCCGTGAATTTTTCAATGGCGCCCTCGACCCTTGATATCATCTTGACACCTGCGCCGTTGAAAGATATGAATGCAGTTCCGGGCGATTTCGGGATTGCGTGAGGTCTGTTATTGCAACTCCCAGAGCATCGGATACATCAAAATATTTGGATTCCAATTCCAATTTCAAAATATGGCCGATCATTCTGCGCACTTTTTCCTTTGAAGCTCTACCATCCCCGGTGATGATTTTCTTAATCTCTGTTGACGGATATGAAAACACCTCCATACCCGCCCGCGCTGCCGTCATAAGGATTACCCCACGCGCGTGTCCCATAATAATTGATGTTTGAGGATGCTTATAATGCGAATAGAGTTCCTCGACAGCCATTCGTGAAGGCTTGAAATCATTGAGGATGGAATTCAATTCCTCAAAAAGGAGATTAAGCCTTTCCGGTAATGGCTTGTTTCCTGGCCTTATAACGCCGGCTTCAACCAAAATCGGGCAATCCCCGGCTGTCCTGACCAGCGCATAACCAGTAATATTGGTTCCGGGATCAATTCCGATGACAAGATTGGATTCACGCGAGATGCTCATCACTTCGCTACTGGCTGAACTGCTCTATGAGGGCGTCATCAATGTCGAAGTTGGCATAAACATTCTGTATATCATCATGTTCATCAAGCAGACTCATTAAACGGAGCATCTGCTCAGCCTTTTTGCCCTCAAGTTTGATATAATTTTGCGCAATCTTTGTTATTTCGGCGCTTTCCATAGGGATGCTTTTGGACTCAAGCGCAGAGCGCACCTTTTCAAAATCGTGCGGCGGAGTGTAAACCTCAAACACTCCCTCGGAATTGCCGATGTCTTCGGCGCCGGCATCGAGCGCAATCTCCATAAGAGTGTCTTCGGGAACTTTCGCGGAAGGAATCCTAATGAAGCCCCGCTTGTCAAACATCCATCCCACGCATCCGGTTTCGCCCAAGTTGCCACCATTTTTGGTGAGTAGGGCTCGAATTTCTGCCACAGTGCGGTTCTTATTATCTGTCACAACTTCTATCAGAATCGCCACTCCCCCAGGCCCATATCCTTCATAGGAAACCTCTTCATAGCTTGCTCCGGGCAGTTCACCGGTTCCCTTCTGGATTGCTCTCTTGATGTTATCCTGGGGCATATTAGCGGCTTTAGCGGCGCCTATGGCAGAGCGCAATCGGGGATTCATATCAGGGTCCCCTCCGCCACTTCTTGCTGCGATCATAACTTCTTTGTTTAGCCGTGAAAATACTTTACCGCGCTGGGCGTCTAACTTGCCTTTTTTTCTTTTAATAGTCGCCCATTTTGAATGACCAGACATATTTCCTCCCGCCACTTACGGCACCAATAATTTTTCTCTCATAAGTTTAACAAAAATAAGCTCTTTTCGCAACAGAAAACTGGAGGAATAACCGCCATCCACTGCTTTTATAGCTTGACCCCTACCATGTGAATAGCTATCATCAAATATGAAAATGATCGTCAATTCGTGCCTTATCATGGCGTTATCATTGCTTTACATTATGAATCTATCTTGCGGCAATAAAACAAGAAATGATGATGGCGAGATTACTCTGCAATTCTGGCAATTCTGGACCGACCCTGAAGCAAAGAAGGTCATGACCGATCTGGTAAGTGAGTTTGAAATCACCAATCCCAGGGTTAAAATCGTTGTCACGGATTTGACCTGGGGAGAAGGACATAGCAAAATAGTGGTGGCATTTTCCGGCGGGAACACTCCCGACATCCTGGAACTCGGCTCCGATTGGGTTCCGGAATTCTCCAGTCGCGGTGCGTTGATGGACTTGACCGATTACCTCGATACTTTGCTTCAGGAACGGATTATGTGGGAACCGGGTGAATTTGATGGCTCTTACTATGCGGCGCCATGGTTTTTGGACACAAGAGCAATTTTCTATAATAAAGCATTATTGAGGCAAGCCGGTTATGAAGCCGGCAGCAATTTTAATACCTGGGATGACTTTGCGCTCGCATGCAAGAGAATAGATGCACTTGGAGGAGACCTCGCGGGATTCGGTATCAATAGCTATGAAAAACATCGGCTATATAAGAAGTTTCTGCCATTCATTTGGACTAACAATGGCGATGTCCTGGATAATTCGCTTTCACCTGTTTTCGACTCAAAAAGCGTTCTGGAAGCATTTGAATTGTATTTAAAGCTCGCAGATTACGGAATCATAGACAACCAGCAAAATCTCGATATTAAGTTCATTGATGGAACATTGGGTTTCAATTTCTCCGGGGGATGGCTTTTGAAAAATATCCAGCGCAATCGACCCGACTTGGAATTCGGGGTTATGCCGGTTCCTTCTCCTGATGGGAAAATGGGGATTTCATTTGCGGGCGGCGAATACCTTGTAATCAGCAATAAATGTCCTCATCCTGACGCGGCTGTGAAATTCGTCAAATTCCTGATTGATCCTTCAAATACGATTCGTCTGTGCAAAGCGGTTGGTTTTGGGTTTCCAAGCACTAACGCTCTCCCCGATGATCCATTTTACTCCGAGAATCCATATCGGGTGGTCTTTCACCAACAACTTTTGAATTCACGAACTCCTCCCAATCATCCTAAATGGGTCTATATTGAGGAAGTGATTGAAAAAACTGTGGAAAAGGGAATATATAAGAAGGGTGATGCGGAAACTCTTTTAAGGCAGGCGAATGACGAGATTAAGCAGATATTGGATAGAAAAAATAATTGAAGCTTGCTGAGAAAAATAAGGGACTTTTCTTTATCCTTCCCTGGGCCTTGACCTTCATCATATTCTGGTTCTTCCCTCTACTATACTCACTAATTTTATCATTATTTTCTACAGACGTCATTCGGCAATCATCGCAGTTCGTCGGTTTGACGAATTATCTCAAGATATTCCGCGACCCCGATTTTTTTACAGCACTGTGGAACACGATCATCTTCGTGGCAGGCACCATTCCACTCACGACAATATTAGCGCTCATAGCCGCTCTTGCGGTCAATTCCCGCATTCCCCTGGCGAATATTTTCAAGACTTCGCTGGTAATACCATCTATCACATCAATGGTGGTGATGGCTCTGATATTCTCGCATCTTTATGCTCCGGGAGGATATATCGGCACATTATTAAAAATTATCGGGTTTGATCCCCCGGTTAACGGGCTATTATTGTCAGAGAAAACCGCGCTGGTATCAATAATGGCGATGGATGTGCTGATTGCTTTTGGTTATTATATGCTACTTTATATCGCCGCGCTTCAGAATATTCCCGAGAATCTCTATGAAGCCGCCGAGCTGGATGGAGCCGGTGGTTGGAATAAATTCAGATATATAACCCTCCCGCATTTGAAATCAATGACCTTATTCATTCTGGTCATAAATACTATCAGGTCATTCCAAATATTCACCGAGATATTTGTGATGACCAAAGGAGGTCCGTTGAATTCGACCCTGACAGCAGTTTATTATGTGTATGATGTCGGCTTTGTAAAATTTGATATGGGCTATGCCTCAGCGGCAGCTTATGTATTATTTATTGTAATTGCCATTTTTTCCATAATTCAGTTCAAGCTTTTTCAGCCGGAAAGTGCCAGCTCGTGATTGGAACAGAGCGCAAATTCAATCGAATAATTGCTTTTTCGATTATAATTATCTTCTCATTTTCATCACTGGCGCCCTTGTACTTTATGCTGGCTGGATCATTGCAGAATGTTGGACTGTCAGGTCCGTTGGAGGCGTTTCCATCCTCACTTTCTCTGCAAAGCTACAAAATGATTTTCTCATCATCACCGATGATACGATATGTTTTCAACAGCATCATCGTTGGACTCGCGGTAGTAATCGGCAATGTGATATTCTCGGTTTTGGTCGGTTACGGTTTTGCCAGATACAGGTTCCGCGCCCGGGAATTCTGGTTTGCCTCAGCCCTGGTGGTGATGATGATCCCACCGCATGTCATTATAATCCCGCTCTATAAATTGATTAATGCCTTGGGTTGGTATAATAGCTATGCGGCTTTAATCATCCCCTGGCTGGTGAATCCATTTGGGATTTTCCTGATGCGGCAATATATTTTGTCATTGCCAACCGAAATTGAGGATGCGGCACGAGTAGATGGCGCCAGCGATCTTTACATAGTTTTCAAAATCGTAATGCCTCTGGCCAAACCGGCATTGGCGGTGCTGGCATTCCAGTCTTTCCTTACTAATTGGAATTCCTTTTTGTTCCCCTTTATACTCACTTCTTCGGATTCAATGCGAACATTGCCGGTAGCATTGGCATTGCTTAAAGGCTATCAAGCTATCGATTGGCCGCAACTTCTTGCGGCATCCACCATTTCCACTCTCCCTGTTTTAATCTTATTCCTGATATTTCAAAGACAGATTATATCTGGTATTACCGCTGGTGCATTAAAATCTTAGCGATTATTCAACATCAATTAATGGTGTGAAAATCGGATATGCGGATACGGAGCGATTGAGATTATCGCAAAAGTTGCAACCTACCATATTGGTTATGGAAAGCTATTGTAGAAACTGAATAATTATCAGCTTATTCCGAGGGACAAGCCCTCGGCTACCTTAGAGAAGATTCATTGGCGCAACCAATCAATTAACTTTTATTACATCCTCTATTTCTCCGCGTGATCGAGGAAATCGCAAATTCCCTGATAAATCCCCTCGGCGCATTTCTGCTGGAATCTCTTATCACGAAGCATCGCTTCTTGCTGGGGTATCATAATGAAAGCACATTCCACAAGCACTGCAAGCAATTCGGAAGGGCGAGTCAAGGCCAAATTGCCATATTGGACCCCATAATCAGGCAGTCCTGTCTTTTCAAGCATACGATTTTGAATCGCATCGGCAAGAGGTTTCGATTGAGGATGGTAATAATAGGTGGAAACGCCGTTGTGAGTGAATGGATTCACACCGTCAGGCAAGGCGTTATTATGAATGGAAATCAAGATATCAGCATCAAAGTCCAGGGCGATCTTTGGACGGTCGTAAATAGAAATCGGCTCGAATCCATATCGGGTTTGGATAACTTTTGCCCCATTTTTCTCCAATATCTTTCGGAGTTTGTGGGAAATCCAAAGGTTCACATCACGCTCGACTAAGCCCGTAGGACCAACCGCTCCGGGATCCGCACAATGACCCGGATCGATGACGATTCTCAACCCAGCCACCTTAGATTTGAGAAACCCGCCGAATGGAGGTTGTTTCTTAATATGAAGATTGAAATTTGTATCGCTGTAACCTGCTTCATAACCCCATTGGTATCCTTGACTTAATTCAAGAGTCAAGCGAAATACCCCATTTTCCGGTTGCGCCCATTCAGCCGCTCGGATAATGCTCTTGCTGGGGATATGCTTTATCCAATCGGCATCGCCGATGACACCATATAGATAAATCGTCAATCTCGATGGGGAAAGCTCCTGCTCGATCCTATATGGATGTTTATATGATAATGGTATCCTAACTATCGACTCGTCAGACTTCGCCTCGATAAAGACAGTCCGGACTCTGCTTGAAGGAATTTCAGTTCCCAGAGGCAAAATCTCCACGCTATCACGAGGCACAAATCCAGTCGTAGTTTCCGAAAGTTCCAACCGAATGAAATCACCGTCGAAACCATCATATACAGCTCTAATTCCCGGCGGCTGATAAAGAAGCAAATATCCGGCTTTGGGCGCAGTTCGGACAATCTGAGAATTTCCGGTAAATTCGACAACCCGAACATTATCCGAAAGGCGCGAAATTTTGCCTCTCGAATTGATCAATACGGAGTCGCCTTTAATCGAGCAGATTTTATATCGAATCGCACCAGCAAGGGTATCCACTGCATTGCCGATCCTGAAGTAATGACGATAATGCGACAGATGAACTGAATCCGTCAAAACGGGTTCATTCGCGAATTCACGTGAGTCGATATCTTGACCAGGATTTTCATATAGCGGAAACCAGGTGGTATCTCCGGGGAGACAATAAAAGGCAAAGTGATGAGGGGTGCCGTTAAAACCCAATTCTATGATTTCGCCAGATGGAAGTTGAATGTCTTGAAATGGAATTACACTTCCGGGATTGATAAACGTAAAATCTGGATCGATTTTCAAATCCGCGCCACCAATTGTGACCATTCTCTGGGTCATAATGGTATCCCCTGCGATAATTGAGACTAATCGGAATATGAATTCACCATCGCTGACATCGAGAAATGCAAGGAATCCTCCGGATTCGTGAACAGGAATGGGTTGATCATTGATGAAAAGCGTGCTTCCGGGGTCGGTGTTGCCAAATATAAAGGTCGAATCGACCGAAGGTAGATAGCTATTGGGTCTTGGATAAATGATGGTTAGATGGCCTCCGTAGGAATTGGCGGAAACAACCAGGAAGATTACCAGAATGGCGGAAATGCTCCTGATTCTCATTTCCTGATAGCCCCCAATCCATTGCGATTCTGCAGATTCATTATGCCCATCACGGTGCTCGCTCCGTCGAATGGATCATTGTTAATCAAAAGATTGCCATCAAGATCAATATAATCCGCCAATGTTGCCAAGTGCAAGGCGGCGGTTATTCCAATTGAGCTTTCCACCATACAACCCAGCAAGACCTTCATTCCCAATTGTTTCGCATACTGGATGATTCGCAAGGTGTCAAATAATAGGCCGCATTTCGATAATTTAACATTGATGCCATGCGCTTTACCATATAATTCGATAAGGTTGGAAAAACGATTCATATCTTCATCCACAAATATGGGTATCGAAGCTGAGGAAGTTAATTTATCCAATTCCTCATAATGACCGGCAGCAAGAGGTTGCTCAATAAACTCGATATTGTAATCTGCGAGGGCTTCAATTTTATCGATAGCTTCATTATAATTCCATCCGCCATTGACATCCAACCGTAGTTGAGCAGAAGACAATTCCCGGAATCTCTTGACCGTTTCAAGGTCATATTCCGAGCCCAGCTTCAATTTGTAGGCAGGGAAATCTGGTTTTGCCCGAAGAAAAGTTTCAATCTCGCCGGGCTTCGATATCCCGAAAGAAAAGGATGTTGGAATGCCCTTGGGCTCGGATAGCCCCAAGTATTCAAATAATGGCCGGCCATCCTGTGCCGCCAGGTAACCATAAATGGCTTGCGAAACCGCGCAAAGAGCGGGTCTGGGAAATCCAATTAATTCTTTGGGCCAAGGATTAGCTCGCAGATATTCAAAATCCCGCCCGAAATCAAAGGAGGCCAAAATCCCTTTGGCGGCATTGTATATATCATCCGGCGTCTGTCCAAGATAGTAAAGCGGCGCTCCCTCGCCATAATGCCCATCGATTTCGACAACGACATTCTCCCGTTCATTAGTAGTTCCTCGGCTCAATCGAAATGAATGTTCAAGCCTAAGTTTTATCTTTTGAACTTGTATTTTCATCTTTCCGCACGCCCATCTTCATATAATTCTCTTTATCGCCTGAAGATTTTTGAGCAGTTCCCTTCCGAATCCGTCCGCATTATCACCCAAATTATCGACAAAGACCCCTCCATGATGCGCGCTACTATGGATTAGCAGTTCTCTACTGATTGCAATTCCCACGTGCCTTTTGAAAAAGAGCAGATCCCCGGCGCGATGGCCGCCATATTTTACGCTCCGTCCTTTCTCAATCTGGTCTTTTGTGTCACGTGGAAGCGTGATTCCGAATTGCTTGAATATTGCCTGCACAAAACCAGAACAATCCCATCCCGACGGTGCAATTCCTCCCCAAAGATAAGGCGTGCCGATAAATGATTTTGCCGTCTTAACGATGTTATTGATTATGGGAGACTTAAGCCTCAGAGACTCGATGGAATCAAAAGAACCGACTGGGATCCAACCGCTCTGTTCTTTACCAAGTGAGACTTCAACCCATTGTTTTTTTTGATTCAAAAGACTGAACTCAGTATTAAAATGAACAAGCAAGATAGTTTCGGATTTCGGAGAAGGCGATTTGCGAACTTGTATCATCCCCGCCGTAATGCGTATATCCCTTCGGGAGGCGCGGAATGGTATTCTCAAGTGGCTAATCCGGATGAAACCTGAATGACCATCTTTCAGATTGATGGGGACAAAGCATCCGGTTTCGTCGCCCGTTATTTTGACTTTAGTCCCCCATAGCGCTTGCGACAGACGTTCGGAATGAAAATCGGGTTCGGCGCGGATATCGGTTACGCCGACTGATACCCCCGCAGAATTATTTGACCCCGATGGCCTTTTTCTCAACATGCTTGTGGATATAGGTGGCTGGCAGCCTGGGCCCAAGACCGCAGGTAATTTCCCAGGGAATTGTGCCGCATAATTCCGCTATTTCATCAGCCCCGATAAATTCACCGCCCTGTGGTCCAATCAACACCGCTTCATCACCAACCCCGGCATTTGTATGACTGGTGATATCAACCATCAGAGCATCCATACAGACCCTCCCCACAATCGGCGCGCGTCGGCCCCCGATCAACACCTTTCCCCTGTTTGATAAAGCCCGCGGATAACCGTCACCATAGCCAATTGGAATAGTAGCGATTCGCATATCATGCGTTGCAACAAAGCTCATTCCATAACCAACAGATTCCCCGGTAATCAATTCCCTAACATACAGAATATGGCTTAAGAGTTTTAGCGCTGGTTTGACACTAACTATCCGCTTACTTTCCTTGGAAGGATAATATCCATATAGAAGCAATCCCGCACGCACCATATCAAAATAAGAATCTTCAAAGTTGAGCACGCCGCCGGAATTGGCTATCGACATTATCAGCTTATGCGGAATCATCTCCCTCAGTTCTCGACCCATGGCACTAAAGCGGCGCAATTGCTCGATACTGAAAGATGGATCGCCATTGTCGGATGAAGAGAAATTGGTGGAGACACCGGCCAGTTTGAGATGCCTTAGTGTCCGGATCTCGTTTGCCAGAATGAGGGCTTCATCAGGGTTGGGACCGTAACGCGACATACCAGTGTTGACTTTGATAAATATATCTATCTTCTCATTGTCAGCAGTAATTTCATCCAATTGTTTCGCAAATCGCAGGTCGGAAATCGTTGGAATCAGATGATACTGAGTAAATAAATGCGCTCGATCCGGTGGTTCTGGATACAGCACAATTATGGGTAAATGTATGCCCGCCTCCCGGAGTTGAATGGCTTCCTCGACCAACGCCACTCCGAAGCAATTTGCCCCGTTTTCAGCCATCACCCTGGCAACTTCAATCGCCCCATGCCCGTATCCATCCGCTTTGACTACTGCTTGGAGCGCCACTCCCGCAGGGAGTTTCTCTTTGATATTGCAGGTATTCTGTGCGATAACCCCTAAGTCTATTTCGATATACGATGGTCTATTATGATGATTTGGTCTCATAAATCCTTATATGGGCGAAAAAATAATGCCTTTAACTTAAGATCGTGAAATATAAACGTTTCTTGACAAAGTAAGTTTCCATTGTATCACCACCCCGCCGCAAAGTCAAGAAAAAAGGCGGCATCAAAAGCCGTCCACCTTGATGACGAAAGGGTGTATTTGAACGTCATATGCGGAACGCATAGGCATCCATATTGTTGATAAAAGAATCCAGTCTTATTCCCCTCTGCAGAGGGGTGGCCGAAGGCCGGGGTGTGTTCTTTCTATGGGAAAACACACCCCGTCTCCCCGATTGCATCAGAGATCCACCCCTCTCAAAAGAGGGGATTCAAATGCTACTCCGCTCTCGCTTGGCCAAAAGCTCAAATTCAATTCGATGTATCACAATTTTGTCAACAGTCTGAGGCGGCATTAGAGCCGCCTTTTCACCCTTATTTCCGAGATGATTACTTCAGCAACACCATCCTGCGCGCTTCTGAGTGGTCATTCACAAAGAATTTATAGAAGTATATCCCTGATACGAATTGGGAAGCATCCCAGCTTATAGTATGCTCTCCGGCATCAATCCTGCCATCCACCAGAATAGCGATCTTCTCCCCGAGGATATTATAAATCGCCAATCTGACATCCGCAGCCTTATCAAGATTAAACTTGATGTTGGTCGAGGAATTAAATGGATTAGGATAGTTTTGACTCAGGTAATAATGGTTTGGAACGCCATTATCTTCCCCCGCCACTCCTTCCATCCATAGAGGATTGGGGATTGAGAGATAGCGCACGGGATTATCGGTTTGAGACCCCTCGGTTTGAGGGATGCCGCCCGCATCTTTGTCCTCGATGAATGTGATGTATATATTCTCATCGACTTTCTGTGCCATCGTTGACCAATGGTCGCTGTCGCAATCGCCAGGAAAACAGCCTTCAGTAGGGGAATTGGTAATATTGTCCGGATCGCTCCAAATCTCCCCACCATCGCCCGATGATGCCAGATAGAGTTCTCCATTGGAATATCCGCCAACCGAAACATCTATATCATCGAAATGAGTCCAAAGGGCAAAAAGATTTCCTTGCTCATCTGCCGAAACGCTCATTTTGGAAGCTGAACGGTTCCATGCCCCGGGGAATGAAGCATACCAAGCATCATAAATCATATCGATTCCGGTAGCTTCCGACCAATGCCAGAGCAGGCAGGCATCCGCACTTATGGTTCCGCTGTCGGCATTGTAATAAGGGGTATTCCAAATTATATGTAGGTTGCCGTCATAGTCGTAACAGGCGGCCATATCGGCATAAGCGCGCAAGGTATCTTCCCATCTGTAGTTGGTGATGTTCACGATACTATTGTAATCCCACGTGGCGCCATCGGTCGATTCGATATAAGCGATATCGTTATTGAATTGATTCGGATCACTGGGATTAAAATCGATCGGTTTAGGATAGACCAGCGCGACTTTGTCGTCAACATCGGAAGCGACCACGATAGTGGAAAAACAGGCGTACTCATCATAAATCTGAAAATCCTGCCAGCTACTGCCACCATCGGCGGAGTAGGTATGCCCGATTTTTTTCGGTATGTTTCCGGCTGATTCGCCCTCGGTGTCGGTAATATGGATGTGGCCACCTTGGTCAGAAGCAATATATGGCCAAAGGAAATCAGTTTCGCCTGGATATTGATTGGGAACCTCATGATTAGTGAATAAACCCAAACCACAACCTGCATCAACTCCGACATAGACAATGGTCTGAGGCGAATCATGATAGGCGAAACTGATTTCCTTTGGCCATATATTGCTTCTGACCAAGGTGG
>Ga0210044_10000493_pt1 | contig 59779 bp, 46 predicted proteins | sample CryGey13umfilter_2_FD_183959 | JGI IMG/M metagenome (GOLD analysis project Ga0210044, IMG submission 183959) | Groundwater microbial communities from aquifer in Utah, USA - Crystal Geyser 4/9/14 3 um filter (SPAdes) (version 2) | ecosystem: Environmental > Aquatic > Deep subsurface >...
CGAGAATCCCTTGTGGCATCATCCGGCTCACCTCGTTGGTTAAGCTATTGTTTTGGCAAACGCAGCTTAACTTCCTGGTTTTCCAGGGCCAACGAGGTTTTTCTTTTTCTTTGATGCCGGATCACGATCCCCTTTATCCCTCCAGGAGGGCGGTCGGAAAAGGCGGCTTCAGGACCCCGTGCTCGGTGATGAAGGCCGTGACCAGGTCCGCCGGCGTCACATCGAAGGCGGGATTCCAGGCGTCGACCCCCTCCGGAACGCTCCGCACACCCCGCCAGGAACACACCTCCTGGGGGTCGCGCATCTCGATGGGGATGTCCCCCCCGGTCCGGGCCCGGGGGTCGAAAGTCGAGGCGGGAGCCGCCACATAGAACGGCACCGCGTGACGCGCCGCCAGGACAGCCAAGGGGTAGGTCCCGATCTTGTTGGCCGCGTCCCCGTTGACCGCAATGCGGTCCGCCCCCGTGATCACCGCGTCGATCAAACCCTGGCGCAAGGCGCTGGCGGCCGCCCCCTCGCACAGCACCGTGACCGGAACCCCCTGGCTGAGCAGCTCCCAGGCGGTCAAACGCGCGCCCTGCAACTGGGGACGGGTCTCGTCCGCGAACACCGCAATCTCCTTGCCCGCCTCCCGTGCGGCATAGATCACCCCGACAGCCGTGCCGTATCCCCCCGTGGCCAGCCCCCCCGCATTGCAATGGGTCAGGACGGTGCCCTGCTGCGGCAGCAATTCCTGCCCGGCACGACCCAGGGCGCGGCACATGGCGATATCCTCATCCAGGACGGCGTCGGCCTCGCAAAGCAGGGCGACCAGGACCTGTTCGCAATTCGCCTCGGCGCGCAGCGGCTCGGTCCGGGCCAGCACCCGATCCAGGGCCCACACCAGATTCACCGCCGTGGGTCGTGTGGCGGCCAGGGTTCGGCGGTCCCGGCCCAGCTGGGCCTCGCACTCCTCACTGCCCAGGCCCTCCTCCATGCCGCGTATCCACGACAGCGCCAGACCGTAGCCCGCGGCCACGCCGATGGCGGGCGCCCCACGCACCGCCAGTTCCCCGATGGCCACACACAGCTGGGCCACGGTGTGGCAGCGGCGGAATTCCAACCGGCCCGGCAAGAGAGTCTGGTCGATGAGGACGACGTCCCCGGCGTCCCACCGGACCACCGGAAAAGGAAATGGCAAGGTGCTCACGAAGGTACCTCCGGATCGTTCGGCACCGCCGGCAGGCTGCGCAGCATCTGGCCCAGGCGAGCCAGAGGCAGGCCCATGACGTTGAAATAGCAACCCTCCACACCCGCGACCATCAAGGCTCCATATCCCTGAATCCCGTAGGCTCCGGCCTTGTCCATGGGCTCACCTGTGGCGATGTAATCGCGGATCTGCTCCGGCCCCAGGGGCAGGAAGCGTACCACGGTGCGCTCGTGGCCGGACCATTCCCCCACTTCCCTGCGGTTTCCCTCCCCGCGGCCGTCCAGGAGCGCCAGGGCGGTGATCACCACGTGGCCGCGCCCCGACAGACGGGACAACAGGGCGAAGGCATCCTGCTCATCGGTCGGCTTTTCCAGGATCTCTCCATCGACCAGGACGACGGTGTCGGCGCCCAGGACCAGGCGCCCCGGCCCGCTGGCGGCGACGGCGCGGGCCTTGGCCAAGGCCAGGGATTCGGCGTAGGCGGCGGGGTCCGCCTCGGCCCCGGCCAACCGGACTCCATGCTCCTGCTCCACGCTGTCGGGCGGCGCTTCCACCACGAAGGGAATGCCCGCGAGGGCCAGCAACTCGGCCCGCCGCGGCGACCGGGAGGCCAACACCAGGATTTCGTCGTCGAACCAGGGCACGAAGGGGGTGATGGTCATGACTCGTCCTCGATGGGGGCTTCGCGCTCCAGGATCAGGGTCACCGGGCCGTCGTTGACCAGCGAGACCTGCATGTGAGCGCCGAATTCCCCCTCGGCGACCTCGTCCCACCGCAGGCGAAGCAGCTCACCGAAGCGTGCGTACAACCTGCGCGCCTGCTCCCCCGGTGCGGAACCGGTGAAGCTGGGACGCGTGCCCTTGCGGATGTTTCCGTAGAGGGTGAATTGCGAGATCAGGAGGATCCCCCCGCCCACATCATTCAGGGCCAGATTCATGCGGCCTTCGTCGTCGTTGAAGACGCGCAGCCGGGTCAGCTTCTCGGCCATCCATTCCAGTTCCCGCTCGGTGTCCCGCGGAGAAAAGGCCGCCAGTACCACGAGGCCGCGGTCGATGCTGCCGACGGTTTTGCCGGAAACCTCCACCCGGGCCGAACCGCTCCGCTGGACCACACACCTCATGACGGCGCCACACCCAGCTGGAACCGCTCGATGCGCTGCACGCCCGCAACCTTGTCCAGCTCCTTGATCACCTTCTCGAGGTTGTTCAGGTTGGTGACCTCCACCACCAGCGTGACCGTCGCCACGTCGTCCTCGGCGGAGAAATCGCCGCTGCTGAGATTGGAATTGGTGCGGCTCAGGGCGTTGCTGATGTCCATGATCAGGTTCTTGCGGTCCTCGGCCTCGATGGTGAGTTTCACCAGGTACATCTGATCGGGCCGGGAATCCCAGGTGACCTCGATGAGGCGCTCGGCCCCCAGGTTGGGGTCGTTCAGGTTGCTGCAGCCCATCCGGTGCACGGACACGCCGCGCCCCCGGGTGATGAGCCCAACGATGCCGTCGCCGGGAATGGGCTGACAGCAGCGCGCGAAACTCACCATGAGGTTGTCCTCTCCGGCCACCCGCACGCCGCTGGAAGTCCGCCGCAGCAGGGCGCCGTACAACTCCTTTCCCTTGGTGAAAACTTTTTCCGCGGCCGATTCCTGGAGGGGTTCCAACCGGCCGGTCACCTTGGCCGTGGACACCTCGCCGCGTCCCACCGCCGCCAGCAGCTTGTCCAGCGCGCTGTAGCCCATCTGCTGGGAGATGTCGACCAGGGCGTCCACCTTGACGTGGAACTTGCCGCGGTGGATGTCCTTCTCCAGCAATTCCCGCCCCAGCTTGACGCTCTCCTGATACTGGGTGGACTTGATCCACTTGCGCAGGTGATACCGGGCGCGGCTGGTCTTGACGATGTCCAGCCAACCGGTGCTGGGGTTGGGATTCTTGCCGGTCAGGATCTCGATGCTGTCCCCGTTGTGCAGTTCCGACCGCAGGGTGGCGATGCGGCCGTTGACCTTGGCCCCGGTGCAGCGAAACCCGACCTCGCTATGGATCCGGAAGGCAAAGTCCAGTGGCGTGGCGCCGCGAGGCAGCTGGAACACGTCGCCCCCGGGGCTGAACACGAACACCTCGTCGTCGAAGAAGTCGACCTTCAGGGCCTTCATGAATTCCCGCGGGTCGTCGACGTCCTTCTCCCACTCCATGATCTGGCGCAGCCACTTGACCATGTCGGCCAGGTCGGCCTTGTCGGCGCCGCCGCCTTCCTTGTAGCGCCAGTGGGCGGCAATACCCAGCTCGCTGCGTTCGTGCATCTCCGCGGTGCGGATCTGCACCTCGATGTACTTGCCGCCGGGGATGCGCACGGTCGAGTGCAGGGACTGGTAGCCGTTGGGCTTCGGCGTGGCGATGTAATCCTTGATGCGGTCCGCCAGCGGGGGATAGTGGCTGTGCAACACGCCCAGCGCGTGATAGCAGTCCGCCTTGGTCGGCGTCACCACGCGCAGGGCCAGCAGGTCGTAGACCCGGTCCAGGCCGATGTCCTGGGCCTTCATCTTGCGGAAGATGGAATAGAAGTGCTTGGGCCGACCGGCCAGGGTGCAGGAGATGCCGGCCTCGTCCAGGGCCGCCTGCAGGGGGTCCACCAGGCGTTGGATCAAACGCTCGCGTTCGGTGCGCGTCTGGTTGATGCCCGATTCGATCTCGAAGTAGCGTTCCGGCTGCAGCACCTTGAAGGCCAGGTCCTCCAGCTCCCACTTGATGCGCGCCATGCCGAAGCGGTGGGCCAGCGGCGCGTAGACGTCCATGGTCTCCTGGGCGATGTCCTGCTGCCGGTCGGGTTTCAGGGCGCTGATGGTGCGCATGTTGTGCAGGCGGTCGGCCAACTTGATCAACACGGTGCGCGGATCCTGCGCGATGGCCAGCACGAGTTTGCGGTAGGTCTCGGCCTTGCGGGCGTCGGGGTTGGCGTTGCGGATGCCGCTGATCTTGGTGACGCCGTCCACCATGTGGGCGACGTCGGCCCCGAAGCGCTGGCGGATATCGTCCAGTTCGTAACGCGTATCCTCCACCACATCGTGGACCATCGCCGCGATCAGGGTGTCCACGTCCAGGCGCAGATCGGCCAGGATGGAGGTGACGGTCAGGGCGTGGGCGAAGAACGGTTCGCCGCTCTTGCGCAACTGGCCCTCGTGGGCGGCGGAGGCAAAACGAAAACCGAACCAGAGCTTGTCCTCGTCGGCGTGCTGGTTGTAGGTGCGGACCTTGGCGAGGATCTTTTCCATCATCCCGGTCAGGTCGACCGTCGGAGCGTCGGCCCGGCGCGTCATTGCCCGACCGCCGGACGGATATCAACCAACAGCTGCTGGACCGGGTCATAATGCCCCGAGCGGGGCCGGAACGTGCTGCGCCCGACCTGGAACAGGATGTCCCATTCCATAGCCTGCATGTCAGAGCCCTCCAGGCCCTGGCGCACCAGCATGCGCCGCCAGGCTTCACCCGTCCCGAAGGTGATGAATTCCCGGCTGAGGGCAGGGGTATCGGTCGGGCCGTTGCTCGCCGGCCCGCGAAAGGCGAAACGCAGGTGCAGGCCGCCGCTCAAGCTGGTGGGCTGCCGCTGCAGCCGCAGTCCGCAGCAACGGAAGACGGGCTTGCGGTTGCCGGCGCCGAAGGGTTCGAGGTTCTCCAGCTCCCGCACCAGGCTCGCGATGTCCTGGGCGCCCATGTCCTGCAGGCAGAGATCCAGGTCGTAGTGCTCGGGCACGGGCCCGGTATCGGGCTGCAGGCGCAGAGCGGTCAGGAAAGACTCGCGGAAGGCTTCGATGTCCCGGGACCGCAGGCTCATGCCCGCCGCCTGGGCGTGACCGCCGTGCCGGATCAGGTGCCGCTCGCACTTGTCCAGGATGGCCTTGACGTCGATGTGGGGCACGCTGCGCACGGAACCGCGGGCCTCGTCACCCTCGATGGCGATCAGGACCACCGGCAACTGGTACTGCTCCACCAGACGGGCTGCCCCGATCCCGATGATGCCCTTGTGCCAATCACTCGAGGCCAGCACCAGGCCCGGATCTCCGCGGCGCACGAAGGGCAAGGCCAGGTCGATGGCCTCTTCCTTGAGGATCAGGTCCTGCTCCTTGCGGCGGGAATTGGTGCGGTCGGCTTCCTGGGCCAGGACCTGGGCCCTGTCGTGGTCACGCGTCAACAGGAGTTCGAGGGCGGACATCACCCGCCCGATTCGGCCACAGGCGTTCAGGCGCGGGGCGAGCTGGTAGGCGAATTCGCCGGTGGTGACGGGGAAACCCCGGTCCAACCCCGCAACCCGCAGCAGGGCGGCCAGCCCCGGCCGGATGCGCCCGCGGTCGTTGAAAAGCTCCAGCCCCTTCTTCACCAGGATGCGGTTTTCCCCCACCAGGGCCATCTGATCGGCAACCAGCCCCAGGGCCACCAGATCCAGTACCGAGAGCAGGAAATTCTCCGGGAGACAGCCCGGTTCGGCCACGGTCAGTGCCTGGGCGAACTTGAAGGCAACCGCCACCCCGCACAACTCCTGGTTGGGATAGGTCGCCCCCTCGCGACGGGGGTTGACCAGGGCCGTTGCCCCCGGGCGCTCCTCGAAAATGTGATGGTCCAGGACCACCACTTCCATGCCCAGGCCCCGCGCCAGTTCGATCTCCTTCACCGCGGCCGCGCCGGTGTCCACGGTGATCAACAGGGTCACGCCCTTGGCGGCCCACTCGCGGATCATGCGCTCGGCCAGTCCGTAACCGTCGATGAGCCGGTCGGGAATGAAGGGAGGTTCGGCCAGCACCTTGGTCTCGCCCAGACGCAGACTCGAGACGGTCTCGTAGAGGAGGGCGCTACCGGTCAGGCCATCCACGTCGAAATCGCCGTGCACGGCCACGCGTTCGCCGTTGCGCACGGCATCGAACATGCGCGCTACGGCGAGGTCCATTTCCTGCAACAGGAAGGGGTCGTAGAGATGGTCCAGGGAAGGGTAAAAGAAGCGATCGAGTTCCTGCCCGGAAGTCACTCCCCGCGAGGCCAAAACCCGGAGCAACCAGTCGGAGACCTGAAAATCCAGAGGGATCTTGCGGTGCATGGACGTGATGAGGTCCTCGTCCACAGCCATGCCGCGCAGCCAAGGGCGTCCGGAAAAGACCCCCACATTGGGGGACTGGGATTGCGCGGGGTCGGTCTTCAACACGCCTCCACCAAAGCCGGCGGTCCACGGGGACCGCAACTGGATCAAAGGCGGCACGAGACGCCGCCTTCGGTTTGGGATAGCGTGAGAAGCCGGTCGTAAGCCGAGTTCTGTTACCGCGACGCGCAAGCGCGCCGGGCGACAATCATGTATCTGGGACCGCCGTTACCGGCGGCCTCAAGCGACCGACCCGGGAGTGCAAACGAGGCGGGCTACCTCATCCTCCCCTATTTGGTCTTGCTCCAGGTGGGGTTTACCCTGCCACCGCTGTCACCAGCGGCGCGGTGAGCTCTTACCTCACCGTTTCACCCTTACTGCCGCCGAAGCGGAAGCGGTTTATTTTCTGTGGCACTTTCCGTGGGATCGCTCCCCCTGGTCGTTAGCCAGCACCCTGCCCTGCGGAGCTCGGACTTTCCTCGGACCTCCCTACCCGGGGGTTGGAAGAGACGCGACTGTCTCCCCGACTTCTCACGACCCCATGATATACCCGAATCAGGCTGATGTCCCGCAAAAACTGCGCAGGGAAGCGTCCGTTCAGCCCTTGCGGTCCAGAGCGTGGTTGGCCAGGGCGTCGGCGGCGGAATTGAGGGCCCGTTTGACATGGGTCACCTTGAATCCCTTGAGCTGGCGGGTCAAAAAGACCACCTGCTGGTAGAGGGGGCGCAAGTCGGGGCTCTTGACCCGGTAGGCGCCGCTGAGCTGACGAACGATCAATTCGCTGTCCATGAACAGGTGGACGCGCTCAACCCCCCACCGCCGGCAATGCTCCAGGGCGCTGACCACGGCCTGATATTCGGCCATGTTGTTGGTGGTCATGCCGATGGCCTCGCAGTGGGCGGCCAGATCGGGACCGTCCTTTTGGCGAAAGAGGATACCGATTGAAGCCGGACCGGGATTCCCGCGACTGGCGCCGTCGGTGAAGATCTCCAGAATGTCGGACCCCTTGGCTGGCAAGGGGTTGGCCGGCAGGTCGGCGGCCGGAACTAGGGCGAGAACCGCTTCGAGATCGTTGGCCCCCTCGCCCTTGGTGCGGGGGGTTTTGCTGCGGGGAGTTTTCTTGGCGACGGCCTTTTCCGGGGGTGCATCGGTATCGCTCATGGTGCGGCGCCAGATGGACAGCCGCCGCCTGAGCTCACGCACCGACAGGCCGCAATCACGGGCCAGGGAACGCAGATCCGTGCTGCGCTCCAGGGTCTTGAGCAAGTCCGTCAAGGTTTCCGGTTGCTTGGTCACCATGTTGCCTCTCCCGTTTTGCTGGGTCGCTTCGGCCGCGCCATCGCCTGGGTTCACCGCCAGGGCCGGTGAACGACGAAGCGGGCGCAGGATGCGCAACGCACCACTTCGCGCCCGTGCTGGACGGCCTGGTCCTGTTGGGGGGTCAGCCGAGCTCCGCACCCGGTACATGCCCCGTCTTGTCCGTACACCACACCCACCTCGCCGCGGTCCCACAACCGCTTCAGATGGCGGCTGATCGTCCCCGGCAGGATATCGGCCAGGCGCTGGACTTCGGCGGCGATTTCCGGCAGGGCCGCGGTCGCCTGATCCCGCTCCACTGCGATTCGCTGCAACCGTGTGGCCGCCTTGCGTTCCTGAACGAGCTGGTCTTCACACGCTTGCGCCGATTCCTTTTTGCTGGCGCTTTCCTGGTCGAGCAACCGGCAAGCTTCCTCCAGAAGCTCCTCCTGGCGGGCGATGATCCCGCTGATTTCCCGCTCCAGGGCCGCGACACTGCGGGCATCGGTCGCCGCGTCAAGCTGCCGACGCTTGCGGGCCAGGCTTTCCTCGGCCGCCGCCAGGTCGATCTCGGCGGAATGCTGGCGCACCTGGGCTTGGCTGCGGTGCCGGTCGGCGGTCGCCGTATCGGCGGCATACTCCCGGTCCAGGCCCAGAAGGCGCTCGGTCATGCGCTCGCTCTGCGTCAAACGCGCGCGGCACACAGCCATTTCCCCTTCGAGTCCGGCCAGTTGCACCAACGCATCAATGAGGATTTCCGGTTCCATCCCCGCCTCCTGCTTGGGCTTTCCGGAACCATATCACGCGACCGCGCCCCGGTACAGCCAAGGACCGCCGAAAGGCACAGAAAAAGGGCGCCGAAACGCCCTTTCCCGGATCACTCGTCTGATCTGCCGGAGAACTGCAGGGCAATCAAACCCGCCTCTCCCCCTCGGACCGACACCTCACGGAACCGACCGGATAGATGATGGTGGGCGATACTGGACTCGAACCAGTGACCTCTCGCGTGTGAGGCGAGCGCTCTAGCCAGCTGAGCTAATCGCCCCCCGGCATCATCTTGCCGCAGGGTTCCGGTGCGCTGGGGCCCGTTCGGTCTCGGGCCGACAACTGGTGGGCCCACCTGGACTTGAACCAGGGACCGGCCGGTTATGAGCCGGCTGCTCTAACCATCTGAGCTATAGGCCCTCAAACCGGGAAGGCAAGATAATCAATCCGCCACTTCCGGTCAATCCCAAAGCCGCAACCGCTACCCGGTTACGGTTAGACCATTTCCCCGTAGCCCTTGAGCTTGCGTGAGCGGCTGGGGTGGCGAAGCTTACGCAAAGCCTTGGCCTCGATCTGCCGCACACGTTCGCGCGTGACCTTGAAAATGGTGCCGACTTCCTCGAGGGTCCGGGGCGTCCCGTCGCCCAGGCCGAAGCGCAGGCGGATCACCTTTTCCTCGCGGCGGGTCAAGGTGCTCAGAACGCGTTGCATCTGGTCCTTGAGCATGCTGTGTGCCGCTTGCCGGGCCGGTGAGGGCGCACCCTCGTCCTCGATGAAATCGCCCAGATTGCTGTCCTCGTCCTCGCCGATGGGCTGGTCGAAGCTCACCGGCTCCATGCTGGCCTGCAGCACGCCCTGGACCTTTTCCAGGGGCATTTCCAGGAAAGCGGCGACTTCCTCGGCCTTGGGGTCGCGCCCCAGCTCCTGGAGAAGTTGGCGCTGGGCCCGTTTGACCTTGTTGATGGCCTCGATCATATGCACCGGCACGCGGATGGTCCGGGCCTGGTCGGCGATGGCGCGGGTGATCGCCTGGCGGATCCACCAGGTCGCGTAGGTGGAGAACTTGTACCCCTTGCGGTAGTCGAACTTCTCCACCGCCCGCATCAGGCCGCTGTTGCCCTCCTGAATAAGATCGAGGAATTCCAGACCGCGGTTGGTGTAGCGCTTGGCGATGGAAATCACCAGCCGCACGTTCGCCTCGATCATCTCGCGCTGAGCCGTGTCGACCATCTGCTTGCCCAGGGTGATCTCGGTGCCGATGCGGTGCAGATCTTCACAGGGCAAACCGATCTCCCGCTCGATCTCGGCCAAGCGCTTGCGGAGGTTCTTGATCACCCGGTGGGCTTCGTGGATGGCTTCGGCGCCGTCGGAGCCCTTGGCTGCGGTCTTCATCGCCGGGGCCATCTCGGAAAACGGCATCCCCACGGCCTCCTCGGCCTGGGCCATGCGGTCCTGCAGATCCGACACCTTGCCGTGGATCAGCAACAGCTTGTTGGCGAGTTGTTCCACCTGGTTGGGGGCCAATTTCAGGTCCATGAAACTGTCCAGGATCTTCTGGTCCCGCGATTCGATCATCTTGGTCAGGACGGTGACCCGAGTGGGCTTGCGGCAGGAGCCCAGTTCGCGGCGCGCAATGACGATCTCCGCCTGCATCTTCTCGATCTGGTCCAGACAGCGCAGGATCCGCTTGGCCTCGCTCTTGGCCGAAAGGTGAACGTTCCAGGTGCTGGTGTCCTGCTGGATCACCTCGTCCACATGGACGGCCTCGTTCTGGAGCTGGTTGGCGGTCTGGCGCAGTTCGTTCAGCGCGTGACGGCAGCGCAACGTCGCATGGATGATGGCGATACGGCCGTCCTCCATGCGCCGGGCCAGATTGACCTCACCCTGGCGGGTCAGCAGGGGCACCCGGCCCATCTCGCGCAGATACATGCGGACCGGGTCGTCGTACTTGACGTTGGTGCGCACCACCTTGCGGGCGGCGGCGGCTTTCTTCTTTTCCTTGCTCTTGCGGCGGAACATCCGCTTCCGCGCTTCATCCTCGCTGTCGTAGTAGTCGATCTGGAGCTCGCCCAGCTTCTCGTAGATCCGGTCGAAGGCGTCGACATCCACGCCGTCGACGACCAGATCGTTGATTTCCTCGTGCAGGATGTACCCGCCCTTGGCGGTGGCAACCTTGCGGATCTTCTCGATAATGGTTTCGAACTGTTCCTTATCCATCTTCTGGTCCGACCCCCGAGGTTTCAGTGAGGTTCGCGCGCAGGGCGGGCTGCCGTCTTGCGCGCTGGAGACGTTGCAGACAATCCCGGGCCACCTGGGCGAAATCCGTGTTCGCCGGCAGCTCCGGCCTATCCAGCAGGCCCGTCACAAAGGCCCGGTAATCGTTGTCGCCGACCAGGTTCCAACGCTGCAGGACGAATTCCCGCAGGGATCCGCCCGCCCCTGCGGGGTGGGCCACCCTCCATTCGGCGATCTCGCAAGCCAGCGTGCCGGCACAGGGAGAGGCGAATTCCAGATCCCCCTGGGCCTTCAGGAAAGCTGCAGCAGCCCTGCCCGAGGCATCCATCAGGATGTGGGCGAACAGGTCGGCCTCGATCCCGGTGGCGTTGATCCGGGCCAGAGGCTTGACCCGGGTCCGGGCCCGCCGGGTCGGCGCTTCCAGGGCCAACTTCCCGCCGGCATCCCTGTTCTTTCCGGCCGTAGCGGCCTGCTGTGCGGGCCGCACACCTTTCTTCGGTTCGGCCGCTGCGGCGGCTTCGACCATGGATCTCAGCAGATCGATCCCCAGGCCGAAAATCTCCGCCGTCTCCTGGAGCACATATTCCCGGCGCAGGGGGTCGGCAATCCCGCCCACCGTCGCCAGGATCTGCTTGACGGCCCGTTCCTTGACCGTCCGGTCGTCCCACTTCGGCTCGGCCAGCCTCCGCAGGTATTCCACATAGCCGGGAGCGTCCTTCAGCACGTCGGCGATTCCCTCCCGGCCCGCGGCCATGACCACGTCGGCGGGATCCTGGCCCATGGGCAAGGAGGCGATCCGGGGCTCCAGGCCCTCACGCAGAGCGATATCCGCCGAGCGGACCGCCGCCTTGCGTCCGGCCTTGTCGCCGTCGAACAGCAGGTAAACGGCCGGCGCACCCCTGCGGATCAACCGAGCCTGGCCGGGCGTGAAGGCCGTTCCGCAGGTGGCCACCACGTTGTTGAAGCCAGCCTGCACCAAGGCCATCAGGTCCAGATATCCCTCGACAAGAATGGCGGCCTTTTCCCGGGCCACGGCCATGCGGGAATAATCGAAACCGTAAAGGAGATTGCCTTTGCTGAAGAACGGACTGTCGGCCGAATTCAGGTACTTCGGTTCGCCGTCGCCGAGCACCCTCCCCCCGAACCCGGTCACTTGCCGGGAAATGGACTTGATGGGGAATATAACCCTGCTGCGGAAATAGGCAAACAGCTCCCCCCCGTTACCGGTGCGCATCAGATCCGCCTGCTGGGCCAGATCCTCGTCGACTCCGGCCGCCGCCAGCTTGCGCTGCAGCCAGGGGGAACTGGCCGGGGCCCAGCCCACGCTGAATTCCCGCAAGACCTTCTCGGAAAAACCCCTGCCGGTCAGGTAGGTGCGGGCCTGACGTCCGGCGGGGTCGTCCCAGAGGGCCTCCTTCCAGACGTCCGCGGCGACCCCGTTGGCGCGGAAGAAGGCGCGGCGCTCGCCCTCGTTCTCGTCCTCACGCAGCCAATCCGACAAATCGATGTCCAGGGGCCGGGCCAGGATTTCCACCGCCTCGGGGAAGGTGACCCCCTCGGTCTCCATCATGAAGGAAAAGACGTCGCCGCCGGCGCCACAGCCGAAGCAGTGGTAGCGGGCCCGGGCGGGGGTCACGATGAAGCTGGGGGTTTTTTCCTTGTGGAAGGGGCACAGGCCCTTGTAGACGGCACCGGCGGCTTTGAGGCTCACCTGTCCCCGGACGATCTCGACAATGTCGGTCTCATCCTTGACACGGGCGATGATGTCCGGCGAAAAAACTGGTGCCATGTTCGACTCGACCCGGGTCTGCCGTTGGTGTCGGTTCAGGGCGAACTACCGGAATCTTATATACTAGGTGAAGGCGCGGGTGCGCCGCAAGGTCACGGCGACATTTGTTGCATCTTTTTTTCTTTGATGATATTGATTCTCTCCATCTTAACGATCCCACCGCCACCTCCTGGACGCAAAAAGCCCCCGGCACACGATGTCGGGGGCTTTTGGTTGCGGCAGGGCCGCGACTAGTAGTTCACGGTACCCTGGACATAGCCCCAGGTACCGCTGTCACCGTCGGACCAGTCGCTGTTGGGCGAGAAGATGCCCAGGCCGGCCTGCACGGCGAAGGGACCGTCGGTCTTGCGCACGCCGAAGTCGAACTCCGTGCCGATCGAGGAGGATGTACCGTCAGCGGTGTCATAGTCCTCGGCGGTGGAGAAGGAGTGACCGGTGCCGCTAAGGGACCAGCCCTTCTCCAGCGGGTAGTACAACTTGATGGCGAAGTCCATCAGGCCGTAGCTCAGGCCACCGACGAAGTAGTCCATGTAGCCGTTCCACTTGTGCCCGGAGTACAGCAGGTTGTTGAACGTTTCGACCTCGTCAACGGTCTCGGGATCGTCACCGGTGGTGTAGTCGACCAGGGCCGACACCTTGAACCCGTTGGCGAACTCGTCACCGATTTCGGCGTTGATCAGCATACCGCTGTAATCGACGACGTCGTCGCTGCCGGTTTGCAGGGCGAACATGGCGTCGTAGAACCAGGTGTCGGCGAAGGTCCGCTGGCTGTAGACACCGAAGGTCCACAGCTTGGCGTTCGCCAAGTACTCGTCCTTCCACAGGTAGGCGAACAGGTCGAACTGCTGCTCGGAGAAGTTGAGGTTGAAGACGTAGAACATGGGGTCCATCAGACGGTCGCCGGTCTCTACGTCGTCGAAGTTGTTCTCTTCCAACTGCCAGACAGCCGCCGTGAAGCCGACGTTGTCGCCCAGCTTGTGGCCGAACATGATGCCTTCCTCGGTACGGCCGGTGTTGTCCCAGTCGTACTTGCCGACCAGGCGCTCGTTGTGCATGGACACGGACATGCGTCCGGCCTTGACCCAGCCCATATCACAGGGCTTGTACCACAGGTAGGCCTGGTGGATGCCGGTCTCTTCCATGGTGTTGTTGTTGAAGAACTCGGTGCCCGGATTGTCGCCCAGGATACGGGAATCCTGGAACTGGACGAACAGGCCGGCATTCTCGCTGGCGTGGGCCTTGATACCGACGCGGGTGCGCATGTACTGCATCCAGTCGGAGTTGGCGTCGGGAATGAAGCTCCGTCCATCCATTTCCAAACGATACCGGGACTGGGCCGTGATGGTGAAATCCCCACGGTCGGCATTGGCGTCACAGCCGGCAGCGGCATAGGCCGCAAAGGTCGTGATCATCACGACCACCAGAAGTAAGCACTTAATCCACTTCAAAACGATCTCCTTTTCGTCAAGACAGTGCGCCGACCGGAACTCCGATTAAAATCCTCCGGCGGCCGGTTCGAGAGCAAAGGGTGGGACCCGAAAGGCGACTTGTAAACAAAAATTTTCCACAAATGATTTGATTTTATCATTAGCTTTCCGTGCAGGAAAAAAGCTCCCCGGATTACCGGGGAGCCCGAATGCTCCCAACCACTTGAAATGGCGAACTAACTCCGAAAGGCCCCTATTTCAAGAGGGTCAATTTGGACATGGCCGCTGCGGAACCGGCCTGGATCCGGCAAAGATAGGTGGCGCTGGACACCACCTGTCCGGAGTCGTCCCGCCCGTCCCAGCGGACCTGGTAGTCGCGGGCGTCCTTGTTCTCATCCACGAGGGTACAGACGACCTTGCCGGTCAGATCGTAGATGCGCACCACCACATGGCCCGGGTTCCGCACGGAATACTCCACGGTCGTGGAGGGGTTGAAGGGGTTGGGGGCGATGCGGTCGATGGCCACCATGGCCGGCGGGGCGTCCCCCACTCCCGAAATCACGCCGCTGCCGAACAGGTAATCCGCCCACTCGGGGTGGTCGACGAAGGGGTTCCGGTTGCCCTGGTAGGAATAGACCACATCGTTGCGGAGCATCTCCCTGGCGTCCACCGGATCATCCAGGTGCCACTCCAGCAGCGCGGGAGTCAGCCCCATGTAGGCCACTCCCCCGTCGGTCACCTGGATCAGCGCCTGGTTGTCGGTCAGGACCAGGTCCGGCTCGCTGGAGGCGTCGCCCTCGTAACGCACGTCCATGTAGAACATGGCCCGCGCCACGTCGCCCTTGCGCCCCTGCCAGACCTCCCAGCTGTCGGTGTCGTAGAGGTTGGTCCCGCTCTCCCCGTTGTAGGTGTCGGCCGGGCGGCTCGTGCACCCGGAGAGACAATCGTCGAAAGGCTTGTTGCCCCGCGAGGAGTTGTAGCTGGAGTCGCATAGCATCAGGTGGTGGCAATCGGTGTAGGGCACCCAACTCTCCGACGAGAAGCCGTAGCTTTTGGGCCAGGAGTGCTCGCGGTTGTAGGGACCGACACCGCCCCCGATCTTCACGTAGGAGTGGTTCTTGTACACGTCGAGGATGTTGGCGCTGACCAGGGGATCCTCATCGGCGCTTTCGAGGATGTTCCACGTATCGGTGGACGACGAGGTGTAGGGATAAACCGTGTGATGGTCGATCACGGCATGCAGGGTCACGCGGCAGGTGGCCGTGCTGGCCAGGTCAACGGTGTCGTAATACCCGGCCGGGGCATCGGCTAGGGCACAGAGACTCCAACTCAGGAGCACGGCCGCCAAGAAGGCCGCCATCAAACGGGAGGACTTGGTCATGATTCACCTGTCGGGTTTGGCATCCATCGATCGTAGTTCCTGTATAATTATAACATAATCACTACGAAAATCCATTGTCGACCGGCAGGAATCAGCGAATCTTCAGGCGAACGACCGCAACGCCGCCCCCACCCTGGCCGGGCCCCGCTTCGGAAACCGAGGCCACCCGGGCATCCCTCTGCAGCCGTTCGTATATGAAGTCGCGCAAACGCCCGGTCCCGAACCCGTGGATCACGTTCACGATTTCCATCCCGGTGGGGATGGCCCGGTCGATGAGCCGATCCAGGAGTTCCCAGGCTTCCTCGCCCCGTTGCCCCCGCAGATCGATCTCGGGCGCGACCGCCGGGGACTCGTCGTGCCAAGCCCAGCCGCCCGCAGCTCCCGGATCCCGGGTCGCGCCGGTATCCTGTTCCCCTTCCAGAGGCATGACCGAGGCGACATCCAGGTTCAAGCGCAGGTTTTCCGCCAAGGCCACGACCTTGCCGCTGCGCACCTCCATCACCGTACCGATGAGATTCAGATGGGGAATCCGCACCCGCTGCCCCACGACCAGCCGCGGCGGCCGGGCCCCCGCGCCTTCCGGATCCGCCGCTTCAGGGCCCAAGCCTGCAATCCGGTCACGAGCCGTCCGGACCACCGACTTGTCCGCGCCCGAGGACCGGATGTCCCGCACGGCCTGCTCGATGGCCCGGCGCCCCTGACGCGCCAGCTCCTCGGCATCCTTGCGCGTGGCCTTCAGGATCTCCCGCCGTTCCTTCTCGATGTCCGCCAGACGCTTCTCGAGCTCCCGATTCCGGCTGGCGTGGACCGCGCGTTCCTGTTCCAGATCGTGCTGCGTCCGGATCAGGTCACGGGCCCGGCGATCCAGATCCGCCAGCAGCTTCTCCACCTGCACCCGTTCGGTCCCGGCGCGCGCCCGGGCCTGGACCAGCAGATCGGCTGGCAGCCCCATGCGCGCGGCGATATCGAAGGCATGACTGGTGCCCGGATCTCCCACGCGTAGGGAGAACAGGGGTTGCAGGTCCTGTTCGTCGTAGTCCATGGCGGCGTTGACCATCTGCGGGTGATCGTGAACCGCGGCCTTCAGCAACCCGAAGTGGGTGGAGGCCAGCACACGCGCGCCCCGGTCCACCAATTTTTCCAGCACCCCCATGGCCAGAGCGGTGCCTTCCTGCGGATCGGTGCCGCTGCCGATCTCGTCGCACAGCACCAGGGTGTGGTCGCCGGCATCCTCCAGGAATCGGGCCAGGTGTTTCAGATGGGAGGAGAAGCTGCTGAGGCCCTGCCGGATGGATTGCTCGTCCCCGAGGTCGGCCAGCACCCGGTCCATCTCCGGCAGGATGGTGTCGTCACGGGCGGGCACGTCCCATCCGCTCCAAGTCAACAGGCAAAACACGCCAACGGTCTTGAGGGCCACGGACTTGCCCCCGGCATTGGGACCGCTGATGACCAGGGCACGCTGGCGGGGATCCAGCTCCAGATCCAGCGGCACCACCCTTTTTCGTCCGGCGCGCAGGGTGGCGGCCGCATCGCCCTGGCCCTCACCCAGGGCCTCCATGAGCAAGGGATGCCGGCCGCCGCTGATCCGCAGTCGCCCGGCCGCATCCAGCCGTGCCCGGCGACCACCCACGGCCCGGCTCCAGCGGAGCCCGGCCCGGACCTCATCGGCCAGCAGCACCAGCTGCAGGCCGCAGCGCAGGGCGGGCGCGGCGGTCTCCACCGCCCGGTTGAGTTCCAGCAGGATGCGGGCTTCCTCGGCGGAGATTTCCAGGCGGGTCTCGACCAGGGCGTTGGCGCGACTGACCACTCCGGCTGGCTCGACGAAGAGGGTGGCGCCGGTGGTGGAGCGGTCATGAACGATTCCCGGCAGGCGCCGGCTGTCGCCCGAGCGCAAGGGGATGCAGAACCGGTCCCCGCGCAGGGTGACCTCTTCCGCGGTGGTCCAGCCCGCCCTGCGCGCCTTCTCCATGGCGGCGCCGACTTCCCGGCGCACCTCCCTCTCCCGGCTGTCGACCTGGCGCCGCAAGGCGGCCAGACGGCTGCTGGCGGAGTCGGCGATCCGACCGTCCGGGTCCAGCGCGCGGCGCAAGGCGCCCGCCACTTGTCCCAGAGAGGTCATGGCCACTGCGGCATCACCCCAGACGGGGGCTTCGCTACGGTGGGCCGTCAAGAAATCCCGCAGCACATCCAGGTCTTCGGCCGCGGCCGCGACACAGATCAGGTCGGGGCCGTCGAGGCGCATGGGGCCGGGCCGTTCCAGAAGTTCCGCCACCGAACCCACCAGGCAAAGGGGCAGGTCCGCCGCGTCGCGGTCGTCGAGCACCCGCATCTGGTCGGCGAGTTCGTTGCGCAGGCTGCGCAGGGGTGGGGAGGATTTCGGCACACGGTTGGCGATGCGTTCGGCGGCCCGATCGTTGCGGCAGAAAGCCGCGACCTGGGCGGTCACCGCGTCCCATTCGAGCAGGGCGGAAGTCCGCTTCCCGACGACCGGGGCTGCGTTCTCCTCCAGGCGCACCAATTGGTCCAGCAGGGGGATCATCATACGACCATCAGGAGTCCGGCAGCTTGTCGGCGGCCTCTTCGAGCCGTTGCTTGGATTCGCCGATCTTCTTGCGGGTCCGGTCGGCCACATCGTCGGCCGTGGTCCGGACCCGGTCCAGGGCGCTCGACCAGACCGTATCGTCCTTCTGACCCCACAGCCTGCGGGCGCCCTGGTAGACGTTGGGCGCCGCGTCGCGAATGAAGCGGCCCCAGGGGTCGGCGCGGTAGACGGCATCCAGATCCTGGCCACCCGGAATCTGCCCCAACACCAGGACCACGGCGCTGGCCAGAAGAACCCCGATGGCCGCTCCCAGCACGGCGCCGCCCAGGCGGTCCAGCCAGCCCAGCAGGGTCAGGCGGATCAGCTTGCTGATCAGGACGGCCAGCAGACGGCTGAGGATCAGGCCGGCGAAGAACAGCACGGCCCAGGTGATCAACAGGGCGGGTTCTTCCTCGGCCCCGGTCTTGTCCATGACCCATGGCTGCACGGCGACGGCGAAGCGTGCCGTGAAGATCACCGTGGCGATGACCCCCAGGATCTCGACGATGCGCTTGACCACGCCGTCCCGCATACCGACCACGGCCAGGATGACGATGAAGGGTATGGGAATCAGAAGCACCGGTTCCATGGTCAACCCGCCAGGATCATTTTGACCAGGGCGCTGACCCGGCCGCCGTCGGCCCGGCCGGCCACCTGGGAAAGCGCGGCCTTCATAACCTTGCCCATGTCTTGAGGCCCGGCCGCGCCGCATTCGGCGACGGCGGCGCGCACGATCTTTTCGAGCTCCGCATCCCCCAGTTCGGCGGGCAGGAATTCGCTGACCACCACCAGCTCGGCCTCGGCGGCGGCCTGCAGATCGCTCCGCCCGCCATCGCCGTAGCTCTTGACCTGTTCCTTGACCCTGCGGGCGTAGGAGGTGAGAATTTTCAGGATGTCCTGATCGTCGAGCCCCCGGCGCTCATCGACCTCGACCTGCTTGATCGCCGCCTGCACCATGCGCAGGACGCCGAGCCGCTGCTTGTCCTTGGCCTTCATGGCCGTGATCACTTCGCTCTTGATCCGGCCCTGGAGTTCGCTGGCAGCCATGGTTTGATTCCTTTCCTGTGGGATCCCGGCAGGGGGATGTTCCTCGCGCATGAAATCGCAGCAGACGGGGCCTGTCAAGCCCCCCGGGCGACGGCTTGCAGCCGCTGCCGGCGGCGCTGCAGCACCGCCAGGGAAGCGGCGACCGCCGTTTCGGTGCGCAGGACGTGAGGCCCCAGGTCCAGCGGGCGGGCGCCGGATCGACGCAACATGTCCATTTCCCCGGTCGACCAACCGCCCTCCGGTCCGATGCACACCAGGATCTCACCGGGGAGGCCGGAGCCCACCGGAGCTTCCGGATCGGCCGGATCCCACCCGGCGGCGCGGGTGCGTTCGGCGGCCGGTGAAGCGCCGTACCACACCTCTGCCGCGGCATCCTCCAGAACCGCGGCCAGGCCCTCGGGGGCAGCCAGCTGCGGCATCACGCAGCGTCCGCACTGCTTGAGGGCGGAGGCCAGAATCGTCTGCCAGCGTTCCTGTTTGTTCCCCCCGGGTTCCACCACGCCGAATTCGGTGCGCAAAGGCAGGATCCTGTGCGCCCCCAGTTCGCAGGCCTTCTCCAGGGCCCACTCGAACCGGCGGCCCTTGACCACCCCCAACGCTACCGCAAGCAGCGGAAGCCTGGCCTCGGTTTCATCCTGCATCACGGTGAGGATTTCCACGGTGGGGTCGCCCTTGCCGACGGTAACCAGGCGTCCGGTGTAGCGGAAGCCGCGGCCGTCGGTCAGGGCCAGTTCGACCCCCGGGTCGGTGCGCAACACCGTCTTGAGGTGACGGGCCTCCCCGTCAGCGAGAACGAGCACGTCGCCCACCGCAGCTGGCCTGCGGGCCGGAGGAATGACCAGGAATTGGGGCATGAGCGGCCCTCAATCGTAAAGGTTGGTCCCGGGATCGGGAATCAAGGGAGCGACATCGGCCCGCAATTCTTCCAAGCGTAACTTGAGGTCCTTGTCCAGTTTCTGCGGAGTCCAGGACAGGACCCGGACCAGCTGGTCGCCCGCTCCCGGTCGGTTCACATGGGGCATGCCCTTGCCGCGCATCCGGAACACCTTGTGGCTCTGGGTACCGGCGGGAATCTTCAGGGACACCTTGCCGTCGAGGGTGGGCACCTGGACCTTGGTGCCCAGCATCATGTCCAGTGGTGAGATGGGCACGTCCAGCAGCAGGTCGTCGCCGTGGCGTTCGAAGAGGTCGTCGCCGGTGACCTCGAACACCACCCGCAGATTGCCCGCAGCGGCCCCTGCGTCTCCGGCGTCGCCCTTGCCCTGCAACTCCATGTAATTGCCGGTGCTGACCCCGGCGGGGACCTTGATGGACAGGGTCTCCTCGCCGCGCACCGTGCCGGTCCCCCGGCAGGATTTGCATGGGTCGGTCACCAGGACGCCCCGGCCCTGGCACCGGGGGCACACACCCTCGGTGACCATCTGGCCCAGCAGGGACTGCCGCACCTGGCGCACGCGCCCCTGCCCCCGGCACTGGGAACAGGACTGCGGAGTGCTGCCGGCGGCCGAACCGCTCCCGTTGCAATCGGCACAGGCTACCTGCTTGTTGAGCTTGACGGTTTTCTGGGCGCCATGGGCCGCCTCGCGCAGGGTCACCTGCAGGCTCAGCTGAAGGTCGCGCCCACGGCGCTGGGCACCTTCCCTGCGCCCGCCGAAGATGTCCCCGAAGCCGCCGCCGCCCATGCCGAAGTTGCGCAGGAATGATTCCAGGGCGTCGTTCAGATCCATGTTCATTTCGCCGAAACCAGCTCCGCCGCCACCGCCGAAACCGCCGCCCTCGGGGGCATGGCCGAAGCGGTCGTACTGGGCGCGTTTCTGGGGATCCTTCAGCACTTCGTAGGCTTCGGTGGCTTCCCGGAATTTCTCGGACGCGGTGGGGTCGTCGGGATTCTTGTCGGGATGAAACTGGATGGCCTTCTTGCGGTAGGCCCGCTTGATGGCACCGGCGTCTTCATCCTTGCCGACTCCCAATACCTCGTAATAGTCCCGTTTGGTGCTCATGATATCCCCATCACGCGGAAATGATGACCTTGGCCGGCCGCAATACCTGTTCCTTGAACAAGAAACCCTTCTGGACGACTTCAATCACCTGACCGGGTTCCACCCCGTCCCGGGGCATTTGGCCCACCCCTTCGTGGAAATTGGGGTCGAACTCGGTGCCGAGGACTTCCAGGGGCACGACCCCCACATCCCTCAAAACGACCTGGAAATTCTGGAAGATCAGATCCACGCCTTCGAGGAACTTCTCAAGATCGGCATTGTCCTCGTTCTGGCCCATGCTCTGCAAGGCTCGTTCGAAATTGTCCATGACGCCCAGGATCGGGCGCAGGACATCGGCCTGGGCCAAACGTCTCGAATCGGCCAGCTCGCGCCGGGAGCGCTTGCGCAGATTGTCCATTTCGGCCACCACACGCAACCACTTCTCCTGGAAGGCGTCCCTTTCCCGGGCCAGAACCGCCAGGGGATCGAAATCTTCCGCTTCCGGTTCGAGGATCTCCTCCTCATCGGCCTCATCGGCCTCGACCACCGAGGGGTCAGCCGTCTCGGCGGCGGCCTCGGGTGTGTGATCGGAACCTGGGGCTTCCGGAGAAGACTCTTTCTTGTGTTTCTTGCCGTGACGCGATGCGGTCATGCCAGCCTATCCTTTTCCGATTGCGGGGCTCCCAAGCAGGGCACGGGATGCGGCCCCCAATGCGTGTTTCTCAATGGGCGGCCCTGTACGGCCGTCCGCGAAAGTGGCGCAGAATCTCCAAGCCCTGGAAGGTCCTCTGATAGGGCAAACGCCGTGGCCCCAAAACGGCCAGCAACCCCTGGCCCTCGGCGAGCTCGATGGTCCCGGTGATCACCGAGAACCGGCGCAGGCTGCCCAGGGGGTTCTCCGCCCCGATCCACACCCCGAAGGGCTCCCGGTCAAGCAAATACATTCGTTGCAGGGCCGCACGGATCTCCCGTGGCGATTCCAGGAAACGGATCAGGGCCTTTAGCGGTTCGGCGTCCTGGAAATCCGGGTCCTCCAGGACCTGGGCGACCCCGTCCATCTCGACTTCGGCTTCCTCGACTTCGTCCATCAGTTCCAGCGATGCCCTGGTCAACGAGGCGGCGCACCGGGTGGCGGGCGTCCGCATCAGGTCCAAGGTGGGATGCCTCTCCCCGCGCAGCTCCCCCAGGGAACGTCCGGTCAGCCGCTCCACCAGCAGGCCGGCCGCCTTGGCCACCACCGCCGGGGGGTAATCGGCGTCCAGGTCGGCCAGGCGCGTTGTCACTTGGCCGTTATCCAGGATCATCACCATCAGGACCCGACGGCCCGAGCGGGGATAGCATTCCAGGTGGGCAACCCGGATCCCGTCCGCCGAAGGCCCCACGACGATGCTGATGTTGCGGGTCAGGAGACTCAACAACTTGGCCAACTCCCGGATTTCACTCTGGGGATCGGAGCCGTCGGTTTCCCGCCGCACGGTTTCCACCATGCCGGCCGGCAGGTCGAAGCGGTTCAGGGGCCAGGCGGTGGCCAGCCCGTCGACATAGACCCGGAATCCGGCGTCGGTGGGCAGGCGCCCGGCCGACGTGTGGGGCTGATCCAGGTACCCGTCCTGCTCCAGCTGCTTCATCACCGTGCGGATGGTCGCCGGCGAAGGCGAATCCGTCAGGAACCGGGACACGAGTCCCGAACTGACGGGCCGACCGGTCTCCGAATGCAGCCGCACAACGGCATCGAGGACCTCTCGGGACCTCGCATCCAGTTTTCCGCGGATGTTGGCGCTGGGGCCTGACATGGTTTCACCTCTGAATCGTGGCCCAAGGTAATCAAGGCGGAATCCGGGTGTCAACAAGGCCTGCTCAGGCCAGGAATTCCTCGATGGTGTCGATCCGCAGGAAACCGCGGGAGGTCAGAACCAGCCGGCCCTCCCGGACATCCCACAATCGGTCCGCGCGTTCCGGTTCGGGGTCGAAACCCGCGGGCAACCATGCCAGGGGCACCCCCTGCGTCGTGCGCAAGCCCAGGATGACCCGTTCCAGGCGCCGGGCCTGCAGGTCCAGCGGGTCCACGGGACCATCGGGCAAGCGGCCGCCTTCCAGCGGAGCCAGCCACGCTTCCACGGCGCCGGGGTTCGCGTAGCGCCCGCGCCCGGAAAATCCGTGGGCCCCGGGCCCCAACCCCAGGTAGGGCACCCCCCGCCAGTAGGCGCTGTTGTGGCGGGACTCGGCCCCGGGTCGGGCGAAATTCGCCACTTCGTACTGGCGCACCCCGCGCTTGGCCAGGTGCCGGACCGCCCCCAGGTACAGGTGCTCGAACTTCGCGTCCCTCGGCATGGCCAGTTTTCCGGCGGCGAGGTCCTGCTGGAGCGCGGTTCCGCGGTGCACTTCCAGCAGGTAGAGCGAAAAATGTTCCACACCCAGATCCACGGCCCGATCGAGCTGATCGCACAGCGAAGCCAGCTCCACCCCCGGGCCCAGGATCCAGTCGGCCGCCACGCGGTCGAAACGGGCGCAGGCCAGTTCCAGCCCCCGTGCGGTGGTGGCCGCATCGCAATCCCGGCCGAGCAGACGCAGCACATGGTCGTCGAGACTCTGGACGCCGAGCGACACCCGGTTGATCCCCGCCTCACGCCAGACCGTCGCCAGCTCAGCGGTCAGGGACTCGGGGTTGGCCTCGGCGGTGACCTCCGGATCGTCGACGGTTTCGCTTCGCCCCAGCGTTCCGGCCAGCACCCGGCGCAGGTTTTCCGGCTCCAGCAGGGACGGCGTGCCGCCTCCCAGGTAGCAGGTGGCCAGTCGCCTGTGCCCCGACCCCAGCGCAGGGCACGCCTCCGATCGCAGTTCATACTCCCGCACCAGAGCCTCCGCGTAACGGCGCCTCAGACCGGAGTCATGCCGGTCGGTGCGGGCAAAATGGCAGTAGGAGCAGATGGAGCTGCAGAACGGCACGTGGATGTACAGCCCGTAGCGCCCCCGTGCATCACTCACCGGATGATGTCGCCGATCCGGTTCAGCCGCGGCAGATGCCGGTCCTTGTCCCACGACCAGTAGAGGAACATGGCCTTGCCCTTGATGAGGTTCACGTCCAACGCGCCCCAGTAGCGGCTGTCCAGGCTGTTGTACCGGTTGTCCCCCATCATGAAGATGTGCCCCTCGGGCACCACATAGGTCTGCGGCATACCCGCCCAGGGCCACGCGTGGTTGCGCGAGTTGCCCAGATAGGCCGACTGGTCGTGCTTGGTGCGGGGAGGCGGACAATTCTCGCCGCCCTGCCAATCGGGCACACAGGAATGATCCCCGTCGCGGTCGCCGAAATTGGATTCGTAGATCTGGCCGTTGACCGACAGGACGCCGTCCTTCACGGCCACGGTGTCACCGGCCACCGCAACGCAACGCTTGATGTAATCGAGGTTCCGGTCCCGCGGGTACTCGAAAACGATGATGTCCCCCTGGCGTGGCGGTCGGATGGCCGGCAGCTGAAGCACGGGCAGATCGTCGACGAGGGTCAGCTTCCCGATGCGGATCCGGTCCGGAGTCTTGGCTCCGTAGAGGAACTTGTTGACGAACAGGAAATCCCCGATCTGCAGGGTCTCCAGCATGGAACCGGTGGGAATGCGGAAGGCCTGGAAAATGAACTGGCGCAGGAGCATGGCGATCACCAGCGCCGTGCCGATGGCCTTGGCGTATTCCACGAAGACGTTCTGCTTGGACTTCGGCGGCTTGGCCTTGCCCTTGGCGCCGGCGGTGGCGCCGCTTTCGACCTTCCCGCCGTCGCCCTGCGGCTCGGCCTCCTGCTTCCTGCTGTTGGACTTGCCCTGCTTGCTCATCATCACTCCCTTGCCGCGATCCGGACCGCAGCCTATCGTTCAACTTTCAGGACGGCCAGGAAGGCCTCCTGGGGAATTTCCACCGAGCCGACCTGCTTCATGCGCTTCTTGCCCTCTTTCTGCTTCTCCAGCAGCTTCCGCTTGCGGCTGATGTCGCCGCCGTAGCACTTGGCGGTCACGTTCTTGCGGAAGGGCTTGACCGTGGTCCGCGCCAGCACGCGCGTGCCCACCGCGGCCTGGATGGCCACCGCGTACATCTGACGCGGGATCAACTCCTTGAGTTTCTGACACAGCTTCAGACCCCAGTTGTAGGCGTTGTCCCGGTGGACGATGCAGGTCAGGGCGTCCACGATTTCGCCGTTGATCAGGATGTCCAGGCGGATCAGATCGTCCACCTGGTGCCGGGCGTACTCGTAATCCAGCGAAGCGTAACCACGGGTCACCGACTTGAGCTTGTCGTAGTAGTCCACCACCAGTTCGCTCAGAGGAAGGTCGAACCCGATGGCCACCCGCTCGGTGTCCAGGTACTCCATCTTGTTCTGGACGCCGCGTCGTTCCAGGGAAATCTGGATCACCGGCCCCACGAATTCCTTGGGCGTGATGACCTCCGCATGAACGATGGGTTCGCGGATCTCCTGGATCTCCCGATCGTCAGGCAGCAGGGCGGGATTCTCCACCAGCCTCACGGTGCCGTCCTTGGTCTTCAGCTCGTATTCCACGTTGGGCAGGGTGGCGATGAGATTCAGGTTGTACTCCCGCTCCAAACGTTCCTGGATGATCTCCATGTGCAGCAGGCCCAGGAAGCCGCAGCGGAACCCGAAGCCGAGGGCGGCGCTGGTCTCCTTTTCCCAGGTCAGGGCCGCGTCGTTGAGCTGGAGTTTCTGCAGGGCGTCGAGCAGGTCGTCGTACTGATCGTTGTCCACCGGATACATGCCCGAGAACACCATGGGCTTGACCACCGTGTAACCGGGCAGCGGACCGGAGCAGGGATCCTCCGCCAGGGTCACCGTGTCGCCCACCCGCACGTGGCGCACGTCCTTGGCGCCGGTGGCGATGTAGCCCACCTCGCCGGCGGCCAGCGATTTTGTCGCCATGCGCTTCAGGCGGAACCAGCCGATCTCCCCCACCTCGAACTGCTTGTCGTTGCCGAACAGCCGGATGCGTTCGCCTTTGTGGATGGTGCCCTGGAACATGCGCACGTAGGCCACGGCCCCCACGTAGGGGTCGAAGATGGAATCGAAGATCAGCCCCTGGGGCGGAAGGTCCGGGTCGCCTTCGGGATGCGGCACCAACTCGACGATCGCCGTGAGCAGATCCGCCACGCCTTCGCCGGTCTTGGCGCTGACCTTGAGGATGTCGTCGGGGTCGCAGCCGATCAGGTCGATGAACTGCTCGGCCACGTAATCCGGTCGGGCCGCAGGCAGGTCGATCTTGTTGATCACCGGGATGATCGTCAGGTCGTGTTCGAGCGCCAGGTAGAGGTTGTTGATGGTCTGGGCCTGCACGCCCTGCACCGCATCGACCACCAGCAGGGCGCCCTCGCAAGCGGCGAGGCTGCGACTGACCTCGTAGTGGAAGTCCACGTGTCCGGGGGTGTCGATGAGGTTCAGCATGTAGTTTCCACCGCCGGGAGCGTCGTACATCATGCGGATGGGGTGGCTCTTGATGGTGATGCCGCGTTCGCGCTCCAGGTCCATGGAATCCAGCACCTGTTCCTGCCGGTCCTTGCCCACAACCGTACCGGTCTGCTCGAGCAGCCGGTCAGCCAGCGTGCTCTTGCCGTGGTCGATGTGGGCGATGATGCAGAAATTCCGCATCTGCAGCAGGTTTGTGGTCATGGGTACGGATCAACTCCCGGAAAGACGGCTGGGTCGGGCATGACAGGTCACAAAGATAGGGTTCAGAAGGTCGTTCGCCACTGCAAAAGCGTCACCTGGGGGCCGGTACCCGACTCCAGATGGCTCTTTCCCGGAGCGCCGAACACGTCATTCCAGTTGTCGGGCACGGGCATGGGGTCGCGGTCGAAATTGAACAGGTGGGCGCCCACATAGGCGTCGAGGGCCAGGATCAGCAGGGATCCTCCGGACCACCAGACAAAGTCCCGCATCTGCTTCCAGTCCTCCTCGCCGATGGCCAGGTAGAACTCGTTGTTGACGGACCCTTCCTCGAAGTTGGCGGCAAAATCCCTTGCCCGGCGTGCGCGCTGGTCGCGGCTGATCAGATTGGTCCAGAAGAACATCTGGCTTCCGAACGCCAGACCGGCACGCCAGCTGTTGCGGGCGTAGAGTTGGCCCCACCCCGGAAACACCGGACTCATGAGCACGGCAGCCGAGGGGCTGATCCCCGTGTGCCAGATGTCCAGGGAATCGGTTGCCGCCGGTACGGGTTGCGGCCCGGCCGTCGCCGAATCCGGCGCCGCCACCGCAGGCGCAACCGCGGTCGAATCCGCCGGCACGGACGCACCGCGAGCAGGCGCGGCCGCCCCTGCTATCACCGCCGTCGCCAGGATGACCCACACGCTCGGATTCCTCACGCGACCTCCGTCCCTTGATTCGCCGGTCGACAGAACAAAAGTTTCTCCTCGCGCACCCGGATTCGGTGCCGTCCCGGCGACAGCACACCCGCCTCGCCGTCCCGATGGTAGCCCACGGGCTCATCGCTCTCGAATTGCATGTCCGGTGACCGAATCACGGACACGGCTCCGTGGTCGATGATGCGGCCGCGGGAAGCCTTGGGCAACAAACCCAAACCCGTCCAGGCACTCATGGTCCGCACCAGGCAGATGTCCAACAGTCCGTCGTCGAACGCCGCGTCGGGCGCGAAACGGAACCCGCCCCCGGTCAAGGGGCCGTTGCAGATTTCCACCAGCATGAAGCGGTCGTCGATGACGGCCTCCTCGCAGCCGGGCGCCAGCCACCTGACCCGTTGGCCGCTCATGCGCAGGATCACCCAGCCTCCGGCCACGACGTAGCGATAGCGACCGAGCCAGCGCCACAAGCGGGCCGCGGCTGCCGACACCATTCCGCTGCCCAGAAGTCCCACCGAATTGAAGAAGAGGTCCCCGTCCAGGTCTCCCACATCCAGTTCGCGGATGTTCCCGGCAAACACGCTTTCCAGGCCGACCTCCAGGTTGGTGATGCCGTTGGCGGTCGCGAAATCGTTGCCGCTGCCGGACGGCAACACCGCCAGCGGACAGCCGGTTCCCACCATGCCGGTGGCGGTCTCCATCAAGGTCCCGTCCCCGCCCACGGCCACCACGACGTCTGCCGAGCCGGCCGAATCCCGGGCCAGGTCGGTGGCGTGCCCCGGGTGGTCGGTGGTGTGCAGAACCACCTCGGCGCCGCGCCCCGTCAGCAGTTCGCGCGCCGTCTCTCCCCCGATTCTCCCATGGGACGTGCCGGCTACGGGGTTGGCGATGACGACGACCTGCATAATTCATCATTCCGAATGAGATAAGGGAACTTGGCGGGAATGTGTGGGAATCGAACCCACCTCGGACGGTATGACGCGCCCGACAAAAGGATTTGAAGTCCCCGGCCGTCACCAGACGACACTCATTCCCGCAAGGCGAAACGGGCCGAAAGCGGGGCCTAGCCGCCGCAGGAATCATACGCAATCATCTCGATTTCCACCAGCACATCCTTCCTTGGCGATCCAACCCGGTGGTCCAACAGCGACCTCTCCAAGCCGTGCCCGCCCCAGACCATGGGGAATGACCACGGGAAAGACCTTGACAAAGAAGAATGAGGTTTCAATATCCCACCAATCCACGGAGTTTTTCCCCTCCCGGGAAATCACTCCTGTAGCCAAGCCAGCAAGGAGGATTTGGGCATGAAACGGAATCGCTTTACTGCACTCATGATTATTGCCGCCGCGGTGGCCGTAATGATGCCGGCCGTAAGCTCCGGCGTCCCGACATTCGCTCGGGCCGAACAAATGAGTTGCAACGAGTGTCATACGATTTTCCCCCAGCTTAACGAGACCGGCCGACTCTACAAGGAAGGGGGCTACAGTTTCGTTCAGGAGCTGGACCTCGACGGCTCCCCCATGGAAGGCACATTCCCCGGCTCCGCAATCATCAACCTGCGCATGATCGACAAGCGCACGTCTAAGGCCAAAACCACCGCCGAGTTGTCCGACAAGGATAAGCAGCTGAAAACCCGCGGGCTTCACGAGGTGGAAATCTTTTTCGCCGGAATGGCCTCCCCCAAAATATCCTACTTCCTGGAAATCGAAGCCGAGGACGAGATCGATTTCAACGCCGAAGTCACCATGGGCGCCGTCGGATTCGCCCTTTCTCCCACGACCGCGGTTCACGCCGGATACGGTTCCCCGTTCTGGGCGGACGGCCACAACACCGTGAACTACCGCCATCCCAACCGGAACTCCTGGGTCCCCAAAAAATTCATGCCCGGGAACTCCCAGTTCGTCAGCCTGTCCACACGGGCAACCGATCAGGTCCAGATCATCGGGGCCTGGCACGGCAATGCCGGGGATGTGGAAGGACATGATCCCAAGGATTTCTCCGGACGCATCGTCGCCGACGTGAACCAGGACTTCTCCATCGGGGCCTTCGGAACCGTATCCAAGGCCTACAATTCGACCACCGGCAAGTCAGAGGACAAAACGACGACCTTCGGAGCGGACTTCCAGGCATTCCGGGGCCCCGCCGCCATCCACGGCCTATTCGGCATTCAGAAGGACGACGTCTCCGACACCCAGGAGACCTTCGTCGGGCTTGAGGGCAACATTTGGGCCACCTCATCCGGAGGCGTCATCTACGGTCCCTCGGCCAACATCGGAAGCTATACCGCGAATGACGGGGAAGACCGTTTCACCGAAGCGGGAGTGTTCTTCAACATCCAACTGGCCCCCAACGCCATGACCCAGTTCGGCTGGGAGGGTGAGCTTTCGGTACCCGACAGCAGTGATCCCGAATTCACCAGGTTCAAGGAGAGCCGCCTGACCTGGGTCGCCCTGATCGGCATGTGACCCCACCGGCCTCAAGGTGAAAAGAGCGGCCCTGAGGCCGCTCTTTTTGTTGCTCGCCAATCCGGTGCTTCACCCCCGGTGAGCAATCATCTCGATTTCCACCAGCACATCCTTGGGCAGCCGGGACACCTCCACCACGCTGCGGGCGGGGGGTTCGGCGGCGAAGAATTCCCGGTAGACCTCGTTGATGTTGCCGAATTGGGCCATGTCGCGGATGAACACGGTCACCTTGACCACATCGGTCAGGGTCAGACCACCGGCCTCGACCACGGCCTGGGCGTTGGTCAGCGCCTGGCGGGTTTGCTCCGCCGCCGTCTCTCCCACGATGGTCATGGTGGCCGGATCCAGAGGGATCTGCCCGGCGGTGAACAGGAAACCGCCGGCGGCGTTGGCCTGGCTGTAGGGTCCGATGGCCGCCGGAGCCCCGTCGGTGTGGATGATGGTGCGGGTCATGAGTTACGCTCCTTTTCGGGGTTCTTCACGTCGGGGATACTAGATCCCGCAGCCTTCCTCGCCAAGCCCCTTTCCGGCCGGAAACTTGACAGCCAGCCATATCCCTCGAGCATCAGCGAACCCTGGCCCGCGTACGGCGAATATCCGGGTTACAGCCTACTGCCCACAAACCCGCTGCCCATGACCCCGCTGGATGCCGATGACGGTTGGGACTTCGGTATAAACGGAATTGAATGCAACGGACCGGTCGGCGGAACGTCCTGGAGGGTTCCGGAGCCGGGAGGGCGGAGGGACCCGGAAAGCGAGTGCGCCGGTGACAGGACGTCACCGGCGCTCGTCTCCGCAAACCGGGCGGGCGGCCTACTCCACCGTCACCGCCTTGGCGAGGTTCCGCGGCTGATCCACGTCCTCCCCCCGCAGCACGGCGATGTGGTACGCCAGAAGCTGCAGCGGAATCACCGAAAGCAGCGGCGTCCAGAAGTTGGTGGTATCGGGAATGGTGATCACGTGGTCGCTCAAGGCGGCGATCTCCTCGTCCCCCTCGGTCACGATGGAGATGATCTTGCCGTCGCGGGCGCGCACCTCCTGCACGTTGCCCACGATCTTGTCGTAGCTGCCGTCCTTGATGGCGATCACCACCACGGGCATCTCCGGATCGATCAGCGCGATGGGACCGTGCTTCATCTCGGCGGCCGGGTAGCCCTCGGCGTGGATGTAGCTGATCTCCTTGAGCTTCAGGGCGCCCTCCAGGGCGATGGGGAAATTGACGCCGCGGCCCAGGTACAGGCAATTCTTGTGTTTGGCGTACACGCGGGCGATATCCCGGATGGCGTCGCTCTGGTCCAGCACCTTCTGCACCTTGCCCGGGATCGCCTCCAGCTCCTTCAGGATCTGGGTGCCGCGGTCGGCGCTGATGATGGTGCGCCTTCCAAGCAGCAGGGTCATCAGAGCCAGGATGGTGACCTGGCTGGTGAAGGCCTTGGTCGAGGCGACCCCGATCTCCGGCCCGGCGTGGATGTAGACCCCGCACTCGGACTCGCGCGCGATGGTCGAGCCGACCACGTTGGTGATGCCCAACACCTTGGCGCCCTTGCGCTTGGCCTCGCGCATGGCTTCCAGCGTGTCGATGGTCTCGCCGCTCTGGCTGATCACCAGGCACAGGGTGCCCGGATCGATGATGGGCGAGCGGTAGCGGAACTCGCTGGCGTACTCCACTTCCACCGGGATACCCGCGTACTCCTCGATCAGGTATTCGCCCACCAGGCCCGCGTGCCACGAGGTGCCGCAGGCCAGGATGATGATGCGCCGGATGTTCCGCAGCTCCCAGTCCGTCAGCTGGATCCCGCCCAGCTTGACGTCGCCGCTCTCGGGCAGGATGCGCCCGCGGAAGGAATCGCGGATGGTCTGCGGCTGCTCGAAGATCTCCTTGAGCATGAAGTGTTCGTAGCCGCCCTTCTGGATCTGGTCCAGATCCCAGGTGATCTCCTGGATCTCCTTGGTGATCTCCTCGTTGCCGATGGTCGTGACGCTGACGCCCTCGGGGGTCAGGGTCACCATCTCGCCGTCGTCCAGGTAGATGACCTGCCGCGTGTGCCCCATGATCGCGGCCACGTCCGAGGCCAAGAAGTTCACGCCGTCGCCCACGCCCACCACCAGGGGGCTGCCCTTGCGGGCGCCCACCACCATCTCCGGGTGATCGCTGTGGGTGATCGCCACGCCAAAGGCGCCCTCCACCACGCTCAGGGCCCGCTGGACGGCATCGACCAGGTCGCCGGTGTAGAAGTCGGCGATCAGGTGGGCCAGGACTTCCGAATCGGTGTCCGAAGTGAACTCGGTGCCCTTCTTGACCAGGCGGGCGCGCAGGGCGTTGTGATTCTCGATGATCCCGTTGTGCACGATGGAGATGGCGCCCGAGGTGTGCGGGTGGGCGTTGAGGCGGGTGGGCGCCCCGTGGGTGGCCCACCGGGTGTGGGCGATGCCGCAGCTGCCGGCCAGGTCTTGCCCGCGGCACGCCTCCACGAGAGCGGCGATCTTGCCCTTTTCCTTGACCACGTGCTGGCCGTCGGCGCGCACGATGGCCACGCCTGCGCTGTCGTAACCCCGGTATTCCAGCCGTTTGAGCCCTTCAATCAGGATCTTCAGGGCGTCAGCGGATCCCGTTACCCCAACAATACCGCACATGGAAATGCCCTTCCGCAAGGATTCAGACCGCCTGCCGGACCTTCCGTATCAGATCGGCAACTGATTGTTCATCTTGAGCTTCAGCGATGATGCGGACCACCGGTTCGGTATTCGAGGGCCGCACGTGGACCCAGGCGCCCACGCCGACCCACTTCAAGCCGTCCCGCTCGTCGAAGGTTCCCGGCCCCAGAGCGGCCAGCGCCCGCTTCAGATCCTCACCCCCCGGAAGCTGGTCCGCGTCAACCTTGGCCTTCTGCATGACCACCGGCGGCAGGGCGGCCGCCATGTCCGCCAGGGATCCGTCCGATTCGGCCACCGCCTGCAGCACCATGGCGATGCCGACCAGGGCGTCGCGTCCGGCGTGCAGGGCCGGATAGATCACCCCGCCGTTGCCCTCGCCCCCCAGTTCGCACTCGCGGTCCAGGATGGCTTCCACGACGTTGGCCTCCCCCACCGGGGTCCGGTAGACCACCACCCCGTGGCGGGCGGCCACCGTCTCGATGAGGCCGGTGGTCGAAAGGTTCACCGCAACGGGCCCGGGACTGCGCCCGGCGGACCGCATCTTGCCCAGCAGGAAATCCACCGCCAGCACCAGGGTCATTTCCTCGCTCAGCGCCCGTCCCTTCTCATCCACCAGGGCCAGGCGGTCGACATCCGGATCCACGGCAAAGCCGATGTCGGCGCCCTCCTCGGCCACCTTGCGACAGAGGTCCTCCAGATGGGCGGGAGTGGGTTCGGGGTCGTGGGGAAATTCCCCGCTGAGGCCGCAATTCAAGGCCGTGCAGCGGACCTGCAGGCGCTCCAGCAGGCGGGGCACGATATCGCCGCCGGCGCCCTCCACCGCATCGACGACCGCGTGCAGTCTTCGGGCGGCGATGGCCGCGGTGTCCAGCCAGGGCAGGGCCGCGATGGCCGCCAGGTGCTGATCATCGGCACCTTCCCGCTTGCTGACCACGCCCAGGTCCCGATAACCGACATGCCCTGCGCCGTTCTCGTAGCGCTCCCTCACCTCGCGGTTGTGGTCGCGGGTCAGGAACAGACCGCTGCCCTGCAGGAACTTCAACGCGTTCCACTGGCCGGGATTGTGGCTGGCGGTGATGATCACCCCGCCCACCGCATCGCTTTCCTGGACGGCGATCTCGGTGGTGGGCGTGGTGGCGATGCCGATATCGCGGACATCGTGGCCGGTCGAACTCAGCGCGGCGGCCACGGCAGCGAAGACCATGGGCCCGCTCAAGCGGGTGTCCCGCCCCACCACCACCGGTCCGGGGGGCAGCCAGGCGCCGAAAGCCGAAGCCCAGCGGGCGACGGTGACGGCGTCCAGACCGTCGCCGATGACACCGCGGATTCCCGAGATGCTGATTTGCAAGGGCACGGCAAACCTCCGGTGGATCCGAACGAGGATTCGTCTGGAAATAATACCCTAAGTGCGACCCGATGGCCCGGCCAAGAACAAAAAAACCCCGGTATCATCCGGGGGACCGCCGCGAAGAAAATGGAGCTGGTGTGCGGACTCGAACCGCAGACCTGCTCATTACGAGTGAGCTGCTCTACCAGCTGAGCTACACCAGCTCCCGATTTTCCGCTGGATCAGGAGGTGGTGCCTGGGGGCGGAGTCGAACCACCGACACCATGATTTTCAGTCATGTGCTCTACCAACTGAGCTACCCAGGCACCAGTCAAACCGCTTGCAGCGGAAGCAGAATAAAACATCCCGGAGTTGGGCTTGTCAAGCCGGAGGGAAGGAATTCCGCCCCGGGACAGCCTGACGCGCTCAGGCGGACTGCTGACCGCAGAGATCGCTGATGGCGACCAGGATCTCCTCCATGGCGAAGGGCTTGTACATGCAGGCGTCCGCGCGCGACCAGGCTTCAATGAACTTCTCCCGGTCCCGCGATTCGACCTTGCGGGCGGTCAGCAGCATGATGGGGAATTGCTTGGCCTGAGGATCGTTGTCCATCCATTCCTTGAGCATGCGGCTCACCTCGTAGCCGTTGCAACCGGGCAGCATGACGTCCAGGATCATGAAATCCGGCGGAGTGCGCTTGGCCCGGTCCAGGCCCTCCAGGCCGTCGACCGCGGTCAGGATGTTGTAGCCGCGCTTCTCGAGGCTGTAGCTCAGCGTCTCCAGGATGTCCGGCTCGTCGTCCACGATCAGGATTGTCTGCTTCGAATCCATGCCTCAGCCTCCGCTATCCGGCCCATGAACCGGGTTGTTCCCCGCCATTCCTCGTCATTTTCGACCTGACTCACCGACCCTTTAGCCCCGATCACCATGACCCGGCACGGCTTATACCAGCTGGGCGATTTGCGGGCGGGATATGACGCGCCGCTGTCCCAGGGTTTCCCAGGAACGACGGGCCACCCCGGATTCCAGGCGGAATCCCAAACGGGACCAGGCGCGATACCATTCCCGCGTCTGCCCGATCAAGGCCAGATACAGCCCCGGCACGACCTCGTCGGCCAACCCGGCCCTGCGCTGGGCCATGCTTTCGAGGAATCCGTTCAATTCGGCCAGGGAGGCGTCATGAGCCAGATCCCGCAGATCCAGGACGGCGGCCTGCAGGGCGCTTTCATCCGGCGCCCAGGCCACCGCCCGGGTCTCCATCCCCTGCACCGCGGCCACCATGCGCCGGGTCTCCTCGTTGCGGGGCAGGCGCAACCAGACGGTGGTTCCCCGGCCCGGTCGGCTGGCCAGGCTGAGGGCTCCACCCATTTCGGCGACCAGATCCCGCACGATGTGCAGCCCCAGACCCGAACCGGGAATTCGCAGACGGTTCTCGTCGTGGACCCGGGAAAAGGCCTCGAAGAGGCGGGCCTGACGCTCCGGGGCGATACCCCGGCCGCTGTCCTCCACCACCAGGATGAACTGCTCGAGAGAAAGGCCGCAGGAATCGGCCAACTCCCCGGCCAGCCCCGATACCGGCGCTGCGCCCCGATCGATCCAGACCCGCACCAGCCCGGGCGCGGCGGTGAATTTCACGGCGTTGCTCAACAGGTTGTCGACGATTCGCAACAGGCGATCGGTGTCGATTTCAGCTGTATAGGAATCGGGCAGGCCGGAGAGGTCGAAATCCAGGCCGGCACGCTCGGCCGCAACCGCGTGCATGCGCACCCCGTCCCGCAAAACCTGGCTCAGGTCCACGGATGAGACCCGCAGTCCCATGCCGCCGTTGCGTGAGCGTTCCCGATCCAGCAGATCGGTTGTCATGCGGTCCAGGCGCTCCAGGTTGCGTAAGGCCAAGGCAAGGAAGCGACCCTGGTCGGAAGTCAGGGGCCCGGCCTCGCCGTCGGCCACCAGCTGCAGGCTGCTCTTGAGAGCCGTCAGCGGTGACCTCAGTTCGTGCGCGAGGTTGCGCAGGGATTCGCTCGACACCCGCACCTCCTGCGCCGGGGCGGGCAGACGCACCTTTCGCCCATCGAGGGGTTCCAGAACCTGCGGCGGTGGGGATCCGCCGTCGGGGGCACCCTCACCCAGCCGGCTCCGTTCTGACCCACCTTGCTTCTGCCAGTGCAGGTATTTCCGAATTCCCGCAGGCATATTTTTCCCCCGTCCGTGACGGTGACTGGCTTCCGTGTGCGCAACTCGTTGTCCTGCAATGATTCAAATTCATCACAGGCGGGATCCATCCCCGGGACACGGGAAAAACTGCAAGGGATATGCCATGGTTGGAAGGGATCAGGAACGGCGGCGCAGATGCTGTCCGGTCAGGGAGGCGGAAACCGCAGCCACCTGGGCGGGAGTGCCCTCGGCGACGAGGCGTCCGCCGGCGTTTCCTCCCCCGGGCCCCAGGTCGATGATCCAGTCGGCCTGGGCGATCAGGTCCAGGTTGTGTTCGATGACCAGCACCGAATGGTCCTGGGCCACCAGTTCGTGGAGGACCGCCACCAGGGCCCGCACATCCTCGGCGTGCAGGCCGGTGGTGGGCTCGTCCAGCAGGTACAGGTTGTTCCGGCCCGAGGATTGGGCCAGTTCCCGCGCGATCTTCAGACGCTGGCTTTCGCCGCCCGAGAGGGTCGGCGCGGGCTGCCCCAGATGCAGGTAGCCCAGGCCCACCTTCTTGAGCAACCACAGCCGTTGGCTCACCGCGGCCACGTCGCCGAAGAAAGCCAAGGCGTCGGCGATCGTCAGGTCCAGCACCTGGGCGATGTTCATGCCCTTGTAGCGGATGTCCAGGGTTGCGGCGCTGAAACGGCTGCCCCGGCAGTCCTCACAGGGCACCTCGATATCGGCCATGAACTGCATCTCCACCCGGTGGAAACCCAGCCCCTGGCAGGTTGCACAGCGCCCGCCCGCGGTGTTGAAACTGAAGCGACCCGGGGCGTAGCCTCGTGCCACGGCTTCGGGGGCATGGGCGAACAGCTCCCGGATGGGACCCAGGACCTGCAGGTAGGAAGCCGGATTGGAGCGGCTGGTCTTCCCGATGGGCGATTGGTCGACACGGATGACCTGGTCGACCCCGTGGCCGCCCTGGAGCGCGGTGAACGGCGACTGACGACCGCTGCCGCCGAGGACTTTCGCCGTCAGGCCATCGTAGATGCAACCGTTCAACAGGCTGCTCTTGCCCGAGCCGGACAGTCCCGTCAGCGCCACGAAGCGGTGCAGGGGGATCTTCACGTCGATGTTGCGCAGGTTGTGCAGGCGGGCCCCCTTGACCACCAGGTGGCCGCTCCGCTCCGACTGCGCCGGCCGTCGGGGCAACGGCGCCACCTCCCCGCGCAGGTGGCGGGCGGTCAGCGTGTCCCCGTGCTCCAGGAGTTCGCAGACCGGCCCGGCGTGGACCAGTTCCCCGCCCTCGCTGCCGGCGCCGGGGCCCAGCTCGACGAAATAATCCGCCGCCGCCAGGACGCCCAGGTCGTGCTCCACCACCACCACCGTGTTGCCCCCGTCCACCAGATCGCGCAGGGTGGCGACCAGCCGGTCCACGTCCGCGGCGTGCAGGCCACAGGTGGGTTCGTCCAGCACATAGAGCGTATCGACGAGTCGCGAACCCAGGGCGTTGGCCAGATGGATCCGCTGGGCCTCACCGCCGGACAGCGTCCGGGTCAGCCGGTCGAGTGTCAGGTAACCGAGACCCACACGGTCGAGAAAGCCCAACCGATGGAGGATCTCCTCGCGGATCTCCCCCGCCACTTCCCGGGCAGCCTTGCTCAGGCGCACCGCCTCCAGCCGCGCAAGGGCATCGGTCACGGACATGGCGCCCACCTGGCCCAGATCCATGCCCTGGACCTTGACCGCCTGGGCTTCAGGGCGCAGGCGTGAGCCCCCGCAGGCTCGGCACAGGGTATCGCCCATGTAGCGGCGGGTGAAGAACCGGTGGTGCCCCTGCTTCATCTCCTGGCGCATCTTGGCCAGGTAGGGAATGATGCCCATGTAGCTCTTGTCCCCTCCCTCCAGCACCAGGAGCTGATGCTTGCGCGTCAGGCCGCTGAAGGGTTTGTCCATGGGGATCTTGCGGCGGGCGCAGAACCGCAGCAATCCCGTGAACTGCCGGCGGAAGCTATCGGTGCTCCAGGGTTTGACCGCCCCGTCGCGCAGGCTGAGGTCGGGATCCGGAATGATGAGGCCCTCGTCGAACTCCAGGTGGTTGCCGAAGCCCTTGCACGCGGGGCACGCGCCTTCGGGGGAATTGAAGGAGAAAAGCCGGGGCGTGGGGTCGAGAAAGACCCGACCACACCCGGCACAGGACAGGTCTCCCGAAAACTCCCACTGCGCATCCCCGTCGACGGACCGGACCGTGACCTTCCCCGCCCCCTGGGCCAGGGCCAGTTCCACCGCCTCGATGAAACGCGCCCGCACCCGGGAGGAGATCTTCAACCGGTCGACCACCACGCTGGAGTCTGCGCCCTTGGGTAGGGGAAGCTCGACCGCATCCTCAAGGCGCACGGTTTCTGCGGCCAGGATCACGCGCTGGAAGCCCTGGGCCAGCAGGGGTTCCCACCAGCCGACGGCCGCTCCTTCGGGCCCGAACTCCAGGGGATAACAGATCATGACCGCGGCGTCCTCGCCCGCATCCTTGCGCACACGGCGCCAGATGCCCGCAGGCATTTCCCTGGCCACGGTTCCGCGACAATCGGGGCACACGATCTTGCCGGTGCGGGCCCACAGGACGCGCAGGTAGTCGTTGATCTCCGTCACGGTGCCCACGGTGCTGCGCCCGCTGGTCACGGCGTTGCGCTGCTGGATGGCGATGGCGGGGCTGATGCCCTCGATCCAGTCCACATCGGGCTTGGGCAGCCGCTCGAGGAACTGGCGGGCGTAGGTGGAAAGCGACTCCACGTAGCTGCGCTGGCCCTCGGCATAGAGCGTATCGAACACCAGGGAAGACTTGCCGGAACCCGAGAGGCCGGAAACCGCCGTCATCAGTCCGCGGGGAAAATCCACGTCGATGTTGCGCAGGTTGTGCTGGCGGGCGCCCTTGATTTTGATCCAGTCCGACAAGGTGTCTTCCGTTTCGCGAGCTAGAGGATGTGAGCCGTGCCGATGAGCCGCCGCGGGAATACCCGGCCGCGACCGAACAGGTTAACAAAGGTTTCGGCCCCGGCCAATGTGATTTACCTTGGATCACCGAAACACACCCGCGAAAGGAAGCCCCATGCCCGACGCTTTTGCCGACCTTTTGGCCACGATCACGACCCTGCGCGCCCCCGGCGGCTGCCCCTGGGACCGCAAGCAGACCCTGCAAGACGCCGCCCGCTACCTGTTGGACGAAGCAGCCGAGCTGGTCGAGGCCGCCCTGGCCGACGACCCCCGCGGCGTGCGCGAGGAGCTCGGCGACCTGCTCTTCATGACCTGTTTCTGTTGCGAAATCCTCAGCGAGCGCGAGGACGTCGACATGCACGCGGTCGCGGCCGCCGGCAACGCCAAGCTGATCCGCCGTCATCCCCATGTCTTCGGGGACGCCCAGGCTTCCGACACGACCGAGAGCCAGCAACAGTGGAACGCCATCAAGGCCCAGGAAAAACGCGAACGCGGCGAGGACCCCGACACCGCGTCAGTACTCAAGGAGCTTCCGGCCGCCACCGCTCCCCTGCACCAGGCCTATCGTTTCCAGAAGGATGCCGCCGAGGTCGGCTTCGACTGGCCGGACCTGGCGGGTGTGCGGGCCAAACTCGACGAGGAACTGGCGGAGATGGACGAAGCCCTGGCTTCCGACGACCGGGCGGCCATCGAACATGAGATCGGGGACGTGCTCTTCGCGGTGGTGAACATCGCCAGGCGCCTGCACATCCAGCCGGACATGGCCATGCGCCGGGTCAACAACCGCTTCCGGGACCGTTTCCACCTGGTGGAGCAGGAGTTCTCCGCGCCGCAGCGACCGCTCGCCCAGGCCTCCTTGGAGGAGATGGAAGCCGCCTGGCGGCGCGCCAAGCTGGCCCTGGCCGACCGGGAAGACTAGGAGGCTGTTGAAAACTCATTCTGGTGCCCGGTGCGCCTGCCCGAGCCGAGATCAAGGCGCGATTCCGCCGCCGTAGCCGTAGCTACGGCAAGGGATCGCAACGCCGAGATCGGTTTGGCCAGGCGTGCCGCGTGCCGGGAGGGGTTTTTCAACGGGCTGCCAGGCCTCCCGCCGCATCAATCCGGGCAACCGTCTTCATCGTCGACGCCGTTGTAGTTCTCGGCCTCGTTGGGGCATCCGTCGTCGGCGTCGAGAATCCCGTCCAGGTCGTTGTCCGGATCCGGACAGCCATCGTCGTCCTGGTGGCCGTCCATGTCCTCCGCTTGGTCCGGGCACTGATCCCGGCGGTCCTCCACCCCGTCCCCGTCGGCATCGGCGAAGTGATCCGGACACCCGTCCTGGTCGTACTCCCCGTTGAAGTTCTCGGGCTCATCGGGGCACAGATCGTCGCGATCGGGGATGCCGTCGCCGTCGTTGTCGTAATCGGGGGCGCCGTCGTCGTCCTGGAACCCGTCGAAGTCCTCCGGTTCCATGGGCGCCAAGTCATAGCTGTCGGGAATCCCGTCCCCGTCGTTATCGAAATCCGGACAGCCGTCGCCGTCCTGGAAGCCGTCGCGATCCTCGGCCTCGGTGGGGCAAAGATCCTTGCGATCAGCAATCCCATCCCCGTCCCGGTCCCGGCCGCCAAAACCGAACTGCCGGGAAACGGCCACGGACATGGACCACTCGGGGAACGCCGGATACCAGTCGGTGGCGGGGTCGTCCTGGGTCAGGCTCACCAGGTACTTTCCGTGCAGGGCCCAGCCCTCCTCCAGCCCCCAGCGCAAGCCGGCGCTGAAGGTCGCGAGTTGTTCCTCGTCGGAGACCGGCGGGTCGCCCAGGAAACGGTCGCGGCCGTATTCCAGCCACAGGCTGGTGTTGGCGTTGCGGAACTCCAGCGCCGCCAGGACCTGTCGCTGGTCGTTGCCGGTGTGGCCCCCCGCGGCGGACGCGGCGGGGTATCGTGGCGGCCAAGGCTGCAGACCGTTTGGGGACATGCCGTAGCCCGTGTCCTCGGCCTGGTTCCAGGTCTGGGCCAGGTTCAGGTGGAGCCGCATTTCCGGCAGGTTGCCGCCCCGCCACACGCGCAGGGTGAGCGCGGCGCTGGCGCGGGGCGAAAAGATCCCCTCGCCCAGCCCCGTATCCTTGTCGCCCAGGGGAATGTTGCCGCCGCCGCCCACGGCGCCGTACAGCCACCCGCCCACCAGGGCATGGCTGAAGGCGGCCTGCCACCGTCCGTCACCCAGACCCGAACCCGAAGCCTCCAGCCAATCCCTTCCGCCCGACCAGGAGTGCCAGGGCACCTCCGCGCTGAACGCCAGCCCCGGCAGCAGGTCCCACTCCGCCAGCAACAGCAGATCCTTGGCGGAAATCCGCTCCAGCTGGCCGTCCAGCAGGTAGACCGAGGTGGAGGTGCGGATCCCCGCCCCGACGGTAATCAGGCCGTCCGGCAGCGGCACGGCGGAATAGCTCCGGCCGAGCACCAGGGCGTCCTGGTGGCGGTCCAGATCGCCTGCCTTGGCCGTGGGCACCCCCACCACGAGAGCCACGAACAGGCAGAACAGCAGGCTGGGGAAGCGGTGTGTCAAGACTCGGCCCCACCCTGGGTGGCCTCATCGGCTGCGGTGGCGGCGTCCCCGGCATCCTCTTGGGGGTCGGCCGCCGTCTCGGGCTTGGCCGCGCCCTTTTTCTGCTCATCCAGGAAATTGAGCTGCAGATCCAACACGGCCGAATCCATCAACCGCAGGAGATCCGCAGGTGTCTCGTGGCGACACTTGGATTTCAGCATTTCCAGGATGTCGATGAAGATGCGGGCCTGATCCAGATCACGCTCCACATCACCGGTCGCCGGATTCTGGATCTTGCCCAAGCTGATCATGGCCAGGGTCTGGTACTGGCTGATCATCGCCAGCAAGGTGTGGTCGTGCTTTCCGAACTCGCTCCTGCTCATGATGCCTCCTTCGCTTCCCGGCGGGGGTCGAACTCGTCGCTGATCGATCCCACCACCGCTTCGATCAGGTCCTCCAGGGTGATCATTCCGCGCACCCGGCCCCGCGGCCCCATGACCATGGCCAGTTGGTCGCCCCGACTGCGCAGTTCCTCGAAAAGTTCGTACGGCGACATCCGCCCGTCCACCATGACGAGTTCGTGGTGCAGGTCGGGCGGCACCGGCCGGTCGTGCTCGCTGAGCGGCAGAAAGAGCAGATCCCGGACCAGCACGTAGCCGGCGGGATCGACGCCGTCGCTGTGCCGCACCGGCAGGCGGCTGAAACCGGATGCGGCGGCGAGCTCCAGGCAGGCGGCCACGGTCGTTCCCGGCGCGATGACGGTCAACCGGTCAACCGGTCGCATGATGTCCGCCAGATCCCGGCCGGCCAACTTCAGGAACCGGTCCACGAGCTTGGCGAAACGTTCCTCGTGGCCTCCGGGCACGTCATAGCTCAGCAGGAGGGCGGCCAGGCTGATGCGGTCGAATCCCCGGGTGTGGCCGCCTCCGCCCAGGATCAACGCCCACAGGTGGGAGTACAGGCCCAGGAGCTTGCGCACCGGCCACAGCAAGGCCTTGGCCGCCGCCAACGGCACGGCCGCCGCCAGCATCAACCGCTCGGGATACTCCCGGAACAGGACCTTGGGCAGAATCTCGGCGAACAGGATGACCAGCACCGAGACCAGGATCACCGCCACCCATTCCTTATCCGGCCCCAGACGCTGGGTGACCGCCATCGTCACCAGGGCGCTGAACACGACGTTGGCCAGGTTGGTTCCGATCAGACAGGACAGGACCGTGTCCTCGACCTTCGCCTGCATCCCGTCCAACATGGTGGCCGCCCGCGAGCGGGGATTCCTGCGCCGCAGACGATGCACTCGCGCCCGGCTGAGACTCATCACGCCGGTCTCGGAACCGGAAAAGAAACCGCCGAGCAGGAGGCAGACCACGCCCGTGATCAACACCACAGGCCAGGACAGGGGGATGGCGTGCACGGGTGGGGGAGTGGTCATGAACCGTCCCCCTTTTCCCAGTCGTCCTCATCGTCGAGGACCCGCACTTCCACCGTCTCAACCCGGTGTTCACGCATGGACAGGACCGTCAACCGGGTTCCCCTTTCCTCGACGCCGTCCCCGGCCTGCGGCAAGCGGCCCAGGCGGGACATGATGAAACCGGCGATGGTCACGTAGTCCCGGCTGGGCGGCAGCTCGACGCCGCACCCCATGGCCAGGTCACGCAGGTCGAGCCGACCCGGCACCATCCAGCGTCCGGCGCCCAGGGGAACGGCCTGGTCTTCATCTCCCGCCGTGTCGGCCACCGGGCCCAGCAGGGCGTGCAGGCAGTCGGCCATGGTCACGACCCCGGTGAAGTCGCCGTGCTCGTCCACCACCGCCACCAGATGGGTGTGGCCCTTGCGCATCTCGGTCAGCAGGGCGGCGACGTCCTTGCTTTCGGGGACGAACAGCAGAGGCCGCAAATCGCCGGCCAGGGGGCGGTCCGAATCATAGCGATCCCCCAACAGGTCCTTGAGATGGAACAGGCCCTCCAGGCGCACGCCGTCGTCGTCCAGCACGGGGTACCGGTTGAAACCGGCCCGGCGAGCGGTCGCCAGGACCTGCTTGAGCGACATGGAGCGTTTGAGGGTCACCACGTCGGTGCGCGGCGTCATGACCTGCACCACCTCGAGGTCACCCAGTTCCAGCAGGCGGGCCAGAGAAGCACCTTCGGTGGCGCTGAGGGCGCCATCCAGCACGGCCAGTTCACACGCGGTCTGCAGTTCGCGCGCATCCAGGGGGCGTGAGCCGGTCGGTTCCCAGGGAATCACACGGACCAGTCCGCCCACCAGCCACCCCACCAGCGACAGCGCGGGCCGGCTCGCCGCCACCCAGAACCTCAGCGGCCCCTGGGAAAGCACGGCCAGGCTCTGCCGTTTGTTCAGGGCGATCATCTTGGGGGTGATTTCGCCGAACAGGAGCAGGCCCAGGGTGATGAGGGGGACGGCCAAAGCCACACCGGCCGGGCCGAGATGGGCGAGGATCAACCCGGTGGCCGCCACGCTGGCGGCGGAATTGACCAGAAGGTTGCCGATCAGGAGGGCCGACAGCAGGTCATGGGAGCGATCCAGCAGATCCCTGATGTGCCTTCCCGCCGAACCCTCCTCCCGGGACAATTTGGCCACTTCGGTGCGGCGGAGGGAAAAGAAGGCGGTTTCGGCGCCCGAAAAGGCCGCCGAGAGCAACAGAAGGATCAGCAACATCAGGTATTCCAAGAGGCATTTCTCCTGGGCAGGCGCTTTTCCGTTGAAAGGATTGCCCGACCCGGAACGGACCTTCCGCACGATGATCGGGAATGATACCGGGAACGGGCGGACCGGACAAGGCGCGAGACGCCGTCGGCAACGCGGCCTTGCCATGATGCCGCCGTATCATCATTATCACAGGCATCATGAAACGGCTCCTGATCATTCGCTTCAGTTCCCTGGGCGACCTGTGCCTGCTGGGCTGGGCCGCCGCCGCCCGGCGTGACCGTCTGCCTCCTGATGGGTCGGAACAGGTGACCCTGGTAACCAAGCCTGCTTACGCGGACCTCATGCGGCTGGTCCGGGGCATCGACGAGGTCGTCGTCCCGGACGGGACAGGCGTCGCGGACCTGGCCCGCCTGGCGGGGGGTCTGCGGCGCGACCCGCACGACCTGGTCCTGGACGCCCACAACGTGCTGCGCAGTCATCTGCTGTTGGGTCTCATGGGAAGGCGGCCCCAGCGAAGGTTGGCCAAGGACACCGCCGCCCGGCTCCTGTACATGCGCACCGGGAAACCCCACACCGCCCTGCAGCGCACCATGGGCGACCGCTTCGATGAGGTCGTGTCCGGCCCCGGGGACACCGACCCGCACCGGGCCCCACAACCACCGCTGGACATTCCCGGCGCCGAAGGCCGCCGCGAACCCATCCTCGGCCTGGCCCCGGGTGCGATGTGGGAAACCAAACGCTGGCTGCCCCGGAACTTCGCCGACCTGGCCCGGGCAGCTCGTGAACGCACCGGCGCCCGGATTCGAATCTTTCTGGGGCCCCGCGAGGAGAGCTGGTTTTCCGCCTCACCCTTGGGGCAATTCGCGGCCGCGGCCCAGGACTCGGTGGAGATCATCGACCGCCGACCGCTGGTCGAGGTCGCCTCTTTGCTGGCCGATTGTTCCCTGCTGGTGACCAACGACAGCGGCCTGCTCCACCTGGCCGAGGCCGTGGGCACACCCGTGCTCGCCTTCTTCGGCCCGACGGTCCGCGCCTTCGGCTACTTTCCGCGACTGCCCGCCAGCAGGGTCATCGAGAGGCCTCTCGATTGCCGGCCATGTTCCCGCAACGGCAAGCGTCCCTGCCACCGCGGCGATCTGGCCTGTCTGACGGACATCACCCTCGAGGCGACCGACCAGGTCCTGCAGGACATGTGGCGCGAACTTGCGCCCAAGGACACCCCATGAGCCCAGCCGAAACGGCATCCTCCCGCCCCTGCGGACCCTGGTTGCGGATCTACCGAGCCGCCAGCCCGGTGCTGTGCGGGGCGGCGGGCCTGGGGCGACCCTTTTCCGCCAAACTGGCGACCGGGCTCGACGGCCGGCGCGGCCTCATGGACCGCCTGTTGGCTGCTGCACCCGACCTCCAGGGGTGCGTCTGGTTCCACGTGACCAGCGTCGGGGAATACGAACAGGCCCGTCCCGTGATCGCGGCTCTCAAGGGGGAATTCCCCGCCATGCCCATCGCCGTGACCCATTATTCGCCCTCGGGCTGGGAATACGCCGCCAAGCGGCCCTGTGCCGATTTTCACGACTACCTGCCCCTGGATCATCCTCGGGACATGCGCGCCCTGGTGGCTGCCTGGAATCCGGCGCTGTTGGTGTTCGTGAAGTTCGACTGCTGGCCCAACCAGGTGCTGGCCGCCGACCGCGCGCAGGTTCCGGTGATCCTCCTGGCCGGCTCGCTCCAGCCCGGAAGCGCTCGTCTCAAGCCCGTGGGCCGAGCCCTCTACCGCGACGTGTTCGACCGCTTCGCCCATTTGGGCGTGTGCACAGCCGAGGACGGCGAGCGCTTCACGCGGAGCATGGGCGTGCGTTGCCCGGTCACCGTCACCGGGGATACCCGGGGCGAACAGGTCATCCTGCGCTTCGAGGCCGCCGCGGCGGGCGAGACCTCCGCGCGGCTGCGCGGCCTGGGCGGGCGCATCCTGGTCCTGGGCAGCACCTGGCCGCCGGACGAGAAGCTGTGGTTGCCGATATTGCCGCCGCTTCTGGACTCGTACCCGGACCTGCGCGTGGTCCTGACTCCCCACGAACCGCTGCCGCAAAGGCTCGCCGAGCTCGAAAGCGTGCTTGACCGCGCCCCCATCGGCCACCTGCGCTTGAGCGGACTCATGGCCGGAGACGATCCGGCCGCCGCGCGGGTCATCCTCGTCGACTCCATCGGCCGGCTGGCGGAGATCTATCGGGCGGGGCACCTGGCCTACGTGGGCGGCAGCTTCACCACCGGCGTCCACAACACCATGGAGCCGGCCATCGCCGGCATGCCCGTCCTTTTCGGGCCGGTGATCGGCAACGCCGAGGAAGCCGGACGCATGGTGGATCTGGGGGTGGGCTTCGTCCTGCGCACGCCGGCCGAGGCGCTCCGGACCGCGGGAAAACTGCTGGCGAATCCCGCGACCCTGAACGAACTTGGCGCACAGGCGCGCCAGGTGGTTCTGGACCAGCGTGGCGCCACCGAGAAAAGCATGGCCCTGCTGCGCCCCCACCTGGCCGGCCGGCAGGGAAGCCCCGCTAACCCCGCCCCTTGACCGGAGGACAGCATGCGTCCCGACGCCGCGATCCGCCAGAACGCTTCCCATCCCCTGCCCGCGGGCACCGCCCAGGCCCGCTGGCGGATGCCCGTGGCGGAACGCCCCCGCTTCATCCAGCTCGAAACCGTCACCAAGTGCAACGCCAAGTGCCCGTTCTGCCCCCAGAACGAGATCGTGCGCGATCCGACCCGTATGCCCGAAGCGACCTGGAAGAAGATCGTGGACGACACCCGCGGCTGGGGCGTGACCTACCGGCCCTTCTTGACCAACGAGCCGTTCGTGGACAACCGCATGCCGGAAATCGTGCGCTACATCAAGGAAAACGACCCCACCGCCCGCGTGGAGTTCAACACCAACGGCGAACTGCTGACCGACAAGCTGGGCCGTGAGCTTCTGGAAGCGGGCGTGGACATCATGCGCATTTCCGTCGACGGCCTCAGCCGCGAAACCTACGAACCGTCCCGCGTCGGCATCGACTTCGATAGGGTCATGACGCGCGTGCAGGCCTTCCTCGACGTGTGGGACCACGAGGGCTACCGCGACAAGGTCTTCACCGAGGTGCGCATGATCGAGGTGCCGGAGAACGCCCACGAGGTGCAGGCCTACCGGGAATTCTGGGGTCCGCGTTGCAGCGAGGTCGTCATCACCGGGTTGTACCAATGGCCCTGGACGGGGCAGAAGCCCGAGGACGTGGTCCTCAGGCCCTGCCTGAAGGTCCTGGATGAGATGTTCTTCTACACCAACGGCAAGGCCACCCTGTGCTGCTGGGACGTACACGAAAAGGCCGTCATCGGCGACGTGAACATCCAGTCGGTCCAGGAGATCTGGGACGGATATGCCGCCACCTGCCTCCGGGCGCTGCTGGACGACGGCCGCCGCGACCTGATCCATCTGTGCAGCCGGTGCAACGCCTACGGCGGGTTTGATTTCGGTAAATTCGAATCCGCTGGGGATTGATCAGGCTCGATAGGGAATGGGGTCGCTGACGCCCGCCTGCGCGAACCCCCGGAGCCTTAACCGGCAACTCTCGCACTCCCCGCACGCCACATCCTGTCCCGTGTAGCATGACCAGGTCAGTTGCAGGGGAACGCTAAGTTCCCTTCCGCGGAGCACGATGGCGGCCTTGTCCAAGTGGATCAGGGGCGTCACGACCGTGAGGCGGTGGCCCAGACGTGTTCCGGCCTGCACCGCGGCGGTGAAACGGTCGTAGAATTCCTGGCGACAGTCCGGATAGCCGCTGCCGTCCTCTTCCACGGCGCCGATGAAGATGCGGGTCGCCCCGTTGACTTCGGCCCAGGAGACGGCGACGGACAGGATGTGGGCGTTGCGGAACGGGACGTAGGTCGAAGGAATCCCGGCGCCCGGTTCGGGCAGTCCGGTCTCCACCGCCCGGCTCTCGTCCACCAGGGACGAACCGCCGATCTGCTTGAGGTGGGTGATGTCCACCACCAGCTTCTCGGTAACCCCGTAGTGGACCGCCAGGTCTTCGAAGGCGCGCAGCTCCCTGCCCTCGGTACGCTGCCCGTAGTTGACGTGCAGCAGGGCCAGGTCGTGCTCCCGGGCGGCCTCTCCCAGGCAGACCGCGGAATCCAACCCGCCGCTGACCAGGACAATGGCCTTGCTCCGGGTGCTCATACGCCCCGCTCCCGGTCCGGCCACAGGGCCTTGTGCAACTGGATCTGGAGGGCCACGTCCAGGCCGTCGGCCAGGATCCATTCGGCCAGGCGGGCCGGATCAACCAGCGCTGCCGCCGGCGAAAGGGAGACCCGAACGGTCGCCGGCAGGCGACCGGACTGGAGCAGCTGCTTCACCCATGCGAAATCCTCCCGGCCGGCCACCACGATCTTCACCTCGTCGCCTGCTCCCAGCAGGGCGATTCCCTCCCAATCGATCAGGTCGGGATCGATCCCGCTGCCCGGGGCCTTGACGTCGACGATGCGGTGCACGCCTTGCGGAACTTCGGCCAGGGGAACGAGTTTAGAGGGATCCGCGCCGCTGGTCTCGAGCACCACGGTTCGCCCGTCTTCCACCAGGAGGCGCAGGAATTCGACGACGTTTTTCTGCAGCAGGGGCTCGCCGCCCGTGACCAGGACGGTGCGGAATCCGTTGGCACGGACCCGGTCCAGGATCGCCTCCGCCGACATGGGCTCGCCGCCGTTGAACGAATGGGGCGAATCGCACCACGCGCAGCGCAGGTGACACCCGGACAGGCGCACCAGGGTACACGGAAACCCACTGAAGCGTGACTCCCCGCAAATGGCGGCGTATATTTCGTTGATCATCAACATGGGTACTCTTTCCCGGTACCGGCAAACCCGCAGATGTGTTGAACAAGGGAGAACCAAGTGCGAATGATAACCAGGAACCTGTCTCGGCACAATGTTTCCGGACGGAGAAACGTGACCCGTATCGCCGGAGCCCTCCTGCTCTTGGCCCTCGGCCTGGGCGGAATGACCGCATGCAACGATACCGGCGATAGCGGCGCCAAATCCGGCCGCGCGGGAGCCGATTGTCCCCTCGCGGTCGACACCGAAGGGTGGCGAGTATTCCGTACGCTCGGAGACCGGATCATGTCCGATGATACTCCGACCATGGAGGAATTGAAGGGTTTCGGCAATACGACGGCCGCCCGCACCTGGCGCCACAGCATGCGCCCAGCGAATCTCACCAGCGGCAACCTGGGCAACTGGATATTCGCGGCATTCCCGGACGAACTCGGTGAGCAGAAACTGGACAAGCCCATGTCGTATCGGGCCTCCATGTCCAGCAGCTATCGCTTCAGCTACGACCAGCGCGCCACCATCGACAGCATGTTGGCGGTGGTCACGAACCCCGACACCCTCTGCAATCTGTATCACCGGCTTCAGGCCTGGGTGGAACCGGACAGCCTTCCCGCAGAGGTCGCCCTCACCTTCCTGCCCGCCAAGGCTTCCCTGGTCTTTTATTCCGACACCCTGCTGGTGGACACGGGAGTCCTGGCCGCCGGCGGCGTCCGGCAGACCTTCAACCAGATCCTCGGCTCGGGTTACCGCAATTTCGAGGTGCCCTACAACAAGAATCCCCTCGAATGCCAGGGCGCCGAGGCCGTGGTCGAATCCTGGCGACGGATCCGCGGCGACGGAATAGCGGCCTATCTGGAAGGCCGGAGCGACACCTACTTCGGCAACCAGCACCCCAAGCTCAAAGGGTTCAGCATCCTCCCTGTGGATATCATCCAGGCAGCCGACAAGCTGGCGAACCTCAGCGAGGCCACCCTGGCCAAGGTCCTGGTCGACTCGACCACCCTGGCGACTTCGGGCAGCGGTTATGCTCGGGCCATATTTGCCGGCGGCGGCTTCGATCAGCTCGGTTACGCCATGGCCGCCACCATCGCCGGTAACCTGGGGCGGGACCAATTGCGCCAGGCCGCCTTCCGCACCCGCGACTTCGTGACCGCGTACCAGGCCGCGGCGGCGAGCAATCCCGTGCCCCGGCCTGAACCCGGAGCGGCCGATTACCCCTGGTACGCCTCCATGCGTCCCCTTCCTCCGCAGGTCTTCGCGGATTTGGTCCAGCTTCTGGACCGGGAAGGCCGCTGATCTGCGGCAAAAAGAAACCGACCCCCCGGGCCCGGAGCCCGGGGGATCGGCATTTCGCTCGTATCAGCGGGGCTCAGGGTTCGTAGCGCGGAAACACCGGCTCGATATCCACCGGGATCTCATGCAACCGTTCCAGGGCCTTGGCCAGCACCGGGGGCAGCCCACCGTACCGGGCGATCATCGCGGCCGAGGCGTCGTAGTCCCCCCGGGCCTGAATCTCGCAGATGTCGGCCACCAGCTGCTCGATGGCCTTCTCGAACACCCCAACGTCCACCGAGAACCGGCCGGTGGCCTCGTCGAAGGCCAGCGCGCCCTTTTCCATCAGATAGTTGAACTGGATGGCGTTGGCCTGTCCGTGGGCCTCCCCCACCCCGAAGCGCACGGAGCGGAACAGCCCCGCCAGATAGGTGACCGCCTGCTGACGGTAGATCTCCTGGGGAAAGTAGTCCCGTCCAGCGCGGGCCAGCACGAAGATGTCCCATTCTCCCATGGCATCGGCCTTGGCCTCCTCCATGGTGCTATAGGTTTCCTTCAACTCCAGGCGGACTTCGGTCTGGCGTCCGTCCTTGACGATCTTGCCCGGCCCCAGACCGTGGCTCATTTCGTGCCACAAGGTGTGCAGGAAAAAGGACTCGGCCGTCAGGTCGCCGAGCTGGCCCTTGTCCACCAGCTCCTGGGCGATGGGCACCAGGATGTTGTCGAATTTGGCCTTCATGACGTTGCGCAGCAGAACCTTCTTGCTGCCCTTGGCCTCGCGCACCCGCTCGTCGTTGGGCAGGTTGAAGGCGATGGTCTGCACCGCGGTGCGGGTGTCGCCGGCGGAATAGACTTCGTCCACCACCCGGATGGGGCTCTCGGATCCGCGGTTGGGGTTCTTGTCCTCGTCGGCAATGGGCAGATGGGCCTCGAGCCAGGGCAACTCATCCTTGAATTTGACCAGTCGCTCACTCTCGACCGGATCGGTCACCGTCACGAAGGACTCGAAAGAGGCCTTGTAGCCGAACAGGCCGTCCTCGTAGGTCTCGTAGGGCCCGATGGTGATCTCGACGTCGCTGTCCAGATCCATCCACAGCATGTCCGAAGCGTAGTAGTCGTTGCTCAGGAAGGCGTCCGCCCGGGCCTCCAGGAAAGCCTTCAAGCTGGCGTTGGCGGTCAGGCCGGCGGCTTCTCTCAGCAGTCCCGCAGCCGCGGTGAGCTGCGGCTTGAAGAATTCCGAATACCCGATGGCGACCAGTCGGCCGTCCTTGTCCCGGCGCACCATGGTCAACAGGTCGTCGAAACCCGAGCCGGTCCGGCCGATGGCCGCCTTCTCCTGCTCGGTCATATCCAGCGGGTAGAAGTTGGCGCCCTTGGGGTATTCCCAGGAGCCCACGAAGGGTTCGAAATGAAAGCGGCGATCCCAGGGCCCCACGTTGATGCGGAAGTAGCGCGCCACCAGGTCACGCTGGGCGACGGGCATGCCGCCCAGGCGCTCCAGAAAAGCGTCGCGACAGGGTGTGGCCTGCTCCTGAAAGATCTCGTTCATGAGCTTGCCGGCGGCCACCAGCTTCTCGAGAACCTGGATCTGGACCGCGTCCAGGTGGCTGATGTCCGGATCCAGGACCGTCGGCGCGTAGGCCTCCAGACGCTGGGCCAGATCGGGTATCACGGTCAGGTCGCCCTCATCGACCCAAGCGCAATCCCCCGACGCGGATTGGTTCATGGTCTTCTCCTCGGCTTGGGGGCCGCACCCGGTCGCCCCGCACAGCAGCATGATTGCCACCAGGGCGGCCGCTGCGGCGCGAACGGGAGCATGGATTGTCGTCATGGGTATCTCCTTGATTGGCACCTGCGGCTAGCGAACCCGGCCATTTTGGCGGGAAATCCCGGGAAGGTCAATATGCGCCTGGCGGGTGGGCCTGGACAGGTCGGCAGGGGCGAAATGAAAAAACCGCACCCCAAGGTACGGTCAGAGGAAATGGCGGGAGCGACGAGACTTGAACTCGCGACCTCCGGCTTGACAGGCCGGCGTTCTAACCAATCTGAACTACGCCCCCGCCTCGAGGCAAAATCGAAGCCGAAATCTAGCGACGGCCCCACAGGATGTCAAATGATTGTTTCGCCTACTCCCGAATCCGGCTCGCTTCCGTCCTGAGCCGCACCAGCTTGGCGCCCGGGTAGTAATGGGCCAGAATCGCCGTGAAATCCTGTCCAGCCCTCGCCCGGGCCAGGGCGCCCACCTGGCACATGCCGATGCCGTGGCCGTAACCGCGGCCCATGGCCGTCACCTGCTGCAGATCCTCTCCGCTCCGGTCCAGTTTCAGCTCGAACATGGCGCTGCGCAGGATGGTGCCGGAGCCCGCAGGAGGGGCCAGCACCCAGCGGGTTCGGTCGCCCCGCACGTGGTAGGTCCCGGCGGTGGTGGTCAGCGCAAGATCCGCCACCCGACCGCTGGGGGTGCGCCGCAGGATTTCCAGGTTCAGCAGGTCGCCCGGCCGCAGGGGGTCGGCCCCCGCGTGCCGGGGATGGAAAATGGCCCCCACCCACCTGCCGCGGGTCCCGGCGCCGTATTCCCGGTAATAGTCGGGCAAGGTGCGTTGCAGGATGGCCGACAGCTGGTCACGCGACCAGGATTGTTCCCACAGGAGTTTCCCGTATCCCGCACAGAACGCCGGTTTTCCGGACCCCGGCCCGTCGGGACGGTTGAGCAGATACGAGCGGGCCGGTCGCGGCCAAACCTGTTCGATGCGGCTGCTCACCCCCCCGCAACACGCGCTGTAGTAGGCCTGCACCAGCTCGCCGTCCGCTTCCAGCACCAGACCGCGGGTCGATCGCACCGCCTGATTGCAGAGGGGATCCTCCTCGGTGGCGCCCTTGTAGACCTGGTCCATGACGTCGGCGAAGAGGTCGAATCCGTGGTCGGCGCGCTCGCCCAGGTGACCGACGGTGTAGGTCCTGGCGGCCACGGCCTGGGCCTCCAGGGCGGCCAGGGCGTCGGTGCCGTGCCGCCCGATCTCCCAGGGCACGACCCCCAGCAGGTAGCTCTCCAGATCGACGTTGTTGACGAGGGTCAGCCCGGCTCCGCCGGGTGTGGGCATGACCAGGAAATCACCCCGCCAGAGGCGGTCGTCGAACGTGAGCAGGTGGGCGGGATCCCGCGGACGGAGCCCGATCCGGGCGGCGGCACCCGAATCTGCGGCGCTGCGCCAGAAGACCAGCGATCCCCGACGTTCCAGGCTCAAGGAGGCCCCGCCGGCCAGAACGGCCAGTTCGGCCCCCGAGTCCGCGTCGGTCACCACACAGGGACCGTCGCAACTCAGGGAGAATTCGTCCCGACCTTCGGCCAGGCCGATCCCCAGCAGGGCAGGCAGGCCGGGTTCGAGGGCGGGAATCGGCGTCGCGTCGGTGACGACCGGGGGCATACGCTGGGGACCGGCGCAGCCGGCCAACAGGACGGCCAGGCCCACCACACCGATCAGCGCCCTCAGGCGGCCTCTCGGGTTCGAAGTTTCCACCCGTGCCCTCCCTGGCCCAGGGTTCTCAGCGCATCACGACCAGTCGCTGGATGTCGCCGGCGATCTTTCCGCCGGGGGAATCCATTTCCACCCGGTACAGATAGGTCCCGTTGGCCAGTTCGTCGCCCCGGCCGTCCCGGGCGTCCCAGGGCACGATCCCGGCCTCACCGCCACCGCCGAAGGTGAAGGGGATGCTCGCCACCACCCGGCCGGATACCGCGAATACCCGGATGACACCCTGGCCACCGGTGGCGGACTCGATGACGAAGCGGGTGGCGTCGGCCATGGGATTGGGGAAGTTGAACACCCGCCCCAGGGCCATGCCCACTCCTCCGCCGCTGCCGGACTGCAGCTCGTAGGTCGTGCGATAGGTTCCGGTGCCGTCGTCGATGACAAGGTCCACTTGCCTTCGGACGTCCTCGACACCATCGACGACTTCGGCCGTGAAGGTCACCCGCAGGTTGTGGGCATCGGAACGGGTGACGGCGATCCCGGACAGGGCCAGGTCGGCGCTATCGACGGTGATGGTCTCGTCGCCGGTCAAGGACGCACCGCTGGCGATGTCGAGGGAGAATTCCACCGGAACCTCGGGGATGAACACGAACTCAGCCGGGTCCACGGGCCCGCCTCCGGAGGTGATCTCCGCCTCCATGGGCACCGTCAGATCCAGCTGCCAGTGGCGGTCCGTCGCCAGGGAAGCCCCCGTATCGAAGACCTGGACGGACAGGGTATGGGCGAAGGGTCGGATGGGGATATCCGTCGCGAAATGGACTTCCTGGTGGTCGCTTTCGCCGTCCGGAAGGGTTTCCGCCACGTTCGATGCGGTCAGGTCCGTTCCCCTGGAATCCACCAGCTGCAGGCGGTCGATGCCGGCCTCGTCCTTGGCCACGACGTTCAGTTGCCGGTGGTTCGACCCGTCGGTGTCCTTGAGGACGATCTCCCCGCTAAGGGGCGTCCCCGGCTCATCGTCAAACGCGGCGCTGACCTCGGGTTCCCCGGCATCCAGGATCATCAACGGATCGCCCAGGAGAGTGAACTGGGAAATCATCTGCTGGTAGATGGAATTCGTTCCCCGCAGGACCTGCATGTCCGCCTCGCCGGCCCACAGCAATTCCCCGATCATCCAGCGGCTGCGGGGGGCCCGGGCGGAACCGGGCAAAGCCTGCGTGTTGCCGGTCAGACCGTCAAAGGTCGGCGGGTTGAACATCCAGCGCCGGAAGATCACCTCGGTGAAAACCGCATTGCTGTCGATGAACTCGTAACCGGAACTGCCGTAGGTGCCGGAAGCTCCGCCGCCGGAACGGATCATCATCTTCTCGGACAGGGACCGCTCCTTGGGGCGCGAACCCAGGCTCACGGTATCCTGGGCCCAGTCGGAGATGTGACAGCCCAGTCCCAAGAAGAACCACGGCGCGGTGGCGTTGTTCATGGAGGCGACGTCTTTGCGGAACGTGGTGCCCAGTTCATCCTGGATCCAGTACTCCGAACAGAGCACGTACTGGTTGGCGTGCCCCTGGTAATAACAAACCAGGCCGCCGGTATTCAGGGCCTGCAGCAGAGGGGGCAGGGCGTACTGTTCCGCATAGCCGGCAAACTCGCTTATCGAGCGATCTTCTGACGCCCCCTGGGGCCACAATGGCTCCAGCCATTTGGCCAGGAAAAGGGTGTCGGCCTCCAGGGTGACCGGAGTTCCCCGACTCCAGTAACGGGCCGCCGTGCGGGTACTATCGGCAAAGACATCCTCGATGCTGCTGCGGTAGGTCAGCTTGCTCAGGGCGTCCAGGCCGTAACCGTTGGACCAGGAATCGTCACCGAAGAAGATGCCCCGCCGGCGCCACGGCTGCCCCGCCGCGGGCGATTCCACCAGGATCACCTTGTCGATCATGGTGTTCAGCTCAGCCACGTTGTTGCAGGGGAAGCGCCCCACATACATCTCCCAGGGCGTGCGGACCTGGACGGGGAAATTGTCCTGGGGATAGGTCATCCCCGCCTCGCTGGTGGCGTACCATTTGTCCGTTGCCATCAGCTCGGGGTTGTAGTCCAGGGCCCGCTGCACGTGGTAGTGGGCGGGTACGAAGTCGGTCGCCCAGCCCTGGGCGTCGGAAGGAACCTTGAATCCACGGACATTCTCGTTGGCGTCACCCACCAGCATGAGCGCCCAGCTTCCCCAGCGCGCCACGGCCTCGGCCGCGAAACGCTTGATGGCCCAGGCGTCGTGCAGGCCGCCGCTGTAGTGGTCGTACAGATCCTGCACGTCCACCACCTTGACCGTCAGGTCTCCCCCGGCTCTCGCCTTGCGGTGTTCCACCCAGCGCCCGATGGCGTCACGGAAATCGGCGTGGGTGACCACCAGCAGGTCGGGTTCGGGTCCGGTCAGGACGCGGGGATCCTCGGGATCTGCGGCCAGGGACGAACTGATGTAGCTGAATTCCGGTATCCCGCCGCCATGCCAATCCCCCCGCGCGACGAATTCCCGCGGTGCCGAGACCTGGCTCGGGGCGATGGACAGGGTCCAGGTCTGACCGTCCGCCTGGATGTTGGCGGACTGCAGGTTGACCGCCACGGGCCGGCGCGGATCGGTGATATCGACCAGACCCAGATCGGAACCGGTAAACCCGGTCACCTCGATCGGGCGGGTTCCGCCGCCGCCGCCGCTGTTGAAACGCAGCTCGTTGTTCAACGCCCGGTAATAGGCGTCGTATTCGATGCGCATCCAGTTGAAGTAGGCGTACAGAGCGGACTCGGCCTCGTCCCGGGTCATGACCACCTCGGCCCGATTGCCGGCGAGCAATCCCGCGGCCACCGAGAAAATCCGGGTCTGTTCGGACATCGTGGCCAGATAGATCTGGGTACCCAGCGCTGCGGTCGGGAAATTGTCCACCAGCAGGTCGAAGCGCAGGAGTCGGCCCGGTCGGGTACTGAATCCGGTATACCCCACCTGAATGGTCGCATCCTGACCGCCGAGAGCGGGAGACCACAAGGGGTCGATGGTGGCGGTGGCTTCCGCGTCGCTGAAATCGTTCTGATACACCCGGTCGTCCCCGGGACTGTAGTTGTGTTCCCGGAAGGCGACCTGCTTCTCGTGGCGCTCGCTGCGGCGGTAGGTGCTCAGTGGGGTGGTGGCGGCGGCGGGCATTTCCACGGAACCCATCCTGGCCCAGGATTCTCCCGGCGCAGGTTCGGCGGCCGCCAGCCAGTAGAGATTGGCCTCGTTGTTCATCTCGTAGTTGTCACCGCAACCGGGAACGTCCACGGTCCCGTCGCCCAGATCCGCGGTGTAGGCCGTATCGTCGAGCAGGCGCAGCCCGTAGAAAACGAAGAAGTCGTCCCCTTCAAAATTCCCGCCGTCGCCCACCATCAGGATGGGCACCTCGATCTCGGTGAAGTCCCCCGCCCCGGTCGGCCCGAGGTAGCGACGCTGGTAGAGGCGGATGGCGTCCTCGGCGAGGGGGGTGTCCGGGAGCAGGCCCCGCTCCCGCAAACGCGTGGCGGTGACCCGCTGCAACCGCGTGGTCTTGACGGCCAGCCGCGCTTCGGGGGCCAGCAGGGTCGCCTGCTTGTGGACCACTCCGGGGAGAGCGATGGCTTTGCCGCCCGGCGCGGTCGCGCTCTCGGGCAAGGTGGCATCCAGGAGGTTGGCGTTGAGGAAGGCCCCGGAAAAACGGTCATCGCCCCGCCCGTCCTCGCGCGCCGGACCGGGGTCGCTGGGGCCGGAAGACTTGTCGCGGGGCACGAAACGGATCCTCCACTCGCCGCCGACCAGGACGCGGTCGGCGCGCCCCAGGCCATCGTGGAGCACCGGCACCAGCAGCACCGGCACGACCTGCCGGCCGCGCCACCAGGTGACGTCACCCAGGCTGACGGCCCGGGTACGGGCTTTCTGACCCCGCTTGGCGAAGGCCTCACGGGCCAAGGGCGGGATGTCCACGCCCCCGGGCAACGGCTGGCCGGGAGCGATCCGGATCTCCGACACGAAACGGCCGCCGTCGTCCGATCCGGGCAGAATCACCGGTACCGCCGCGGGCAGGAGCACCCGGCCTCCGGCGTCCGCCCACTCCTCGGAAATCACTTCCAGTTCGGGCCGCATACCCGGCGGAACCAGGACCCAACCACCCTGCCGCGGGGTGCGCGGAGCCCCCGGGTCGCCCAGGTTGCTGAACCCCGGCACGACCAGGTCGTAGTATCGGCCCGCATCTCCGGGAATCTCCTCCGATCGCCACCGCACCGCCAGCGGCCCCACCGCCAGATGCACCTGCCCGCCGTCGCTGGCGGTCACCCGCAGGGGAACCTCCGGGTTCACGGCAGCGCCGGCCAATCCGACCGGTATCGCGGCGCCTGCAAAAAGAAGCGCGAACATGCCCCAAAATGGCCCCTGACGCAGGACGGACCGACACCAGGCGGTGGTCCAGGCCGAGCACGAAGAACTGTGAGGCAGCCCCATACTGATCTCCCGGGCGGATGGATTCGTGGATAGAACGCAAATCAGGGGTGGGCCCGACCCGCCTACCGTCCGCCGATGCCCGGGCGGGGCAGGCAAGCCTTACCAGCAGTATAGGATGGGGACGCAAAAGGGTCAACAGGCAGCCCGCGCCGGTCGCCACACAGGCAAAACCCGGATGGTCCTCGGACCATCCGGGTCGGTGCTGCCGACAGGCTAGAAATGGCTCTAGCGGAACAGGCTCTTCACGGAGCCGAAGCTCATGTCCTCGTTGTCCAGGACCACGCCGCAAGCGCCGCCCACAGGATTGATCTTCAAGGTCGCCTCGGAACCGGACGCGTGCGCCAGGGGGACGCTCACGAGATTGAAATCTTCCTTCACAACCTTGGGGTTGCCGTCAATGGGAGGGCTCTGGGGGGCGGCGGGCCGCATGAGGATGTTGATCTGACCGGCGTCCAGGACGAAGATGTCCAGAATGCACATGATGGTGGCACTGGTGGTGGGAAGGGGAGTTGAGAACCCCACGATGCGGTTGTAGGTGCCGGCGCCGGAGTCATCCAGACCCACATCGATGACATCAATCGGGAAACTCACCGAGATGTTGGTGTTGATCTGGGCGCCCTTGGCGCCCGGCAGGGTCACATCGTATCCGCATTCGAAACCACGAGTGGAGGGGATGGACGGGTTCATGTACACGATGTGGGCGGTAACGTGATCCAAAAAGGCCGCCGTCGTGCAGGATGTGTCAGGTTGTTCGAACCACATCCCCAGGGTTTCTTGGGCGTAGCTGCCCTGAGGGAGGGCGAGCAGCGTCAGGGCTGCGAGGGCGAAAACAGTCAGCAGCATTCTCTTCATGGTCGGTTTCCCCTTTCTTGGAAAATCCAGTTTTACAGCTCAGGGGTCCTGAGTCATCCCCAACCGCCTGCCCATCCCGTTTTGCTCCATCGGCGACGGAATCAGACGGTCTCAGCTCGGCCAAATCCAGGAACTTGGGATCAAGTTACCTTCGTCCCCCAGCGGGGACAAGCCCAAATTCGGCCGATACGGAAAAATCTTGAACCGCATCTGGTAGCGCAGGGCGACTTCTCCCTGAAGATAACGATGAACACCCCCGGGGTGTCAAGAGCATGCTGAGCAAATTTTGATCTCATTCACCCGACAATCCTCGACCCATCCGCAATCGGGCTAGGGGGGCCGGGCATTGGCTCGGCCTCCCCTCCCACACCACACCCGGCATGCGGGTTCGCACCGGGCGGTGCCAGGCCCGGTCCACCGCGCTCTCGGCCGGGTTGATCCGCAGCCGGAGACGGCCGAACAGCCTGACCAGCGAGCCCATCACGCGCTGACCGGCCTTCTGCCACCCGACGTACACCCGCAGATCGTCCGCATAACGGACGAACGCGTGGCCACGCCGCTCCATCTCCTTATCCACCTCGTCCAGCAGCACGTTGGCCAACAACGGCGACAGGGGACCTCCTTGCGGGGTGCCTGCTGGATGAACCGGTCCAGGACGGTCGGGATGCCGAGTTCGTGCTTCCCTTCCCTCGCTGTGACCTGCTCGGGGGAGGACTTCCACCTCCAGGACGCTGCCCATGCCGGGCGCACCAAAAAAAAAAGACCCGGATGGTTTCCCATCCGGGTCTCTCGTGTTTGGCTATGTTGCCGCGTAGAACACCGCACTTGCCGGGTCATCCAGGCAATTAACCGACTTCGCCAGGGCCTGCTGTCGTTTGGCGAAGCCGGTTAAATTGTCGACCCCCAAAGCCCTCC
>Ga0210044_10000494_pt1 | contig 59771 bp, 60 predicted proteins | sample CryGey13umfilter_2_FD_183959 | JGI IMG/M metagenome (GOLD analysis project Ga0210044, IMG submission 183959) | Groundwater microbial communities from aquifer in Utah, USA - Crystal Geyser 4/9/14 3 um filter (SPAdes) (version 2) | ecosystem: Environmental > Aquatic > Deep subsurface >...
GCCGGCGCATGAGCAGGTGGTCAGCTATGTTTTTGTTGCCGGGGCGGCCTCTGCAGCGGGTGATGCCATGGGCACGCTGTACCGTTACGCGCGTCCCGCGTTAAGTGCTGCCTACCCCCTTCCCGCAGACTGTGTCGCACTTGAGTCGGCGATGTGGGCAGACACAGCTCACCCGCCTGCCGTTTTGGCCAACAACGTCAGCACGGGCAGCTTTGCCTACGACGCCTCCAGCCAGCGCAACGCCATTTTGCAAATGACGCTTGGCCTGACCCGCAGCAACGAGACCGTGAGTCTGTACCATGAGGTGCATGTGGACAACACGCCATGAACTTGATTGACCGTACCCAACAAGGTTTTGCCGCCATCGCCGCTGTTTTTCTGGTGGTGGTGCTGGCCGCGCTGGGGGCGTTCATGGTGACGTTTTCCAATACCCAGCAACTCACCTCGGCGCAAGACATTCAGGGTTCACGCGCCTACTGGGCGGCGCGGGCGGGGCTGGAGTGGGGCATTGGGAGCGTGGTGGCAAGCGTCGGCACCCTCGGCGATACGGAGCCGGATACAACAGCCTCTATCTGTACAAACACGGATAGGACCGTAGGCGCCAACTTTGATGGTGGTTTTACGGTCATCGTCAGGTGCGTAAAAGCCGCTTACACCGAGGCGGCTGCATCACCCAATCGCTTCATCTTTCAATTCACATCTGAAGCAACCGCTACTGGGCGTTCGCCGGGCACCGTAGGCTATATCCAGCGCAGCATTTCGGTTTCGATGGAATGTGTCAGAAATGACCCTGTGCCGCCAGCGACTATTTCGACCTATTCATGCGGATGAGCAGACGCTTATTGAAGAAAAAATATGAAAAATATGCCTCTAGCCCTTATGAATCAAGCGCAAGGCGCTTCTAATTTGATAGTGTCTTAAGCTTCAACCATTATGATGATCCCCTTCAATCCGCAGCGCTTAAAGCGCATACGGCAAATCACTAGCAGGCTGGTTCTATGAAATTTTTTTTTAAATTCATTGTGATGGCGATGCTGTCGGTGCTTCTGGTGGGACAGGCTGTGGCGGCCACCACTTGCATTAGCAACAGCAAAGGCGATTGGAATAAAGACATTTGGACAAACACAACATGCAAAAATGGCCCACCTACTGGCAGTGATGTTGTCATTGGGCATAAGGTCAAGTTAAAAAAAGGCAGCACCAACGTTGTCGCCAATATCACCATTAACTCTGGTGGGACGCTACAAGGCGACAAAAAGGCCACGTTAACTCTGTCCGGCAATTTCACCAACAGCGGGACGTTTACAGCAAACAGTGGAACCGTTTTGTTCACCGGTACAAACCAGACCATCACCGGGAACGTGACTTTTTATAAGCTGACTGTTACCAGCACCACCCTGACAATTGGCGCTAACAGCAGTGTTACTGTGAGCAATACGGCATCCATCAATGACAACACCAATTTGGGCATCCCCGTAGGATCCTCATTGAAGGTGGGGGGTGTGACCTACAGTTGTTCCAGCGCTTACCAAGGCACCTACACCAACTTGGTCACCAACGGTTGTGGCGGCACTACTGGGGGCGGTACTTGTAGCGTCAACATCGGACTGATCGCGCCACCCAATTCCAATATGCAGTTGAACGCCGTATCGGGGGTCACCGGTCTGGTGGTTGGGGTAGGCGAGCAAAACTGCAAAAACTGCGCTGATTCTGGTGTGGCTTATGTGAATGGCGCTGCAACTACCTTGCCGACAACAGAGCAATTGAATGCAGTCAGTGTGGCTAGCAGTACCTATGCAGTGGCAGTCGGTAATAACGGCGCGTTGGTGCAGTTCAACGGCACCGCGTGGAGCAATATGTCCACCAGCGGCTCTAGTCCTGGCAACGATCTTAATGGTGTCAAAACCTATGGCTCCAATCAGACTTATGTGGTTGGCGATGACGGTATTTACTTCTTTAATGGGTCAACATGGACGCGGCAGTTGCAAACCAGTTCGGTTCCCGATGTTTATGGTCAATCTGCTGATAAATTTGTAGCTATTTGGGGGGATGCCACCACGCTGTATGCGCTGGCAGATAACGGCGCTCTGTACAGCAAGTCGGCCAGTGCGGGGGGCACCAGCTGGACGCAAAAAGCTAATCCACCTTTAGCGCTCGACAACGCCAACTTCAATGGCATTAGCGGCGATGCGGCAGGCAATGTCTACATCACAGGTCAAACGGACAACAACCAGGGATTTGTTTACCGCTTTAACTCAGGCTCCAATACATGGACTGAGCTGATCACCACGACATCGACCTTTGACATGAGTGCTGTCGCCGTCAATCCTGTGAATGGTGCCATCACAGCAGTGGGGGAAAACGGTGCGCAATTGGTGTCTGGAGCCAGTGGTGCCGGGCCATGGACACAGACTGCGCCGGTGAATACGGTTAACGACATCAATGGCGTTTACATCTCGCCCAGTGGCACAACTTACTTGGCGGGTCAAACCACCCCTGGGTGCAATTCACCTACCGGCCCAGATCACTACGAGCTGTCACTGCCCAGTACCAGCATCAACTGCTTGTCAACCACAGTCACCGTCACTGCTTGTGCCGATAGCTCCAATCCTTGCGCCAATGTATCCACTGCCGCCACAGGCACAGCCAACCTGGCCACCACTGGCGGGACGATTGGCACGGCAGCATTAACTGCGGGTGTTGGCACTGCCAACCTGAGTTATCCCGGCGCTGCAGAGGGCACATCGGTCACGGTTTCTCTGACCAGTGCTACGACCGTAGCAACCAACCCAACGATCTGCTTGGGCGGTAGTTGCGCTACGATTTTTAATACGGCTGGTTTTGTTTTGTCGAGCGCTGCCGATGGTGCTGCAGTAACAATACCTACTCAGGTGGCTGGCACTTCATCTGGAACCTATTACTTACGTGCTGTTAAGACTAATGCATCTTCAGCATGTGAAAGCGCATTGACAGGGCCTCAAACGGTCGATCTTGGCTATGAGTGCAATGACCCAACAAGCTGTTATGCAGCCAACATGATGAGCGTAAATGGGAGTAAGACCGCCGATGCGGGATGGGGCGCAGCTACGACTATCACACGCAACAACAACGGCAGTCACGCAAGTACTGCGCCTGTCAATGTGACTTTTGATCCCAATGGCAACGCACCCTTGACGTTTGTTTACAGCGATGTCGGCAAGGTAACGCTGTGGGCCAGCAAGGCTGCTGGCGGATCATTGCTCGCAGCGTTGACCGGTTCCACTTTGCCGGCTGGTGGATTCTTGGTGAAACCGTTCGACTTTGGTGTCATTCCTTGTGCGGCCTCGGTGGTGGGAGATTGCACTGTCTCACCGGTTGACCCGGGTTTGACCGGCGGCGGCATTGCTTTTGCCACGGCCGGCAAAGCCTTCAAAGCCACGATCACGGCGCGCGCTTCTGGGGGGCTGGCAACGCCCAGCTTTGGTTTGGGTTCAAACAACGCGACCGAAACAGTTAGCTTGACACGTACCCGTGTTGCGCCAACGAGCACTGGTGCTGTAGATGGCACATTGGGTGGCACCACCGCACCAGCACGCAGTGGTTTTACCAATGGAATTTCGACCATTAGCGATCTGACTTGGAGCGAGGTGGGTGTGATCACGCTCACTGCCTCCAACAGCACTTTTTTGGGAAGCGCGACTTCAACAACCGGAACGACAGGTAATGTGGGTCGATTTATTCCGGATCATTTTGATACGGTGGTAACCGGTCAGATGGCTTGCGCTACTGGCCTGACTTGTCCGGCCAGCACAACGCCCATGGGCTATGACAGTCAGGTTTTTAATAAGGTTGTTGTCACAGCCAGAAACGGTGCTACAACCTCGGCAGCAACGGCCAACTACACGGGTGATTTTGCCCATAACGTCAGCCTGAGAGCTACAAACGCATCTTCTGGCAGTCCCCCTGTGACAGGAGGTTCATTGGCAGGCACAACGACTGTGCCCGCTGCAAGCTTTAATGGAAGTGGGGGCAGTGCCACACTGACTAGTGTGTTCGCTACCAATTCAGGTGGGCCCAGTTTTGAATTTACCCGGCCTCTTACTCCACTGCCTGCGCCAATAGATGTGTATTTGAACGCATTAGATGCCATCGACGGGGTTACTTCGGGTGGAACCAGTTCCACGCAGGGCGGACTCAAAGTAGTCTACGGTCACCTGAAAATTGCCAACGCCTACGGCTCGGAGTTACTGACTCTGCCCATGAAGGTGACAGCGCAGTATTACAACGGCACGAGCTGGGTGACTAGCACTACCGATAGCTTGTCCATACCCGGTGGTTTGACTGCGATTGACGTGCCCGGGTCAACACCTCCACTTTGTGTTGTGATATTTGTGACAGCGCCGTTAGCGGTTGCATCCGGAGTTGGCTCCTTTACGTTAACCAAACTGACCAATGGTCGTTGCGATGCCGACATCACGCTGAGTGCACCCAGCTATTTGCCCAGTGTGACAGGTCGCGCTACCTTCGGCATCTACAAATCCCCCCTGATTTACCGCCGGGAAAACTATTGAGCTTGTCATTTGTTCAACATTTAGCCTTTTCGCTTTGGCCACTTAGCTGCGCCAGCTACTAAACTCAGCGCAAACTTCAATCGATTATTCTCTTGTCATGTTATTGCCTTCACTCTTGTTGAAATCATTGCTCAAAACGGAGGCGGTCTGACCATGCGTTGGCCCTGGCAACGGCGTGCCTCTGGCGATCTGCTGGTGTGCTCCTGGGTTGCGCCCACGTTTTCCTTTGTACAGGCCAGGTCGCAAAATGGCGCTTGGACCATCTCAAAAATGGGCTTGGTGCAAATGGGCTCAGACGCCTTGGCGGGGTTCCAGCAGCGCCTTAAAAATACAGGCTTGAAGGGCGCGCAGGCCGTCATCATGCTGCGCGGCGACCAATACCAGTTTTTGCAAATTGACAAGCCCAAAGTGCAGCCCGAAGAATTGCGCGCAGCAGCGCGCTACCAAGTGCGTGACCTGCTGCATTCGCATGTGGACGATGTCACGATTGACCTGGTGGACGTGGGCGATGGTACGCACCAGGTTAACAGCAACCATTCGTTTGTGGTTGCCGCCTTGAACAGCGTGGTGCAAGAAGCCACAGAACTTGCTTACGCCATGGACTGGAACATGTCGGTCATCGACATTCAAGTGATGGCGCAGCGCAACCTACAGTCGGCATTGGCCAGGCAAGATGGCCAACCCGGGCGTGCCAACGCGGCGCTGGTGGTGGTGCCAGGCCAGCAAGCGTTGCTGACCTTCAGTGCCAACGATGAACTGTTTTACGCCCGCCAGTTTGATGTGCCAGAGGGTTTTTTGACCGACACCTGGGGTCAGGCAGTCGAGGCAATGGCACCAGTGGATGGCTTTACACCGGTTGAAGAGTATGTGCCATCGCACGGATCGGGCGACATTTCATTGGGCCACGATATGGCTGCGACTCCTGCGCCTTCACCCGTCCGGCAAGATGCGTTTCACGCCAAAGACGACTCCGCGCAGCGTTTTTTGGTCGAGGTGCAGCGCTCGCTCGACGTGTGGGATCGCACCTGGTCGGGTTTGCCGTTGAGCGGCTTTCGGGTGTATGCGGGCGCTCGCTCGGCAGAGCTGGCGCAATGGTTGACGCGGCAATTGGGGCAGAACGTGGCGGCGCTGGAGGTGGGTGCGCTGTTTGCGGGTTTTGCTGCGGCACCGGCTGATGAGCAGATGGCGTGTTTGCCCTTGCTGGGCATTTTCTTGCGCACGGAGGGCAGCTCGGCTTAGCGCGCAGGTGCGCAAGCGGCTTCACCATGGCACAACAAGTCAATCTTTATTTACCGATTCTGCGCAAGCAACAGACCCCCTTTACCGGGCTGGCGCTGTTGCAGGCCTGGCTGATCCTGATGGTGTTGGGCGGTGCCTTGGGCGCTGCCTGGGTTTGGAACCTGAAACAGGCCAGCGCCAGCCTCAACGCCACGCTATTGGCACAAGGCACCGAGCTCGACGGCTTGCGTGCAGCGTTGGCCAACAATCAGGCCGGTGCTGCACCGGCCCAATCCACCACCGAGTTGACGTTAACGGCCCGCAAGTCTGAGTTGGCAAAGCGTGAGGCGGTTTTGACTGCCTTGCAGCAAGGGTATTTTGAGCCGGGTTTTGGTCATTCGGCGCGTTTGCAACTGGTGGCCAGAACCATTGCGCCCCAGGCCTGGGTGACGCAGATCACCGCCGATGATCAGGCGCTGGAAGTGGCTGGCTTTACGCTCGAGCCCGCCGTGCTGACCGGGTGGGTGAATCGCTTGTCCGCGAGCCCGCTGTTGCAGGGCCAGGTGCTGAGCACGGTCAAGGTTGATCGCATCAACATAGACAGCGCGCTGCCCGAGCCTGTCGCCACAGGTGCCGTGGCAGCGTCAGCCCTGGCACAAAAGCCGGCCAGCTGGTCATTTGCCATTTTGAGCAAGCTGGCAACGTCCGCAGCGGCGCCCAAGAGCAAGCCATGAAGAAATCCTGGCAAACGCTGATCAACCGGCTGGACGCGCTGAGTGTGCGCGAGCGCCTCATTTTGTTTGTGTCATTGGTGCTGTGCAGTGCGGCCTTGTTTGATGTGGCGTGGTTGTCACCCGCCCAGGCTGAGCACCGGCAGTTGACGACGCGCCTGGACAAGCAAAACGCCGAGTTGCAACGCCTGCGCGATGAGGTCAACGCCACACTCACGGCTGATGCCGTGCCCAAGCCCGTCACGCAAGCATTGCAAGGCGTGCAGGTTCAACTGGCGCAAACCAATCTGGCCGTGCAAGCGCTGCTGCCGCCTGCACAGGGCACGCCGCTGGTGCAAGCCTTGTCGCATCTGCTCCGGCGCTACCCCGGCCTGACTCTGGTCAACACCTCCGCCCTGGCACCAGAGCTGGCGGGCCCTGGCAATGCCAAGGCGACCGGATTACCTGAAGGCTTGACGCGGCAAGGCCTGGCCATCACGGTGGCAGGTGCTTACCCGGACTTGACCCGTTTTGTCAGTACCCTGGAGCGTGAGCTGCCGCATGTGCGCTGGGGCACGATGAACCTCAAAAGTGACAACGGCTTGCCAGAGCTGAGCTTGCAGCTGTTCCTTTTGACGGAGGCTGTGCAATGAACCGCCTGTACCCTTGGCGACACATTGCCAGACCGGCATTGGTGTGGCTGCTGGGCGTGGCCATGCCTGTGCTGGCGCAGCCCCTGCGCGACCCCACGGTGCCGCCTGCTGCAGCAGCGCCGTACGCCCCGTCTGCAATGGGCGATGCAGCCCGAACCCTAACGGTTCAGCCTGGCGCGGTGGCACTGCTGGTGCGTGAAGGTGTGCCTTATCTGGTGGTGGGAACGCGCTTGTATGGCAAGGGGCAGAACGTTGGGCCTGCGCGCATCGAGCGTATCTCTGAAACCGAAGTGTGGCTGCGCGAAAACGGCGTTTTGCGCAAAGTGCCCGTCTTCGGCGGCATCGAGCGACGCACCAGCGCAGCACAGATTTCCGTTCAAAAATCAACGGGCAGCGCCAGCCTGGCTGCCCCGAAAAATCATTAAGGTTTTGACTCATGACTCAAAAAGCGTTCCCGTTGGCCTTTGTTTTTCTGGTTTCGGGCCTGGTCGCGGGTTGTGGTTCTGACCGTCCGCTGCGCACGCCCGAAGTGGGGCAAGCCATTCGCACTGAGCTGCAGCCGCCCACGCCAGTCAAACCCGTGGTGGCCGTGCCAGCTTACATCAGCGAGTCTTTGGCCGAGCCAGCGCCCGCAGCGCCCGCTATGGCGCCCGAGCCGCGTCTTGATTTGCTGGTCAATAACGCGCAGGCGCGCGAGGTGTTTCTGGCCATCGTGGCCGACACACGCTACAGCATGATGCTGCACCCGGACGTGGCTGGCACCCTGTCGGTGACGCTGCGCGGCGTTACGGTCACGCAGGCGCTGGAAGCCATTCGCGACGTGTATGGCTACGACTTCAAGATCGACGGCCGTCGCATCACCGTTTTCGCTCCCACCTTGCAAACGCGCATTTTTACGGTCAACTACCCGCACTCGCAGCGCGTTGGCAACAGCGAATTGCGCGTGGCGCCAGGGGCGTCGTTGCAGGGCATTGACAACGGTGCGTCTGGTTCGACGGGGGGCACAAGCGCCTCGGGAGGGGCGTCTGGCAGCGAGGGCAGCCGGGTCACGACCAGCTCCAAGACTGACTTTTGGGCCGAGCTGTCTACCGCAGTGCAAGGCTTGATTGCCGGCAGCAAAGGCAGCAGCGTGGTGGTCAGCCCACAGGCCGGCATCATGGCGGTGCGCGCCATGCCCGACGAGTTGCGCCAGGTTGACACGTTTTTACAAGCGGCCCAGATTGCCATTGAGCGCCAGGTGATGCTGGAAGCCAAGATTGTCGAGGTGGAACTGCGCGATGGCTACCAAAGCGGCATTGACTGGTCAGGCTTGCGAAACAGTGGCAACTCCACTGGCGCCATGGGTGTGATTGGTGGCAATACCGGCGCCGCTTCGACCAACACGCTGGTGCGCGGTGTGCAACCCAACATTCCGGGCTTTGTCGCGGGCACTGCTCTGTTGGCTGATGGCGTGTCGTTGCCCGCAGCTGGCAGCGGCCTGTTTGGCCTGGCTTTTGCCACCGAGGGCTTTCAAGCCGTGTTGGGGTTTTTGGAAACCCAGGGTGACATTCAAATTTTGTCGAGCCCGCGCATTGCCACGCTCAACAACCAGAAAGCCGTGTTGAAAGTCGGCACCGAAGACTTCTTTGTGACCAATGTGACAGGGGGCTCCACCGGCGGTGACACCACTGGCACCACGACAATGCCGTCGATCACGCTGACGCCATTTTTCTCCGGCATTTCGCTTGACGTTACGCCACAAATCGACGGCGGCAAAAACATCATGCTGCATGTGCACCCGTCAGTCACCCGGGTTGATGAGAAATCAAAGCAGATCGACCTCGGCAGTGCCGGCAGTTACGCGCTGCCGCTGGCCTCGAGCAGCATGAACGAATCCGACACGCTGGTGCGCATTCAGGATGGCAACATTGTGGCCATTGGTGGCTTGATGCAGATTGAGTCGAGCGGCAAGACCTCGGGGCTGCCGGGCACCACCGAATGGGGTGCGCTGTCTAATTTGTTTGGCAACAAAGCCAAGTCTGGCCGCAAAAAAGAAGTGGTGGTGCTGATCAAGCCCTCCATCATTCGCACAGCGCAAGACTGGGAGGCGCAAACCCGCCGCACGCGTGAGGCGCTCGACGACATGGACGCGGTGCGCGCCCGGGTCATCCGCATTGATGGCACGGTGGGTACCTTGCCTGCCAAAAATACGGCCCAGTGATGTACCTGAGGCATTTTGCCTTGCGTGAGGCGCCGTTTTCCATCACGCCTGACACTGCCTTTTATTACCCGCACGAAGGCGCGCAAGCGGCGCTAAACACCTTGCTCGTGGCGCTGCGCAGCGGAGAGGGCTTTATCAAAATTGTGGGTGAAGTGGGTTGTGGCAAAACGGTGTTGTGCCGCCAGTTGCTCAAGTCCTTGCAAGGCAATTTTGTGACGGCTTATATCCCCAACCCCGACATGGGGCCAGACGACTTGCTGCACTCGCTGTGCCATGAACTCGGTTTGGAGGTAGACGCACAAGCCACGCGACATCAGCTACTGACTGCGCTGCACGCCTGTTTGATTCGGCATGCGCGTGTGGGACTTTCCGTGGTGGTGTGCATTGACGAGGCGCAAGCCATTCCGGTGCGCACGGTCGAGAGTTTGCGCTTGCTCTCCAACTTGGAAACCGAAAAGCGCAAGTTGCTGCAATTGGTTTTGCTGGGCCAGCCTGAGCTTGACGTTAAATTGCAGCGCCCGGAGATTCGGCAACTGTTGCAGCGCATCACCTTCAGCGAGTATTTGGGCCCGATGCAACCCCGGCGCGTTGCCTCTTATCTGGCCCACCGCCTGGCCACCGCCGCGCTGGATGAAACCACCGACACCGGCGTGTTTGAGCCTGCGGCGGCGGCGGCCATTGCGTCTTTCAGTGGTGGCGTGCCGCGCCTGGTGAATGTGCTGGCGCACAAGTGCCTGATGCTGGCCTATGGCGAAAACGAACACCGCGTGCAGCTGCGGCATGTGAAGCTGGCCGCGCTCGATACGCCCGGGGTCACACGGCATTCTTCGCGCTGGCGGCTTTGGTGGCACAGGTTGATGCGACGTGGCCCGCCTTTGGCCGACGCGTAGCAACCTGTAAAAGCAAGTTCTTGGAGAATCGTTGTGAGTGTGATTAACAAAATGCTGCGCGATCTGGATCAGCGCCAGAACGGCCCGGTTGCAGCCAGAACTGGACCTGGCGACAGTGCGGTGCTTGGTACTGTGGCGCTGGCTGCCTCGCCTGCCAAGGCGCGTCCGGCGCTGATTCAGCGGCGACTGGTCTGGGGCGGCGGCCTGCTTTTGACGGTGGCGACTATGGTGGGCCTGTGGTACCAGCAGTCTAGGCAACAAGACGCTGTCTCAACACCCGTTGTTGCTATCTCTGCGCCGAACCCTCCGAACTTGGCAAACGCTGTAGCCTCGGCTGCAAACGCCCCGCCCCCTGAAACCTTGCCTGCAAAGCCGGTAGTACTTGTCCCGCCTGTGGTGACCAAGCCCAAAACCATGAGCAAAACGAGGGTTGCAGAAGCATTGCCAGCACATCAAGTCGCCAAGGCAGCGCCTGCAGTCGCCGCAGTGAACAAGTCGGTTGCCAATGCCCCGTTGCCCAAAGCTGACCTTGCCACTTCGCATGCTTCTACAAAAGCCGCGCTGAAGCCCCCGCAAGCCGCAGCCGCACCTTCATCGTCAGAGGCTTTGGCACACGCGCAGTCGATGTGGAAAGCGGGTTCGCGCGCGGCTGCCATGGATGTGTTGCGTCAGGCACTGGGCAAACTGGAAGCCTCCAGCGCCATCGCCGCGCCCGTTACAGCGCAATCTGATTTAGCGTTGCTCGCGAGTGAACTGGCGCGCATGGAACTGGCCGAGGGGCAAGTGCGCCAAGCCCTGGCACTGCTGACGCGGTTGGCGCCACAGTTGTCCCAAATTGCTGAAGCTTGGGCCATGCGCGGCAACGCTGCGCAGCGCCTGGGGCAACACGCGCAAGCCGTCAAAAGCTACCAGCAAGCGCTGCGGCTCAAGCCCGATGAGCCGCGCTGGATGATGGGACAAGCCGTTTCCCTGGCGGCGCTGGGCCAAATTGCCGAGGCGGGTGAACTGGCTGAAATCACCAGGGTGATGGGCGCCTTGCGCCCTGAAGTGGCCAATTATTTGCGCCAGCTGGGTGTCACGGTGCGCTCGGATTAAGGCTTATCTGAAGCCAACCCTGTCGAGCATTTGCTGCACCTTGATCTGGTTCATGCCGACCGCGCTGATTGGCACCAGCTCGCGCTTGAAACTGCCGCCCGACATCGCTTGTAGGGCCGGGTTGTCAAACTGCACGCCCTGGGCCACTGGCCACTCGTTGTTGCCATCGGCAAAGTGCTTTTGCGCCGGGGGGCTCACCAGATATTCCAGAAATTTGACAGCGTTGTCGGGGTGTTTGGCGTGGCTCGCCACCGCACCGCCGGCAATATTGACGTGCGTGCCGTAACTGGCCTGGTTCGGGAACATCACCTTGACCTTAGCTGCAACTGCCTGGTCTGTAGGCTTGTCTGAGCGCATCAGCCGCGCCAAATAGTACGAATTAGTCACCGCCACCGCGCATTCACCCGAGGCCACGCCCTTGATCTGATCGGTATCGCCACCCTTTGGCGAGCGCGCCATGTTGGCCACCAGGCCCTTAAGCCAGACTTCGGTGTTGGCCGGGCCAAGGTGCTCGGTCATGGCACCAAACAGGCTCAGGTTGTAGGGGTGCGAACCTGAGCGAATGCACAACTTGCCTTTGAGCTTGGGGTCGGCCAGTTTTTCGTAACTGTCAACATCCGTCGCGCTGACCTTGGCGGGGTCGTACACCACGACGCGCGCGCGGGTGGACAAGCCAAACCAGGGCGTGCCGCCGTTGTCAGCCGGTTTGGCGCGCAAATTGGCGGGAATGGCGTCTTCGAGCACCTTGGACTTGATGGGCTGAAACAAGCCATCAACTTCGGCGCGCCACAGCCGTGCGGCATCCACCAGCAAGATTACATCCGCCGGCGACGCGCTGCCCTCGGCCTTGAGGCGCGCCAGAATGCCAGCGTCATCGGCGTCGACGCGGTTGATCTTGATGCCGGTGGCTTGGGTGAATCCGCTGTACAGCGCCTCGTCGGTGGGGTAGTGGCGGGCGGAATACAAATTTAAAACCGGGTCTGCCGCCTGGGCCAGGCCCATGCTCAAGCCAAGAAGTGCCAAAGAAAATTGACCGATAAATTGCGTGAAAGGTCGAATCATGGAAAAAAACTCCGCAAGTGAATGAATGGCCTCATTCTATCTTAAATGCGAATCATTCTCATTATTATTTGAAACACCAATACAGGGCGGTTTTACCTCAACTCTGCTTTTTATAAGGGCACGCGCTTTTGATACAACGCGCATACAGACTGAGTGAATGGTCTTCGATTTCATAGCCCTGGGCCTTGGCGATTTTTTTCTGCCGCGTCTCGATCTCGTCGTCAAAAAACTCCTCGACCCGGCCGCAGTCCATACAAACAATGTGGTCGTGGTGTTTGCCTTCATTCAGCTCAAAAACCGCTTTTCCGTTCTCAAAATTGCTGCGACTCAAAATGCCCGCCTGCTCAAACTGCGTCAGCACGCGGTACACCGTCGCCAGGCCAATGGCGGTGTTGTCGCTCACCAGCAGTTTGTAAACATCTTCCGCGCTCATGTGGCGCTGCGTGGCGTTCTGGAACAGCGCCAAAATGGTCTGGCGCGGCCCGGTCACCTTGAGGCCGGTGTCTTTGAGTTTGTGTGATTGATCATGCATGGCTCGGCCAGACTGCGGGTTGGTGTTTCAACTCAAGTTATACCAAACTCCGCCAGCACAGGCACGCGGGCGGTCAATGGTATGGTTCGCCCATGAAAACACACATTGATCATTTAATCGTCGTCGCCCACACCTTGGCGCAAGGCGTGCAGTGGTGCGAAGCCACGCTGGGCGTCACGCCCGCGCCCGGCGGCGCGCACGCGCAGTACGGCACCCACAACCGCCTGTTCAAAATTGCCACGCCAACGCATCCGTTGGCTTACTTTGAAATCATCGCCATCGACCCCGCCGCCAAACGGCCCGCCAACGCCGCCGGCAAACGCTGGTTCGACATGGACGACGCGGCACTGCAGGCGGCAGTGGCCATCGAGCCGCGCCTGGTGCATTTTGTCGCCAACACCGACGACATCCAGGCCGCCCGCATCGCCCTGAAAGCACAAGGCATCGAGCGCGGCCCGGCCATGCACGCCAACCGCCACTCCCGCCGCGGCCAGTTGCAGTGGCAAATCACGGTGCGCGAAGACGGCCAGCGCTTGTTCAACGGCGCGCTGCCGAGCCTGATCCAGTGGGGAAAGGCTGGCGACGCCGAACCGCTGCGCCTGCACCCGCGCAACAGCCTGCCACGCTCGGGCGTGTCGCTGCAAAGCCTGGCGGTCACCCACCCCAGCGCCGACAAGCTGCAGGCGGCGTTGGAGGCCATCGGGCTCACCGATGTAGGCGTTGAACCCGGCCCAGCCGACCTGGTCGCCACCCTGAAAACCCCCAAGGGCACGGTGGTGCTGCACAGCCACGGGGTTTGAGAGCAAAGAACACTGGCGCAATTGTCAGGAGTCAAACCCAGTCCCCGCTAAGATACAGCTATGAGCAAATCCAAAAGCAACAAGTCCGATACCTTGGGCAAAAAAGACTACTACGACAAGCTCGAGCCGCTTCAGCTTGAGCTCAATGACCTGGCGCGCTGGCTGGTGCACACCGGCAAACGCCTGATGGTGGTGCTCGAGGGGCGCGATACTGCCGGCAAGAGTGGTGTCATTTCGGCCATCTCTGACACCCTCAACCCGCGCCAATGTCATACCGTGGCGCTGGGCAAGCCCAGCGAGCGCGAGCAGACACAGTGGTACTTTCAGCGCTACATGCCCTACTTGCCAGCGGCGGGTGAAATGGTGCTGTTTGACCGCAGTTGGTACAACCGTGCCGGTGTGGAACGCGTTATGGGCTTTTGCACCGAGCAGCAGACCAAAGACTTTTTAAAGCAGGCGCCGGTGTTTGAGCAGATGCTGGTGGACGACGGCATTTTGTTGTTCAAGTACTGGCTGACCGTTGACCAGGCGCAGCAGGAGGCGCGTTTTGCCGAACGCCTGACCGACCCACTCAAGCGCTGGAAACTCAGCCCGATCGACGTCAAGGCGCGAGAAAAATACGCAGACTATGGGCAAGCACGCGAGGTCATGCTGCGGGCCACGCATTCAAAAGCCGCGCCCTGGACGCTGGTGGACTTCAATGACCAACGCGCCGGCCGCCTCACGCTCATCCGCCATTTGCTCGACCACATTCCTGACCGCAAGGTCACCGAGACCCTGGTCGAGTTTCCGCCGCTGGGTCATGAGCCTATGCGCGAAGAATTTGGCACCGCACTGAAACCGCTCAAGACAAAGGTGTGATCCCATTCCAAAGCGCTCGTCCCGAGCCACCCAAATCAGCCTGATACGGCACACAGACATTGAATAAGCGCGCCGTCACTGCGAGCGCAGCGCGGCGGTCCATTCAGTCCTCACCGTGCAATCAGCTCTCGCCATGAAATTCGTTTGGTGCCGCTTCCCGCGCTGATCGCACCGATGTTTCTCTTTTCAGTGGTGGTATCAGACTTGCGGATCAGACCAATTTGTTGCCCTGAGGCCAACTGCGCTATCACCACCCGGCTGGCAAGCACGTTGCCAATATAGTCAATCGACGATTGAATGGCGACGTTACAGCCATTCACGCTAGGCGAATAGCCCATCTCAAGGTACCAACTTTGTCCACCAGGTGAGCAAACATCGCTGCTAGGCAAGTTGATCGTCATCAACGCTTTTTTCTGTGCGATGGCCATATCTGTGACCAGGCGCTGGCCTGAAACAGGGAGGTCAGCATACCAGCCCAATTTGGCCTCGTCACCACAAAGATTTACTGAAACCGCAGTGGTTGTCAGTACATTGCCTGAGGCCGTGATGGACTGTTGCTCCAGCTTGCTTCTGAGCGGACTAATCTGCACCGGACTGGCTGGATCGACCAGTAAAACGTAAGCGGTTTGTGTCTGGGAAGCATTTGTATTGGCCCCGGCTGTGCTTGGTACATCTGTATCGCCAATGTATTTACCGGTACCCACAAACAGCGCATGCCTCATGACGCCGCCAACCGTGAAAGATGCCAGTTCAGGCACGGCGGTGATTGGCTGGGGTATGTTGTTTGCATCAACCAAGGTGGCAATCTTGGTAACCACTTCTGTATCGAGATTGAAATGCCACAGGTTACCTTGTAAGTCACCCGCATAGGCAGCTAAAGCCGTGTTGTCAACATCGCCATTTTCTGCATAAACGGCCACAGGCCCGAGCCCACTTGGCGTGGTTGTGCTACCGACCCCCGTCGGAATGTCCTTCACAATCGCACCCGTCATGGGATTGAGCAAGTAAAGGTGGCCGACGCCGTCACCCGACCCCGCGTTGTTGTAACCCGACGTGACCAGCACCACCCAGTCACCATTGCCAAGTTTGGTGATAACAGGTTTCCCGAAAGAAAAACCGACATTACCAGTGGCAGTGGCGTTGTTTGGGAACTCCCAAAGCACCTTGCCGACAAGATCAGCTTCGTTCGTGGCGGTCGTCTCTGTGAGGTCCAAGGCAAAATAGCCTTTTCCGCCTGCCCCCAGCCCACTCACGGCAATGGTGCGCCAGTCTGTTCCGCCACCGGTTGTTCCCGGCACAGACTTAAAGTCAACATCCTCATACACCGGTGTCGAGTCAACAAAGTACCGATGTTGAAAATTAATTCGCTGTGTCAGGTATTTCAAGTTAGGCAATACCATTTTTGGAATATAGGCCCATTCCTCAGCGCCGGTATTGGCATTGAACGCATGCAACATGCCGTCGTTGGCGCCTTGAAGTACAACACGTACCCTTGAAGTCACCGCATTCGACTTCTTGAATATGCTGTAGCCAGCATCAGCGTAATTACGAAACGGTGCGCGAACAATGACGGGCTCACCATTCACAATATCGCCCAGCAAATGCGCTCTATTTCGGTAAATATAAGCCGATTCACCGCTGCGATCGCCGCGCAAATAATTAATGACTGCTGCACCATCACTCGGCCCCGGCGGCGATGTAGGTGAAGCAAACTCTGACAAACTGGCACTCAAGGCAGTCGATGTAAACGCAACACCCGCAGCACCGGTATAAGTTGCAATAAAACGTGAACTTGACGTACGCGCATCGAGAAGCGCCTGAGATTCCCAAACCGTGTTGGCTGAAATATCTCCGGTCGTTGCATCGAGGTTGCGCGCCTTGAGTTCGCCAGTCCAGTTACCAGAGTTGTAAGTCGATTCAAAGTAATCGTTCTGATCTGATGTCACGTTGGGATTCTGAACGGCACCGGCCGCCGCTGCCCCCGACTTTGCAAATACGCGGTTGATCGCCTCTTTGATACCAGCCGACAACTCGGCCACATTAGTGGCAGAAAACATATCACCACGCCCATTGATCGTCGCGTGAAATAGATCGTCAACGGCTGTAGGGTTTCGGTCAGTATCAGGTTTAGGCCAGACTGGTGGATATTTGTACGGATCAACACTTGATTGAACGTCTACACCATAAATGGTCCCTTTGGCGCCCATCGTCAGTGCGTAAGTGTTCAGGTGTAAATCAGGATTTTTATCTGCACTGGGCGACGCATCGTAAGAATTGACCGGAACTTGCCCTGCAGGGAGGTCGGAGCGCAAACGTTTGGTATAGAAAAACATGGCGTAGTCAGCCAGCGTGTTGCTGAAAGTATCAGCATAAGGTGCCGCACCACTGAAGGTACCAGCAGCACCATCGGCATTCTCTGGACGATTTGATGGCAACGTTGTGTTGGCAAAACCATCGGTTAATATGAATCCGGCGTTGTACTGACATGCATTTAAAATTGGCGCTTGAGCACCAGTTTGGGTGTCAAAAAGAGTACCAATCCTGTCAAGCGCTTTTCTTGTGGGCGTACCACCCGTGGTGTCCATGTTATATATCCCGTACAAGAATTTTTCCTTGTCATACGTGGTATCGAAATCAAAGATCGACACAGAGCTTGGGCTCTCACTAAAGCGAAATCGACCCACTCTGAGCTTGGAAATATCATTGAGCGCTTGACCAAAGGCAGCATTCAAAAGAAGACGACGTTTTCTGTAATAGCTAAACCAATTCGCAAAATTTTGTATCTCTTGTGCATAAGTACGTGTGCAACTGCTGCCACACCAGTAACTCGATGTACTTGAATTAATCACAATCTTTCTTAAACGCACACCATCAGGCCCAACGGCGGGACAACTCACATTTGTGCAGGTTGAATCAGAAATATAGTACGTCGCTGGATAATAGGGAATTTTTGCATCATAAACTTCACTGGCCGGGCTGTTACAGGTACGCACCGTTGTAGAGCCAGTATCATAACAAGTAGCGCCGGTAATGTCCCAGACCATTCCTTGCTGTATTTTGAATCTGAAACCTGTTGCACTACTATCAATCGTCGAAATCAACTCAGTTGTGTTATTCGTGGTTGACTGGCCCGGATGGGTTGGTGCGGCAACGTTTCCTGAGATTGAAATATTTGAATAGATAATCAAACTGCTATCATTATAAGCCGGTTCCCATGGTGTGTAAGTTTGAGTTGGATCATAGAAAATAGGGTTATAGACATGACTCCTGAGCCATGCAAACTCTTTTGTGGGTGGTATGGCATAGTGATCATTAGTGGAGTCACCATATGTACGACGTCCATCACTACCACTAACCCCGTTGGGGAAGAGATAAACATACTTCTTCCATGTGCTATTTGCACCGCCTGCTTTATTGAAGTTGATAACTCCCGGCGCGGCAGCATCTGCACTATTTCTTCCTATAAATGAGTTATCCTCAGTATTAAACCACGCTGCACCGTCATTGGTTGGCAGCAGTACCTCAGAGTCCATACTGCCTGAATCATCAAGAGCAAAGATAAAAGTTGGCTTGGCTTTGGACTTGACTGCCATAGGACTTTGAGCAATATCCACATCCTGGGCAACAGCCAGGCCAACACTGCCCCCGAGAAAAAGCAATGCTGCCACTCGTGCGGTCGCAATTAATTTAAAATTTATAGACATCACATTGTCCTTGGTGTTCAGCGTCTTAGAACGACTTGTGTTAATGTTTCAGCGCCTCTGGCGTCTGATACGCGAATTGTTACGCGGTAATACAGTTGACTTACTGAGGAAAAGACAACAGACCCTACCTTTTTACTGCCACCTTCGTCCTGTTCCTTGATGGCATAACAATTCAAAGCTGGGTCGGTGATTGGCAAGGACCCTGTACACAATCTCTCGACGACAAACTGAACGCTGTAGCCACCTGAAATAACGTTATTCCCGTTAAAGGTACTTGGATACGTCACGTCTGTCGACTTTGCTACATTTGCCCAATTGATCGTTGTCGGTACCCCGGTAGGGGTAACCGTTTGCATGGTTGGATAATATCGGCACGAACCACTGGCTGTGCAATTAGCCGGGTAAGCCGCATCAGCAGATGTTGTGGTGAATCTTGCCAGTTCATTGATTGCCGCTTCAGTTCCAATGTCAGCCAAATGTAACGACGCCTGTTTAAAGCTGATATTTCCTGAAATCAGGGTACCGGTATCAACCGAGCGCATCAAGCCAAGTGCGCCCAAAGACATCACCACCAAGACTACCAAGACGATGTAGATGACAATGCCACGTTGGCGCGCCAGCCGAGGCCATGAATGGTTTGCACGGGATTTGATTAGTTGTTCCATATGATATTTCTTATGGGTATGATCGTCTCATAAGTCCTGTATCTGTAATGCCTTTGCTCGTTAGATAAATTGATGATCGGCCCATTTACTGTGCCATCTTTCCATAAAACTACAGAAATAGGCGAGACCATTTCTTTGACGTACTGCACACTTTGAACCAGAATGCCTATTCTGACAGACACCACCTCTTTGTTTGAAGATGGTGCTGTCGTGTCGTAAGTGTCTGCATAGCCGTTGCCATCGGTGTCTCGTCCATAAAGTGCCTTGAGTGCAACCACGCCGTTGGCAACAATGCTTGGATTAATATTGGCAACAGCCAAACGCAATTTATCTTTTCGAATCAGGTTTCCGTTTTCTACATAAAACTGAATATTTTCCATCTGGCCCATATTTAAAACTTTTGCACCTGCAGCATAGCCACCAGTAGGAAATATGCTATTAGTTGAATCGTTCCACACTGAGCTAGCTGCATTTGAATTGTGAATAAGATTCCATTGCGCACCATTTTTAGTGTCTTTGCTAGGCTGAGTGAGTTCGGCGAGTGCGCAAGTTTTAGTTGGGTCTGTTGGTTCTGAAAGTAATATCATGTCGTTTTCTTGAAATTCATCGCCGTAGTTGACTGTTAGTACAGATGAAGGCTTTGGCATGGCGTTAACGATACTAGCAGGAATACTTCCCAGTGCCGAATTACCCCTCAAGATCGTTAATTGATCGGTTCCTGCACTGGGGTTATCAAAATCTATTGATACGGGTCGTCCAGATAATTCACCTATTTGAGGTGTAAATATTTTATTAAAAAATTTAATTTCAGAACATTCAATATCCGGCGCTCCAAACCCAGCACTCATCACATCACGCTCCATCATCATCAAGGCCACCATGCCAGTAGTTTGGGCGTCGCCACCCGAAGTGGTGGTTCTTTTTTGGGACTCGCTGAAGCTCATGGTTTGCAGGACCACCAGGACGCCAAACATCCCGATGACCAGACCGAGCAGAATTTCAACCAGACTAAAGCCTTGTTGGCTATGGCCAGCAAATAATGTTTTTCGTTTCATTTTGGAATTACTTTTCATTCGCATCAAGGTGCTGTGCCGTTAATCTGCGTGCCTAGGGTGTAGCTGTGAAACGCCGCTGCACCAGGCGAACGCCAGCAAAGGTTAATTTCAACGGTGTTGCCTGTCCCCACCTTGATTTGCTGCGTTGCGGCACTGGTACCCGGCAAGGTGTCATAAACCGTTCCAGTGCTGCCCGACGCACCTAGCCAGTTGGTGACGTTTGTATTGGTCGAAGCGGTGCCGGAAAAAGCGCAACCTGTGCCGTCGGCGTTATTTCTATAGCTTGTCAGGTTGGCCGGGTTGTCTGTCCACATGCGGCTCAAAATCTGGTTCGCCAGAAAAGCGGCATTGGCCCGGTGCTTTGACTCGGTGACAGCCGCAATCGACGAGGCTTGCAGCCCAACAATACCGAGCACGCCGACCGAGATGAGCAAGATGCCAATCAGGGCCTCGATCAACATGGCGCCTTTTTGCCTGCGCGGTGTGACAAGCTTTATGGACATTTTCTGGGGTCCTCTGCAGAAGTAACGGCCGGATCACACATGAACACTCTGCCGCCTGGGCTCACCACGATCCGTAAATCTCTAAATTTACCGGTGGTAGCACCGGTAATTGACACGTTCACCTGAGAAATGGAACTGCCCAGCGTGTCAGCGCTCACTGTGCCATAGCCGTCAAAAACCACCGATGCATCCGTGCCGCCAGTCAGGCTGGCAGAAACCGAAGTCGCGGCTGAACCCTGCGATGCGGACCAGGCCTGTATGACGCCTGGCGCCATGGTGTCTGATGGTGCGCTGGCGCAATTGCCTGCAGCAACGTCCCTACTGACCACCCAACTGTTTCCGCTGGCACTCAGCGCACAACTGTTGGTGAGGTCGCTGACCAATTGGAAGCGAACCAAGGTGTTGCGCTTGACTGCCTCCATCCGGGCCAATTGCAGGCCATTCAGAATGGCCTCGGCGGTGGTTCGGATTTGGTTGTTGCGAATCAAGGTGGAATACGAAGGGGCGGCCATGGTGACCAGCATGCCCAACAGCACGATGCCAATCATCGTTTCAATCAGGGTCACCCCTTTTTGCGGTTTGTGCATCAAGAGCACCCCCCTCCTTTGCGCACCACCCAGCAAGCGATTGGCGCGGTTCCCCAGCCACTTGGCACAGCAGTCGTTTTTCTTGTGTTGGATTGGTCGAGAGTGAAGGTAAAGCTGGCTACAGAGGTGCCCGACTTTCCTGTGGCTTGAATGGTGAACGCTGTCGCGCTCAGCGTTGGGCAAGTGAAATCAAAATACTGGCCCGTGGGAAGCGGCGCCACGGTGTCCGCAGCACAGGCCCCCACGTAGGTGCGATTGTCTTGATAGTATTGTTCAAGCTTGACGCGAAGGTCAGCCAGGGCGGTGGTTGCCTCGGGAATGCGGCCGCGAACGATGTACTCGTTGTAAGACGGAAGGGCAATCGATGCCAGGATGGCAACAATGGCCACGGTGACCATCACTTCTATGAGCGTGAACCCCACCTGGATCGCACCGGTGACTTGCTGTTTAGCGACATGGCGAACTTTAGAAATGAGCATACGGGTTCTTTCAATTTGTGACGCAAGCAGGGCTCACATCGAGATAGCGCGTACGTGCGTTATCAGGATTCGATGTGACGGTAGCATTTGGACATAAATTTACGGGGACAAAACAGACAAACGGTAGCAAACAGCAGATAAAGTAGCTGGCTATGAGAAGCCCCCCACTTTTGGCATCGCATCGGGACCACTTTTATTGGTCGTCCAACTTTCAAGACAGGTACCTTTGTGGATAGACTTTTGAACTTGGGAAAATTCCCTGCCAGCTTTCGGACCAGAGGCGCCATCGCCCCGTCTTCTGATCGCCTGTGTGTGGCGCTGGCAGGTTTGGCAAGCAACGCTGACCATATTCTTGAGTTGGGCGCAGGAACGGGCGCAGTCACGCGCGCGCTGACCAAGGTGTCGGGGGTCAAAAGTTTGCAGGCGGTGGAACTACAGAAAAAGCTGGCACATGATTTGAAGCTGAAGTTTCCGGGCGTTGACGTCGAAAACTGTTCTGCAGACGTTGCCCTGGACAGCTACTGCGCCCAAGGGTCCGTCGCCGTCGTGTCGAGCCTGCCGTTTCGATCCTTGCCGGGCAACATCAAAAGCGCCATTGTCAAAAGTGTTTTGCGATTCCTCCAGGCTTCACCGCAGTCGCGTTTCATCCAGTTCACTTATGGGTTTCGCGAGCCATTCGCAGTCAGCGCCGAATTTCAATGGCGGCGGGTAAAGTGGATTTATGCCAATCTACCGCCAGCCTGCATTTGGGTTTTGACTAAAACTGAGGTTACCTGCGAAGCTGCACGGCCAGAATAAGTGATCCCCATGAAACTGAAAATGTCCGACAACTCGCTGTTTGCGATTTTGCTGCGCTCGCCATGGTGGATCAGCGTGGCCATTGTGGCGGTGATCTCGCTGCTGTCCATCGCCCTGCTGCCCAAGGCCTATGCGGGCTTTGGCGTGATGGGTGGTTTTCCGTTTTTGGTCATCGGCGTTATGGCGGCGCGCAAACAATGGCGCGCCCCGAGCGCGGCGCGCGTGACAGACATGCTGGCGCGCGCAAGTCCCATGGCGTGGCGTGATTTTTCTGCCCTGGTCGGGCAGATTTATGTCGAGAAGGGCTATGCCGTGACGCGGCTCAACAGCCCGGCGGCCGACTTTTTGGTAGTCAAGGGCGCACAGCGCACGCTGGTGAGTTGCAAACGCTGGAAAGCCGCCAACCATGGCGTAGAGGCGCTGCGCGACCTGCTCGCCGCCCAAGAAAGGCAAGAGGCGCAGCAATGCCTCTACATGAGCCTGACGCCGGTCAGCGACACCGCCCGGCGTTTTGCCAAGGCACAGGGCGTGACGCTGTTGTCAGGCAATGAACTCGGGCGCTTTCTGGCCGAAAAACCCCGGGGTTGACAGCGGGTTACAGTGTCCGTCCACCATGACAATGCGCTTTAACCCGCCAGCCGTTGCGCTCGGATGCGCGCCACGGCCGCGCGTAGGTCTGGGTCTGCCAGCGCTTTGGCCGAGGCGTCGCCAGCTGCGCTGCGCACCAGGCGCTCCAGGGTTTGCGGCTGCGGCGTGATGGGGCCAAAAAAGCGTGGCGCATCGCCCACGGCAATCAATAGCGTGGGAAAGTCATCGACATCCAGCGGGTGCAGCAGGTCGGCCTCGTCTTCGATGTCGAGCCAGATGAACTGCGCTTGCGGGTGATCGGACTGAATGGTCGCTTTGACCTGCGCGAAACTGTGCTGGTAGTCGCAGCACACGTGGCACCATTGGGCGCACAGGCACACCACCAGCAAGGGAGCGGCGTCAGTCACCAAAACAAATGCCCAGGTCGCGCCCGGTTTGCAGGGTGTCGCAGTCCAGCGGCACGGCTTTCATGTGCCCGGCCACTTCTTCGAGTGCAACGTAATCGACCCCGTGAAAGCCCAGCGCCACCATGATGCCGCTCTGGCCTTCGTCAAGGGCGCGCACCGCCGCCGCGCCAAAGCGCAGCGCTGACAGGCGGTCGAACGAGGTTGGGCTACCGCCGCGCAACAGGTGGCCCAGTACCACCACGCGCGCGTCTTTGCCGGTGCGCTCGGCCAGCGCGCTGGCGATGCGCTCGCCCATGCCGCCCAAGCGCTCGGCATGGCCCGCCTCTGCCGGCGCCAGCAGTTGGCGGTGACCATCGATAGGCTGGGCGCCCTCGGCCACCACCACGATCGAATACAGCCGCCCTTCGCTGTCGCGGGCGCGCACCTTGGCGGCAATCTTGTCCAGGTCAAAAGGAATCTCGGGGATCAGGATGGCGTGCGCGTTGCCGGCAATGCCGGTGTGCAACGCAATCCAGCCGGCATAGCGACCCATCACCTCGACCACCATCACGCGCTGGTGGCTCTCGGCGGTGCTGTGCAGGCGGTCCAGGCACTCGGTGGCAAAGCCCACTGCGGTGTCGAAGCCAAAGGTGGTGAAGGTTTTGTCGAGGTCGTTGTCGATGGTTTTGGGCACGCCCACCACACGCAAACCTCTCTGGTGCAGCGCGTTGGCAATGGTGAGCGAGCCGTCGCCACCAATCGACACCAGCGCGTCGATCTCGTGGGTGGCAAAGTAGGCCAGAATTTCGTCGGAGCGGTCAATCTCGCGCACGCTGCCGTCGGGCATATTGACCGGAAAGTGCAGCGGGTCACCCTTGTTGGTGGTGCCCAGCATGGTGCCACCGAGGTGACCGATGCCGCGCACCCGGTCGCGCGTAAGCCGCGTCACGCCGCCTTCGGAGTAGCGCTCGGGAAACAAAATGCCGTTAAAGCCGTCACGAATGCCAAAGCTGTCCCAGCCGCGGTTGGCGGCGGCAATCACCACCGACTGGATCACCGCGTTGAGCCCGGGCGCGTCACCGCCGCCGGTGTTGATGGCAATGCGTTTGATGGGTTTGCTCATGGTAAAAATCCTCGCAGTGTGGCAATAAATAGAAAAATAGACGCGCCTGGCGTTAGCAGGTTCGATTGTGCCGTCAAGGCCAGGGTGTGACTGCTGGAAAAACCCCCTGGTAGGCGTTGTGCTTTCCGGGTTTAGTTCGGTATGCTCAGCAGACCAGCCAATAGCGGTGAGCGCGGCTCGACAAACGGGTTGACCACCGTCACACCGCGCCAAGTGAAGGCATTTTGAAAATCCTCCGAGAGCAGCAGTCGACAGTGGTTCTCGGCGGCAACAGCCAGAATCAAGGCGTCCCAAATCGGCAACTGATGATCAACCGTCAAGTCCAGCGCAGCCTGAAAAGCAAACCAGGTGGAGTCCGCTACGTCAAAGGTGTCCGCCCAACTCAGCACGGCCTCGCGCGCCTGTGACGCGGAGCGTTTGGCTTTGCCCGTCAGAACGCGGGAGAGTTCGCCCAAGGTCTGAGCAGGCAACACCACCTCGCAGCCCGCCAATTGCTCGACCAAGCGCATGGCTGTGCTGCATCGCAAATCATCGCCAAGCCCTTCGGCATAGGCCAGGATGTTGGTGTCAAGTGCGACCCTCACCGATCAGGCCTCATATAACTCGTCGCGCGTCCAGTTGCGAGCCCCACTGGGTTTTTGCTGATGCAGCCGTTCCAGCAAGTTGCGTTTGGCTGCCTCGCGCGCCAGGCCACCAGAATGCGCGGGCGCGATGGTGGCAACCGACTTGCCTCTTGACAACACCGTGATCACTTTGCCGGTGGCGACCTCGCGCAGCAAGTTCGAAAAGTGGCGATTGGCGTCGCTGGCAGAAATGGTTTCCATGGGATTACTCAAAAGTAGTGTTCGTCACTACTTTAGCGCCTAGTGGCTTATATCGTCAAGGTTTTGTTTGCAGCGACGTCGCTGCGTGCTGGTTCGTACCTGGCCAATGACGCTGTTCTTTCGCCTTAACCCAGCGGCTGCAGACGGCCAATTTTGTGCGCCAGCTCAACAGCCGAATCGACACCCATTTTTTCAAAAATGTTGGCGCGGTGAAACTCCACCGTGCGTGGCGTGATGCCCAGGTGGTCGGCGATGTTCTTGTTGTAGTGGCCGCGGATCAGCTCGTCGAGCACTTCGCGCTCGCGCGGGCTCAAAGACGCCAGCGCCTGGCGCAGGCGGCGTGTCTCGTCGTCGTCTTGCTGCGCCGCCGTGGCGGCGGCCAACGCCTGCTGCACGCGGTCCACAAGTTCGTTGTCTTGAAACGGTTTTTCCAGAAAATCCCAGGCGCCCTGTTTGACGGCGGCCACAGCGCTGCCGACATCGCCGTGGCCGGTCAAAAAAAGCACCGGCCAGGGGCAGCCCAGCGCCTTGAGTAGCTGGAAGGTGACGGTGCCCGAGAGCGGCGCCATGCGCATATCCATCAGTACCACCGCTTCGCCCCAGTCGCCCTTCAGGGCGCGCGCCGCCGCCAGAAAATCGGGGCCGCCGTCCCAACTGGCGCTTTGAAAACCGCGCGAGTCAAAGAGCCACGCCAGGCCGTCACGAATGTCGGGGTCATCATCAACAATATGCACGCGGGCCTGGCTCATGCGGTCTCTTTCTTTGGAACTTTGGCGTCTATTCTGCCAGCGGCAACAGCACGGTGAAGCGGGCGCCGCCCAGCAGCGTGTCGCGGCTCACCTCGATGCGGCCGTGGTGGGCTTCGACAATCGAGCGGCAAATGGCCAGCCCCATGCCCATGCCGTCTTCCTTGCGGCTGACAAAGGCGTTGAAGATGGTGGCCTTGGCCTCTTCGCTCACGCCCGGACCGGTGTCGGCAACGGTAAGCACAGCCAACTTTGGCCCGGCGTCCTGTTGCAAATCGACCCACACCTGCGGCTTTTGCCCGGCCTGCGCGGCCCAGTCCTGCGCATTGGCCACCAGGTTGTTGACCAAATGCTCCAGCAGCAGTTCGTCAGCCTCAACCCAGATGGCTTGCCTGGGCAGGTCCCACGCTGGGGCAATGCCGCGCTCGTCGCCCTGTTGTACCAGCACACGCTGCAAGAGCGCGACCAGATCAAGCCGCTGGCGCGATAGCTCGCGCTTGCGCGCAAAGGCGTTGACGCGCTTGATGATGCCGCCGGCGCGCTCGGCCAGCCGTGCCATGCGTGCCACCACCGGCAGCAATTCGGTGGTGCTGATGTTGTCGTCATTGAGCCGGTTAAGCAGGCCGTTGGCAAAGCTGCTCAGGGCGCCCAGCGGCTGGTTGAGTTCGTGCGCCAGCGTGGAGGCCACTTCGCCCACCGCCACCAGCCGGCCCGATGCCTCGAGCTTTTCTTGCTGCTGCGCGGCCATGCGCTGGGCGCGCTTGCGCTCGCTGATGTCGAGCACCGAGCTCATCCAGCCGACCTGCTCGCCGCTGGCGGTTTGCAACGGGGCTTCGTGAATCAGCACGTCCACCAGGTGGCCGTCGCGGTGCTGGAACTGCACCTCCACGCCTTCGCCGCTGGTGCCCTGCGCCATGATGCCGTCGTGGATGCGCTGCAAAGCGTCGGTTTGCTCCACGGGCCAATAGGGGAAAGGGATCGCGCGGCCAATAAGTTCGCCAGCGTGGTAGCCCACCATGCGGCAAAAGGCATCGTTCACATACAAAATCTTGCCGCCCAGGTCCCAGGCCCGCAGGCCGATGGTGACCGAATTTTCCATGGCCGTACGCAGCGCCACCTGCGCTTGCAGCAAGGCCTGCACCTGCTGGCGCTTGCTGAAGTCGCGGCGCAGCGCATACAAGCTCACCAGCATGCCCGACAAAAACAGCAAGGCCACCAGAAAAAAGATGCGCGGCACGGTGGCGGGCTGGTCTTGGGTGAGCGCCACCTGCACAAACAGGTCGGTGCCGGGCAGGTTCAGACCCGTTCGGTAAGCGGTGTCAGAGCTTTGCACTGACTCGGTGGTGAGCAGTTGTACGCTGTGGTCCTGCATGAACCAGGCGGGCAGCAAGGCACGCAGCGCCTGGTTGAGCGATACCGCCACCAGATAGTTACCGGCAAACCGGCCGCGGTCAAAAAAAGGCATGGCCAGCCAGATTACATCGGTTGCGGTGCCATCGCCGCGCAACATCAAGCCCGCATAGGCGGCGCGGCGCAGCCCCTGGCTGGTGCTTTGCATCAAGGCCAGGGCTTGGGCGTTGTCGGGGTGGGCGGCCCGGTCAATGGGCCAGCGCTCGGGGCCCACACGCGGGTCGCTCAACTGGCCAGCGCCAATCCAGCCGCTCGACAAAATCACGCCGGGTTCGCGCCACAGCAAACCCGCATTCAGGTCGTATGGCTGATTCAGCATCAGACTGCCAACGCCCGCGCTTTGCTGCACCGCCTGGCGCGAGAGCACCAGCAAATCGTCTTCGAGGCGCCTGAAGTGAAATTGCACACTTTGCTCCAGCCACTGGGCATCGGCAGCACGGCGGCGTGCGGCTTCCTCTTCTTCAAAGTTATTCAGGTAGAGCAGCAGTGTCACCACTGACCCCAGCAGCAAGGCCAACAAACCCACCAGCCACCACAAAGCGCGCCGGTTGCGGCTGCCGCTGCGCGCCACCGACTGCTGTAGCAGGGCGAAGTCGAACGCCTCGTCGGCTTTGGCTGGCGTTCGGTGGGTCAGGTTTGGTGTGGCCATGTCAACGCAGGCGGTGGCTTGAGAGGGTGGCCGTGGTGGTGAGGTTTGCGGTGCATTGGGCGCAATCAGACGATACCTTGTTTTTTTTGAAAATCAGTATAGCCCAGCACTTTTCTGGCAGCTGCCTTGGGTTTACCATGATTACCATGACGCCAAACGCACTTCAATTCTCACTCCCCGAGCGCCTCAGGCCTGGCGCCGGGCACGCCCTGATGACAGCCATTGTCACCGTGGGGCGGGGCGGCTTTGAGCAACTGGTGGCCATGCAAGTCCCGGTCCCCGTGCCGGGTCCGGGCGAGGTGCTGCTACAGGTGCTGGCGTCGAGCGTTAACAATACCGACATCAACACCCGCCTGGGCTGGTACGACGCAGCTGTCAGCGGGTCAACGCAGAGCCTGACGACGACTCAAGCCGACGCTAACGCCAGCGGCTGGAATGGCCCCAGCCCGTTCCCGTTCATCCAGGGCACCGACTGCTGTGGCCGGGTGGTGGCCATGGCGCCTGGCGTTGACCCCGGCCTGATGGGCCAGCGCGTGCTGGTGCGGCCCTGCATGCGTCCCCACGGCTTTAGCAGTTGGGACAACGTCTGGCTGGGCTCCGACCTGGACGGCGCGTTTGCGCAATTCGTCAAGGTGCCCGCCTCAGAGGTGTTTGCCGTGCACAGCGACTGGTCAGACGCCGAGCTGGGCGTGATTCCATGCGCCTACGGCACATCCGAAAACATGCTGCAGCGCGCCAACGTCAGCGCTGGCCAGCATGTGCTGGTTACCGGCGCCTCAGGCGGCGTTGGCGTGGCCACTGTGCTGTTGGCAAAGCGCCGCGGCGCGGTGGTGACTGCCATCACCTCGCGCAGCAAGATGGCGCGACTGCAGGCAATTGGCGCGGACCGGGTGCTGGAGCGGGCCGACCCCGTGCTGGCCAGCTTGGGCGCAGAGTCGGTCGATGTGGTGGTTGACAACGTGGCGGGCAGCGCGTTCCCCGACCTGCTGGCGGTGCTCAAGCGGGGCGGCTGCCATGTGACATCTGGTGCCATTGCTGGCCCTTTGGTCACGCTCGACATGCGCGTGCTGTACCTGAAAAATCTGAGTCTACTCGGCTGCACAGCATGGGCCGAACCGGTCTTTCCTAACCTGATCGGCTACATCGAGCGCCATGACTTTCGACCGCTGCTGGTCAGCAGCTTCACGCTCGACCAGCTTGAACAGGCGCAACGCGAATTTTTAAAAAAAGAGCATGTCGGCAAAATTGCCTTGCTGCCGCCACGCCCCATTGCGTTGGCGCAATGACAATCACGAATCTGCTCGCGTCGGCAATTGGTGTACCCTTTAGAGCAACTAATTTGTTTTATCCCTTACTGAGGTGTCCGTCATGCGCATTCGCAGTCTTTTGTTGATATTGGTGATCGCGCTCATTACTGCGTTCACGGTGCTTAACTGGAACGTGTTTTTGGCCAACACAACGCTTTCCTTCGGCGTCACCCACCTGGACGCTCCGTTGGGCCTGATCATGCTTGGGCTGCTGATTTTTGTGGTGGCCTACTGCCTGGTCTATGTGCTGTACCTACAGTCCAACGTGCTCATTGACACTCGGCGCAACGCCAAAGAGTTGCACACTAACCGCGAACTGGCCGACAAGGCCGAGGCCTCGCGCTTGACCGAACTGCGCGGCTTTGTAGAGGCTGGCCTGAAGCAAAGCACCGAGCAGGACAAAGCAGCGCAACAGGCTTTGCTGGCCCGGCTTGACGCCCTGGAGACCAGCTTACGCAGCAGCGTAGAGCAGTCAGGCAACTCGCTGAGCGCCTACATCGGCGAGCTTGAAGACCGCTTGACACCCGACAAAGAAGCACCCGTCACCTTGCGATAACACGCGCACTCACCCGGCAAGACCGGGTTCTTTAGAGTTTTTTGGCATATTAAACTTTTTTAATATGCTTGACTTGCTTGGTTCAATGCAACAAAATACATTTGTGCAAAAGTAATGATTTTGCTTTTGTCAAGCACAACACCCCCCTGCATTCGCGCTTTTGAACACCTCGGTGTGACGTCCGATGCGGTGCTGTCTGTATCAAATTTTTAATCATCAAGGAGCTTCCTATGACCATGAACAACTTTCCCAAACTTTCGCTAAGTATTCTGGCAGCGGTGGTCACCCTGGCCGCCTGCGGCAAGAAGGAAGAGCCAGCGGCACCGGCGGCAACGGCTGAAACTGCCGCTGTCCAGGCCTGCGGCAAGGTGACGGTAGCCAATATGAACTGGCAGTCGGCCGAAGTGCTGGCGCATATTGACAAAATTATTCTGAGCAGCGGCTACGGCTGCGAGGTGGAACTCGTCCCCGGCGACACCATGCCCACACTCACCGCCATGATGGAAAAAGGCAAGCCTGATGTGGCACCCGAGGCCTGGGTCAACGCCGTGCGTGAGCCACTCGATGCTGCCGTGAAGGCGGGCCGCCTGCACTACGCCGCCGAAGCCTTGACAGACGGCGGCATTGAAGGCTGGTGGATTCCCAAGTACCTGGCCGATGCCCACCCCGAAATCAAAACCATTGACGACGCCCTGATGCAACCCAAGCTCTTCCCGGCCCCTGAAGTCAAGGACAAGGGCGGTATTTACAACTGCCCGGCGGGCTGGAACTGCCAGCTCACCACGGGCGCTGCCTTCAAGGCCTGGGGTGCCGCAGACAAGGGCTTTGTGCTGGTCAACACCGGCTCGGCCGCTGGCCTCGACGGCTCGATTGCCAAAGCCTACGAGCGCCAGCAAGGCTGGCTGGGCTACTACTGGGCGCCAACCTCGATCCTGGGCAAGTACGAAATGGTCAAGCTTGACGCCGGGGTGCCGGTTGACAAAGCAGGCTTTGAGGGTTGCAACACCAAGGTGGACTGCGAAAACCCTGTCAAGAGCGACTGGCCCAAAGCAGTGGTTTTTACCGTGATCACAGACAGCTTCAAGAAAACGGGCGGTCCAGCTGTCGGCTACCTGGAAACGCGCAGCTGGCGCAACGAAACCGTCAACCAGTTGCTGGCCTGGATGAGCGACAACCAGGCCACCGGTGAAGACGGTGCCAAGTACTTTTTAAAATCACAACCAGAAATCTGGGCCACCTGGGTCAGCCCTGAAGTGGCTGAAAAAGTCAAAGCGAGCCTTTGAGCAGCATGAGTACCCTGGTTGAATTCCCCACCATGGGCGCCGAGCAGCTCAGCAGCTTGCGGCGCACCATTGACGGGAGTTTTAGAACTTTCTCACGCGAGTACGGTGAAACGCTGGAGCGCTTGTTTGACCCGCTGCGCGAGTTCCTGATTTTTTCCGAGCGGCTGTTGACCCAGTCGCCCTGGCCGGTGGTGATTGGCGTCATTGCGCTGATTGCCTGGCTGGCCTCGCGTTCCCTGAAGATCACGGTGGGCACGGTGCTGACGCTGTTGGCCATTGGCTACTTTGGCATGTGGATTGACACCATGAAAACGGTGTCAATGATTTTTGTCTGCACCGTCGTGGCGTTGGCTGTGGGCCTGCCCATTGGCATTGCCATGAGCCGCTGGGACAAGCTGCAACGCGCCATCAACCCGGCGCTGGATGTGATGCAGACCATGCCGAGCTTCGTTTACCTGATTCCAGTGGTGATGCTGCTGGGCATCGGCCGGGTAGCGGGCATGATCGCTGTGGTGGTGTATGCCATACCGCCGGTGATCCGCTTCACCAATCTGGGCATTCGCCTGGTCAGCAAGGACCTGCTGGAAGCCGCTGACGCGTTTGGCGCCTCGGTGTGGCAAAAAATGTTCAAAGTGCAGTTGCCGCTGGCGCTGCCGACCATCATGGCCGGCATCAACCAGACCATCATGCTGTCACTGGCGATGGTGGTGATTGCCTCGATGATCGGTGTGCAGGGCCTGGGCCAACCGGTGCTCAAAGCCATTGCCAACCAGTACTTCACCATGGGCATGTTCAACGGCCTGGCGATTGTCGGCATTGCGATCATTTTTGACCGCGTGTCGCAAACCTATGGCAAGCGCCTGCAAAAACACCTGGAGGTGGTGCATGGTTGATGAACCGAACACCACCCAAGCCACAGTCGCAAGCCCGGATAGCGTGCCCAGCAATGCGGTCAACATTTCCATCAAGCACCTCTACAAAATCTTCGGCCCGAACCCGGCGCAGCACCTGGTCGCCGTGCAACAAGGCATGAGCAAGCAGGAGCTGCGCGATGTGCACGGCCATGTGCTGGGCCTGCGTGACATCAACATCGACATGCCCGCGGGCGGCATTCAGGTGGTGATGGGGCTGTCGGGCTCGGGCAAAAGCACGCTGATCCGGCACATCAACCGTCTGATTGAGCCCACCGCCGGCGAGCTCTGGGCCGGTGAGCAAAATGTGCTCGCCATGAGCCCGCGCGAGTTGCGCCACTTTCGGCGCGAACGCACGGCCATGGTGTTTCAGAACTTTGCCCTGTTTCCCCACCTCACGGTGCAGGAAAACACCGAATACGGCCTACAGGTACAGCATGTAAAACACAAAAAGCGCCAGGAAGCAGCCGCGCGCTGGATCGAACGCGTGGGCCTCAAGGGTTACGAAGACAGCTACCCCAACCAGCTCTCAGGCGGCATGCAGCAGCGCGTGGGCCTGGCCCGCGCGCTGTCCAACGACGCGCCTATTTTGCTGATGGACGAGGCCTTTTCGGCGCTCGACCCGATGATCCGCAGCGACATGCAGTCGGTGCTGCTTGACATTCAGCAGGAGCTGGGCAAAACCATTGTCTTTATCACCCACGATCTCGAAGAAGCGCTGCGGCTTGGCGACCGCATTGCCATCCTGCGCGATGGCGAAGTGGTCCAGCAAGGCACCGGCCAGCAAATCGTGCTCAAGCCCGCTGACGACTACATCAGCAGCTTCATCAAGGACGTGAACCGCGGCCGCGTGATCCGCTGCCGCACGCTGATGACGCCCGGCGTTACGGTGGACGGACCCAGCGTGGACGCCAGCCTGGTGCTTGAAGAAGTGGCGCGCGTGCTCAGCGCCGAGGGCAAGGACGCCGCCAATGTGACCAACAGCCGCGGCAAGCAGCTGGGCAGCGTCACGATGAACGACCTGATCGCCGCCATGGTGCCGCCAAAAAGCGAAAGCACTGATCAAACCGAGCAGTGACAGGCGTGAAAAAACCCATCAAAACAGCTTTTGTCTTGCTGCTTATCGCAGCGGGCATCGGCTGGGTCGTGTTTTGGTGGGTCAATTCACAGCCTAAGCCCGAGCAAGCACAGCGCAAGCCAGAAGACGCCCTCGTTGCCATAGAGCCGCGGGCGGCTGTGCCTCTGCGTCCGCTGGAAGAAGTTTCAATCTCAGGTCATCCTGATCTGGCTCAGGCCGAGGCTGATAACCGTCCTGCGGCAGCATGGGCGACCAGCTCTGACGCTCCCCAGTCGGCTGGCAACCCAGAGGGCGAGCAACAAATCAGAAATGCCATCGGCAGCCTGATGACGCCCATGCAAATGGCACAGTTTGTGCAATTGGACCCCGTCAAAGATTTTGTCCGCAGATTTGTCACTACCATCGACAACCTGCCGCGCGAGCACGCCAGCATGACGCTCTGGCCGACCAAGCCCATGCCTGGTCGTTTCATGACGGGATCGGGTGGCGATGATCATCCGGCTGGCATGACAAGCATCCATGAATCCAACGCCACGCGTTACCTGCCGTTTGTAGCTTTCATTGAAGCCATCGACTCGGCCAAAGCGATGGTGCTTTATCAAAAGCTGTATCCGGTCTTCCAGCAAGCCTATATTGATCTGGGTTACCCCAACAGCTCCTTCCATACACGCCTTCTCGAAGTCACTGAGCACCTGATCAGCGCTCCAGTGCAAAGACAAGCCCTGGCGGTCAACCGGGTTGAAATCAACGGCCCTTTTCGTCCGGTCAGGCCCTGGGTAACTTATGAATTCACTGACCCGGCGCTCAACACCCTGTCTGCGGGTCAAAAAATGCTGTTACGTACGGGTGGCGCCAACCACCAGCGGCTGCGCGACAAGTTGATCGAACTGAAAACTCATTTGAATCAAATGCCCCAACCGGGTTGAGGTTGAGGTTGACCTCAACGCCCAGTCGTGACACGACTGCTCTGGCAACTCTCTCGACATGCTGTCCTGGACGGCATATATCTACTTTCACCGAGAAAATTATTCATGGATCAACACGCCACAAATTCCCCCCATGCGAGTCAACTTGTACTCGCCACTGACCTTGACGGCACCATGCTGGCTGGCACTCAGGACATGCGCCGGCGCCTGCGCGACTTGTTCAGCGGCGCCATGGCCGGCGCCCGGCTGATTTACGTCACCGGGCGCGGGCTGGAGTCGATCATCCCGCTGCTGAGCGACTCCACGCTGCCCCAGCCCGACTACATCATTGCCGACGTCGGCGCCACCGTGCTGCATGGCGACCTGACCCCGGTCGACCCGCTGCATCACAACATTGCCGCGCGCTGGCCGGGCTCTCAGGCAGTGTTGCAAGCGCTGGCCCGGTTTCCGGCGCTGCAGCGCCAGACCGTGCCGCAGGAGCGGCGCTGCTCGTTCTTCATCAGCGAAGGCGGCATCAGCGCCGAACTCCGCGCGGCTGTGGAAGAACTGGACTGCGACCTGCTGTGGTCGGCCGGCCGTTATCTTGACGTGTTGCCGCGCGGTGTCAACAAGGGCAGCAGTTTGCGTGACCTGGCCGCCACGCAAGGATTTGACCTGGAGACCATCGTGGTGGCGGGCGACACGCTCAACGACCTGTCGATGTATGCCACCGGCTTCAAAGGCATTGTGGTCGGCGGCGCCGAACCCGCGCTGATCGAGCGCGTGCGCAAAATGCCGCGTGTTTTCATCGCCAAGGACGAAGGCTGCGGCGGCATCCTGAAAGGGCTGGCGCACCACGGCGTGGCGGTTGAAAGCACCCCCAAAGCCCAACGCCGCATGGATGCGCGTGGCGAGGCCGATCTGGTCATGGTGTACCACCGTCAGCCGTTTGACGAGGTGCTGGAAAACGGCGTGCTCAAACACAAGCGGCCCAAGAGCCCGAACGGCATCATCCCGACCCTACTCGGCTTTTTTGCTGGTGGGCGCAAAGGCTCGTGGGTGGCTTGGTCGATGCAGGACAGCCGCAACCCCGAGGGTTTTGTGCAGCATGTGCCGGTGGACAAAAAACACTACCCCAACCTCAAGGTGGCGCGCATCGCCTTGACTACCGACGACGTGGACACCTTTTACAAAAAGTTTTCCAAGGAAGCCTTTTGGCCGATCATTTTTTCGTTCCCCGACAAGGCCGAGTTCAACCAGGCGCACTGGGAAACGTACCTGGAAGTCAACCGCATCTTTGCCGAGCAAACGGCGCGCGAGGCGGCCGAGGGCGCTGTGGTCTGGATTCATGACTACAACCTGTGGATGGTGCCGGCCTTTTTACGCCCGCTGCGGCCTGACCTGCGCATTGCATTTTTTCACCACACCGCCTTTCCGTCGAGCGACATCTTCAACATCCTGCCCTGGTACCGCGAGATCATCGGCAGCCTGCTGCAGTGCGATTACGTTGGCTTTCACATCCCGCGTTATGTCGAGAATTTTGTCGACGCGGTGCGCTCGTACACGCCGGTGGAGGTGCTTGAAACCGTGTCATGTGCGCCGCGCTTCATCACCTACGGCTGTGCCCTGGGCGTGGACAGCATGACCTCGGCCATTGAGGTTGGCGGTCGGCGCGTCAAGCTCGGCGCGCACCCGGTCGGCATTGACACGGGTCTGATCGACCACATTGTCAGTAAGCCCGAGGTGCAAAAAAAGATCGCCCGCATCAACACCTTGCTTGACGGCGTCACCGGCATTGTCTCGATCGAGCGGCTCGACTACGTCAAGGGGTCGCTGGAAAAATTACAGGCTTTCGAGCGCCTGCTGGAGCAGCACCCGGAACTGATTGGCGGCGTGACGCTGCTCAACATCATCACCCCGGCCGCGCCAGGCATGGAAATCTACGAGACCCTGCGCACCGAAGTGGACCGCATTGTGGGCCGCATCAACGGCCGTTTTTCGACGCTTGAATGGACCCCTGTGCACTATTTCTACCGCTCACTGCCGTTTGAAGACGTAGTGGCGCACTACGCGGCCTGCGACGTGGCCTGGATCACACCGCTGCGCGATGGCCTGAACCTGGTCGCCAAGGAATTTGTTGCCACCAAAAAAGCCACCGATTCGTCGGGTGTGCTGATTTTGTCGGAGTTCGCCGGTGCGGCGGTGGAGTTGCACGGCGCGCTGCTAACCAACCCTTACGACGCCAACTCGATGTCAAAAGTATTGCACCAGGCGCTCACCATGGGTGCCGACGAGCGCGCCTACCGCTGCCAGCGCATGGCCGCCATCGTGGCCGACAACAACGTGGCACAGTGGGGCGATGAGTTCATGCGCGCGGTGCAGGCGGCGTAATTTCCAGCTTGCCCTCAAAGGCAAATTTTCATCAGTTCTCAAATAAGGAGTTTTGTTTTGGATTTCAAAAAATGGGCCCAATGCCTGGTCGCTTTTTCTCTGGTCGCCTCGACGGCGGCCCTGCAGGCCCGCGAGATGGTGAGCGTGGCCAAGGCCGAAATCAACATGCGCGCCGGTGCCGGCACGCAACACCCCACGCTGTGGAAACTCACCCGGGGCTATCCGCTGGAAGTGACCAGCCGCCAGGGCCAGTGGCTCAAGGTGCGCGACTTCGAAAACGACACCGGCTGGGTGTACCGCCCGCTGGTCGGCAAGACACCGCATGTGGTGGTCAAGTCACGGGTGGCCAATGTGCGCAGTGACCCCAGCACCCGCAGCCGCATTCTTGGCAAGGCCGATAACGGCGAAGTGTTGCGCACGCTGGAACACCGCAACGACTGGGTCAAAGTGCAGCGCGAGGGCGGGCTCAAGGGCTGGATCGCGCGCCGGCTGCTGTGGGGCTGGTAAGTGAAACTTCCTGAAGTGAACGCTACTGCTACAGCCGATCTGGTCGTTGTCGGCCTCGCTTATTTTGAAGTGTTTGTGCCGCCGCACGCAAGCCCGGCACCGGGCGAAGAGGTGTTTGTCGATGGCATCACGCTGGCCTTGGGTGGCGCGCTCAACACCGCCAGCGTGGCGGCGGCGCTGGGGCTGCGGGTAACGCTGTGCCTGCCCATGGGCGGCGGTATCGTTGACCAGGCGGTCAGCCTGCTGGCGCAGCGCTTGGGCATCACGCTGGCGCCACTGCCCGCGCGCGACAACCCGGCGATCTCGCTGGTGTTTTCTGACGCGCAAGACCGCGCCTTCGTCAGCTCGGCGCAACTCGATGCGCTGGACAGGGTGCAACAATTGCCAGCCAGCGCCTGGGTACATGTGCCGGGCCTGGAAGAAGCGGCCCGCTTGGCCGCGCCACTGGCCCAGGCGCGCCAGCGCGGCGCGCGCACTTCGGTCAGCGCCAGCTGGAGCCCGCTACAGCTTGCGCAACTGGCGCAGCATCAGGACTGTGCCTGGGACCTGCTGGTGCTCAACGAGAAAGAAGCACAGGCCGCCTGCGGTCAGGCCACAGACGCACCAGCGCGTCTGGCGGGTGCCGCGCACTCGGTGCTGGTCACGCTGGGCGATCAAGGTGTCACTGGCGTGCTGAATGCGATGCCGGTGCACGTGCCCGCCGCGCCCACCCAGGTGCTTGACACCACCGGCGCGGGCGATGCCTTTTGCGCCGGACTGATTGCTGCTCTGGTACGTGGCAACTCGCCCCAAGCCGCAGTGCAGCTTGGCAGCCTTGCGGCCGCCAGAATTTTGACCCAGACCGGTGGCCTGGTCACCGACCCCGCCCTGATGGCCGGTCTAACCCAAGAGAGCTTATGCAAACCCTGACCATTTTGGGCGGCGGCAGCGCCTACACCCCGGGCCTGTTGCAGGCCCTGATCGCCCATGCGGGTGAACTGCCCCTGACCACCGTGCGGCTGTACGACACCGACGCCGAGCACCTCGCCATAGTGGCTCGCCTCACCAGCGCCATGGCGCAACAGGCCGGCGCCTTCAAGGTGGAGGTAACTCACACGCTGGAAGCCGCCATTGCAGGGGCCGACCTGGTGCTCAACTCGACCCGGCCTGGCGGTTTGGCTGCACGCCGCATTGATGAAACCCTGCCACTTGAGTTCGGCCTGCCGGGGCAGGAAACCGTGGGCCCGGGCGGCTTCTTTTTTGCCCTGCGCTCGGTGCCCGAGGCCTTGCGCGTGGCGGCCGTCATGCAAGACCTGGCTCCCAATGCCATCCTGCTCAACTACACCAACCCCAGCAACATCGTCACGCAGGCGCTGGCCGATGGTGGCGGCATCAAGGTGATCGGCCTGTGCGACCAGTCCGACGAAGACCTGCTGGCCCTGTGCCACGCGCTGGGCCGCCCGGCGCGCTATAGCTTTCGCTGTAACGGCCTCAATCATGCCACCTGGTACAGCGACGTGCTGATTGACGGCGCCCCGCTGGCCGCGCACAGCGCACCGCTGGCGCCACCCGATGATTACGACGACGAACACAAGCTGCGCTTTGCCATGTCGCTCGAGATGGCGCGTGAGCAGCCTGGCTACTGGCCCAACTCCTACCTGCCTTACTATCTTTTCCCACAGGCCTTTGTGGCGCACGCGCAGCAGCATGGGCCGCGCAGCGATGTGGTGGCGGCCTCGCTGGCCAAGTACTACGCCCACTTTGAAGAAGAGGGCAAGCGCGCCCAACCGCAACTGCGATTCTTTCGCGGCTCGGCGGGTTTTGGCGACTTGGCGGTGACCGTGATCCGGGCGTTGGCCTCTGCCACGCCGACCGAGCTGGTGCTGAACCTGCCCAACCTGGGCGCCACGCCCGCCTTTGCGCACGACACCGTGATTGAGACGCGGGTGCGCGTCTCGAGTGGCGGCATCGAGCGGCTGGTGGCACCGCGCCTGCCGACCTCTTTTTATGGTCTGGCCAAGCAGCTTGAGCGCTACCAGCGCCTCAGCGCCAAAGCCGCGTCCGGTGGCGACCACCAGGCCCGGGTGGCCGCGCTGGCGGCCAACCCCCTGGTCGGCAAAACATTGCTGGCGGCACGCATGCTCAGTCTGGCCCGCGACAGTTACGACAACTGGCCAGAAGCCACGCCATGAAAACTCAGGACTTACTGCAACGGCTGGACTGGGACGAATTCGAGCGGGTGGTCATTTTGTCGCCCCACCTGGACGATGCCGCCTTGAGCTGTGGCGCCCTGCTGCACGCGCTGCGCGACCGCCTCTCGACGCTGGTGGTGAGCATCAGCAGCGCCACCTCGCGCCGGCTCGGCAGTGACGGCAGCCGCAAGCTTGAACGCCGCCAGGGCCATGTAAGCGCCCGCACCCGGCGCGGTGAAGACATCGCGGCCATGCACTCGGTCAATGCCGACTTTGTTCACCTGAGCTTTGCCGACGGCATTTACCGCCGCAGCCCCTTGACTGGTAAGCTCATTTACCGCCAGGCGCGCGAGCGCTGGATCGCGCCGCGCATTGACGACATGGCGCACATCGAAGAGCTCTACCTGGTGCTGCGCCGCCTGTGCCTGGACTTGGGGCGAATCTTGCTGCTGAGCCCAATGGGCATTGGCCACCATGTGGACCACCAGATCGCCGCCCAAGTGGCGGTGCGGCTGGCAGCCACGGCCGCTGGCGCCAAGCTGCTGTTTTACGAAGACTTCCCCTACGTGGCCGACCCCCGGGTTGGCCGCGGCGACCTCGATGACCCGCTGCAAGCGCTAAGCCGTTTGCAGTTGGAGCCTGTGCGGCGCCTGGCGCTACCGGTAGACGTGGACGCCAAGATGGCGCTATTGCGGCATTACGCCAGCCAGGTACCCGCCCTGTTTGGCGACGACGACGGCATGCGTGGCCGCATTGCAGGCCATCAATACCGCAGTGCGGCCACCGAGTTTTACTGGCAGGCACAGCCCATTGACCCCAACAACCCAAACACCCCCAAGGAGTACTGATATGTTGAAAAGTATGATGGCCCAAGAGGCTCGCTCGGCACCAAAAGTGCTGCAGGCGCAGGCGCAGCGCTGGCAGCGTGAGGCCAACACCATCCGCAGCCTGGCGGCCGACCGACCTACCGTGGTGCTGCTCGGGCGTGGCAGCTCAGGCAATGTGTGCTCGTTTGCGTCTTACCTGTTTGCCCTGCAAAGCGGCCGCCAGCCCATCGAGTTCCGGCCCTGGCTGACCACCCAGGACTTGCCCACCGCCGACTGGCAGGATGCAGTGGTCTATGCGTTTTCGTACTCCGGCCAGTCCACCGACATCGCCGCCAGTGCCGAATGGCTGCGTGCGCGCGGCGCTTTGGTGGTGGCGGTTACCGAGGCCGACGCGCGGGTCGATGGCGCCGATGCGCACCTGCTCAAACCGGCGCACCAGGTTATCCACCTGGGCTGCGGCACAGAGCTGGCGGTGCCGGCCACCAAAAGCGTGATCTCGCAGATTTTTGTAGCGGCTGCGCTGGCGGGTTACGACATCGTGGAGGCCGCCCAGGAAACCGCCGCCTGCCTGCTGCAAATCGATGCCGATGGCGTTGCGGCCCAGCTCGCCACCTTTCTGGCCGGTGCGCGCACCGTGACCTGGCTGGCACGCGGCCCGTCGTGCGGCGGCGCGCTCGACGCGGCGCTCAAGCTGCAGGAAAGTGTGGGCGTGCCGGCCTTCGGTTTTTCGACCGCTGAATATCTGCACGGGCCGATTGCGGCGGCCAGCCCGGCCGACCGGGTGGTGATTTTCTCGGGCGCCGACGAGCCCATGGCGAGCAAACAAGCCGTCACGGCCGCCTTGCTGGCGCGCGCTGTGCCGTTCATTTGCTTAGGAAGCAACCAGCAACCTGAGGCACAATTGCCGCTGCCGTTTCCGCAGGCGCGCTGGGCGCGCACCGCACTATTGGCTTACATCGCGCAGCTGGCCTGTGCCACGTTGGCCGAGCGCAGCGGCATCAACCCCGACGTGCACCCCGCACTGCACAAGGTTACGCAAACCCATTGAACACCATTGCCATGTTTCGTCAATTGATCGCCGACAACACCCTCAACGACCTGAGCTACGCCGTGCTGGCAGCGGTTGCCTTTATCGCAATACTGCAAACGGCACGGCGCCTGTTATTGCACCGCCTGGAACTGGTCGCCAAAAGCACCGTCACCGTGATTGACGACTTTTTGGTTGATGTGCTGAGCGCCACCCGCATCATGCTGGCAGCCGCCATTGGCTTGTATCTGGGCAGTCAATTTTTGACGCTGCCGCCATCGCTTGAAAAATGGGTGGACCGCGTCTTCATCATCGCGCTGATCCTGCAAGTGGGCTTTTGGGCCTCGCGCGGGCTCATTTTTTGGCTGCGCAACCACTTTTCGCAGGGCGAGGAGCAAGACCAGGGCGCACGCGCCATGACGCTGTCGCTGCTGTCATTCCTGGGGCGGATGGTCGTTTGGGTGCTGGTGCTGCTGTCAATGCTGGACAACCTGGGCATCAACGTCACGGCGCTGGTGGCGAGCCTGGGCATTGGCGGTATTGCCATCGCCCTGGCGGCGCAAAATATTCTTGGTGACCTGTTTGCCTCGCTCACCATTGCCATCGACAAGCCTTTTGTGATTGGCGACTTCATCATTCTGGGCGAAGAGATGGGCACCGTGGAACATGTGGGCCTCAAGACCACGCGCCTGCGCAGCTTGAGCGGCGAGCAAGTCATCCTGTCCAACAACGACTTGCTGCAAAGCCGGATTCACAACTACAAGCGCATGGACGAGCGCCGGGCGCTGTTTGCCATTGGCGTCACCTACGACACGCCGGCAGACAAGCTGGAGTTGATCCCCGAGCTCATCCAACAGGCGGTCACCGGCCAAGCCGATGCCCGTTTTGACCGCGCCCACTTCAAGAGTTTTGGCGCCTTCTCGCTCGACTTTGAAACGGTGTATTACGTGCGCAAACCTGACTACGGCGTGTTCATGGATGTGCAACAGGCCATCAACCTGCAGCTGGTGCGCAGCTTTGCCGAGCATAGCATCGAGTTTGCGTTCCCGACCCAGACGCTGCACCTCAACCACAGTGCAATACCCGGTCTGGCGCCCACCGCAGCGCCAGCGCCACCGTCAGCACAAGCGGCTGTGAGACCGGCAGAGGGTTGAGAGAGGGTGACGGGCCGCCCATCAGCGAATGGCGCGTTGCGTTACCCAGCCAATCGACAACCCCTGCACCAGAATCGAAAACGCCACCACGCAGTAAGTCAGGCCTAGCACCGTATCGCGCGCTGGCCCAGCGGGCAAAGACAAGGCCAGCGCCACCGAAATGCCGCCGCGCAGCCCACCCCAGGTGAGCACTTGCCATGAACCTTGCGGCAAATTGAAAACCCCCAGGCCAAGCCGCACCGGCAGCCCGACCGTAACAAAGCGCGCCAGCAGCGTCACGCTGCCCACCAGCGCCGAGGCCAAAACAATGTTTAGGCTGAGTGTGATCAGCAGCACCTCCATGCCAATCAGCACAAACAGCACCGCGTTCAGAATTTCGTCAATCAACTCCCAAAACATATCCACGTAACGCCGTGTGGTGTCTGACATGGCCAGCGCGCGGCCATGGTTGCCAATGATCAGCCCCGCCACCACGGTGGCCAGCGGGCCCGACACATGCAGGTGGTGCGCCAGCGCGTAGCCGCCAACTACGGCGGCCAGTGTCAGCAGCACCTCTACTTGGTAGCTGTCAACACTGCGCAGCAGCACAAAACTGACCGCGCCGAGCGCAAACCCCAGCGCCAGGCCACCGCCCACTTCATGCAGCAGCAAATTGCCCGCCTGCACCGCACTGGGCGCACTGCCGCTGGCCAGCATGCCCAGCAGCAGCGTGAAAATCACCACGCCCACACCATCGTTGAACAGCGACTCGCCGGCAATCATCAGCTCTAGCTCTTTGGGCGCACCGGCAGATTTCAGGATGCCCATCACTGCAATCGGGTCGGTGGGTGAAATCAGCGCACCAAACAACAGGCAATAAATCAGCGGCAGTTGCAGCCCCACCCAGGGCAGCGCCCAGTACACGCCAAAACCCACCACCAGGGTCGACAACAGGGTGCCTACCACCGCCAGCGTGGCCACCTGCCAGCGGTAGGTTTTGAGCTCGCTCAAGTCAATGTGCAAGGCCCCGGCAAACAGCAGCATCGACAGCATGCCTTGCATCAGCACCTCAGAAAAATCTATCGACTGCAGCAGGGACGTCTCATACACGCGCAACGCATGGGCCACTCCCATCGAGTCAAGCGCCACCAGCCCGAGCGACAAGCCCAGCGCCGTCAGCATGACCCCGATGGAGGTTGGCATCTTGATAAAGCGGTGGTTGATATAAGCCAGCAGGGCGGTGATGACGAGACAAATGGCGGCAATATTTAGCATGAAAAATGAGCAAGAAATCACATAAATGAAAAGCATGAAAGGGCGCCAGCACGGCTGCCCATCAGGTCGGGTAGCCATGCAGTTTAGACGGCATGCCACGCCGCTTTTCGTGTGACAGCCGTCGCGGGCATCGGGCCTAAGGGCTTCAGACATAATTCCAAGCATGTGCACCTCTGCCTGGCTTGGGGCCGTCAACCGTCGAACCTGGCTTGCCGCCCTTGCGGGCGGCATGGCTCTGCCCGGTGCCGCTCACGCTACGACCAAACCCGAGATCACTCTGCGCTTCTCGCATGTGGTGGCCGGGGAAACGCCCAAGGGCCTGGCGGCCAACCGCTTCAAAGTGCTGGTCGAGCAACGCAGTGGTGGGCGCATTGGCGTGCAGGTTTTTCCCAACGCGCGGTTGTACGGCGACCATGACGAAATGCAGGCGCTACAGCTGGGTGCGGTGGACCTGGTGGCGCCCTCGCTGTCCAAATTCGGCCGCATCGGCTTGCCTGAATTCGAGATGTTCGACCTGCCGTTCCTGTTTGACGATTTGAGTGCGGTGCGGCGCATCACCCTGGGGCCCTTGGGCCAGAAGCTGCTTAACGGTCTGCCGCGCCAAGGCTTGGTAGGGCTGGGATTTTTTGACAACGGCTTCAAGCAGATGAGCGCCAACCGGGCGCTGCTGGAGCCCGGAGATTTTGTGGGCCTGCGCATGCGCGTGCAGGCGTCGCGGGTGATCGCCGCGCAAATGCGCGCCTTGGGTGCGCGCCCGGTGACGCTGGCCTTCAGCGAAACCCGCCGCGCGCTGGCCACTGGCGTGGTCGATGGCACCGAGAACCCGGTGTCCAATTTTTGGACGCAAAACATGCACGAAGTGCAAAGCGATTTGAGCCTGACCGAGCACGGCTACCTGGGCTACGCGGTGGTCACCAACCAGCGTTTCTGGCAACACCTGCAAGCCGCCGACCGCGACCTGATTAACCAGGCAATGCAGGAGTCACTGGCCTTTGCCAACCAGATTGCCGACACGCAAAACGACCAGGCACTGCAAGCCCTGCGCCAGGCGGGCACCACGCACATCCACAGCCTGACCGCTGCACAACGTGTGCGTCTGCGCCAAGCTGTGCAACCGGTGCAGCAACAACTGACCCAGCGCATTGGCGAGCGCTGGATGGCTGATTTGAGACTGGCTTTGCGCAAGCTTTGATACAGCGCGTGCATCAGAATTCAGGGTAAACCCTAGCTGTTGAACGCCACAGTTGTCGCCTAATACGCAGGCGACTACATTTATGCCGTCGTTCGAGACATTCTTATTTTTCTAACTGAGGAGACCTTCATGAAATTAAAACTGGTTGCTGCTGGCATGCTGTTGGCATTTGGTTTGGCTGCCAATGCCGCCCCGCTCATCATCAAATACAGCCACGTGGTGGCCGATGTCACACCCAAGGGCCAGGCCGCCCTGAAGTTCAAGGAACTGGCCGAAAAGAAACTGCCGGGCAAGGTCGAGATTCAGGTGTTCCCCAACAGCCAGCTGTTTGGTGACGGTAAGGAAATGGAAGCCCTGCTGCTCGGCGACGTGCAGATTCTGGCACCCTCGCTGGCCAAGTTTGGCAAATACACCAAGAAAATCCAGATTTTCGATTTGCCTTTCCTGTTTGACGACATCCATGCGGTGGACCGCTTCCAGTCGAGCGCCGCAGGCCAGGAGTTGCTCGACTCGATGACCAAAAAAGGCATCAAGGGCTTTGGCTTTTTGCACAACGGCATGAAGCAGCTCTCGGCCAATGTACCGCTGGCCAACCCCGGCGACGCCAAGGGCTTGAAGTTCCGTATCCAGGCGTCTGACGTGCTCGAAGCCCAGTTCAAGGCGGTCGGCGGTAACCCGCAAAAGCTCGCTTTTGCCGAGGTCTACCAAGCGCTGCAAACCGGCGTGGTCGATGGCACCGAGAACCCCTGGTCCAACATTTACAGCAAGAAGTTCCACGAAGTGCAAAAGTACATCATGGACAGCAACCACGGCGTGCTGGATTACATGGTGATCGGCAACGCCAAATGGTGGGCTGGCCTGCCGCCTGATATCCAAAAGGGCTTGTCTGAAGCCATGGCCGAGTCCATCAAGTTTGGCAACAAAGTGGCCTTTGACGAAGACATGGCTTTCCGCCAAAAAGTCATCGACGAAAACAAGGCCCAGGTGCTGCCCATGACCAAGGAGCAGACTGCCGCCTGGCGCGCTGCCATGCAACCGGTGTGGAAAAAATTTGAAGGCGACATCGGCAAGAACCTGATCGACGCGGCCATCAAGTCCAACAAGTAAACCACGACGCATCGTGATACCAACCCCGGCTTAGCCCGGGGTTTTTTTGGAGTACGCAATGAAAATTCTTGATCACCTTGAAGAGTGGATCATCGGGTTGATGCTGGCTGCCATGACCGGACTGACCTTTTTGCAGGTTGTGATGCGTTATGTGTTCAACAGTGGCTTTTCGTGGGCGCTGGAGCTCACCACGGTATTTTTTGCCTTCATGATTTTTGTCGGCATCTCGTATGGGGTGCGTGTGGGCTCGCACATCGGCGTCGATGCGCTGGTGCGCATGCTTGGCCCCCAGCCGCGGCGCACGGTGTCGATTCTGGCGGTGCTGTTGAGCCTGCTGTACGTGGGCTTGGTGCTCACCGGGTCCATGACCTATGTGCTCAAAATGAAAGAAGTTGGCATAGAGTTTGACGACATGCCAATAGAGCGCTGGCAAGTGCTGGCCGTGATGCCGTTGGGCTTTTTGCTTACCGGCTGGCGTTTCATGCAGATTTTGATTGGGCTGCTCACCGGCAAGACCGATAGCCTGCGCTTGGCCGATGAGGCTGCTGAAGCCATGAAGCTCAAATCTGAGGAAGCCAAATCATGAATACGCTCGTTTTATTTGCTGTGCTGTTCTTTTGCATCGCCATCGGTATCCCGATTGCCGTGAGTCTGGGCCTGTCGAGCCTGCTGACCATCTTTTTCTTCTCGCAGGATTCGCTGGCTTCGATGGCCATCAAGATTTTCGAGACCAGCGAGCACTACACGCTGATGAGCATTCCGTTCTTTGTGCTCGCCGGTGCGCTGATGAGCACTGGCGGCGTGGCCAAACGCATGGTGGTATTTGCCATTGCCGCGGTGGGCCACTTGCGCGGCGGACTGGCCATTGCATCCATTTTGGCGTGCATGCTGTTTGCTGCGGTGTCGGGTTCCAGCCCGGCCACGGTGGTGGCCATTGGCTCGATCGTGATCGCCGGCATGGTCAAGAACGGCTACCCGAAAGAATTTGCTGCCGGTGTCATTTGCAACGCCGGCACGCTGGGCATCTTGATTCCGCCGTCGATCGTGATGGTGGTGTATGCCGCCGTGACCGAGGTCTCGGTGGGTCGCATGTTCATGGCGGGCGTCGTGCCTGGCTTGTTGCTGGGTTTGATGCTCATGGTGGCCGTGTGGTGGCGTGCCGGCAAGCTCAAGGTTGCGCCGCCGCCCAAAGCCAGCTTTGGTGAGGTTTTGAAAGCATTCCGCGATTCCATGTGGGGGCTGGCGCTGCTGGTCATCATCATGGGTGGTATTTACGGCGGCATTTTCACGCCGACAGAAGCGGCGGCGGTATCGGCGGTGTATGCGCTGATCGTTGCGGTGTTCATTTACCGCGACATGACTCCAAGACAAGTGCCCCATGTGTTTCTGGAGGCCGGACGCACCACGGTGATGCTGATGTTCATTGTGGCCAACGCCTTGCTGTTTGCCCACGTGCTCACCACCGAGCGCATTCCGCAAACCATTGCCGAGCAGATCGTCGGCATGGGCATGGCGCCGTGGATGTTCCTGATGGTGGTCAACATCATTTTGCTGGTGGCGGGCAACTTCATGGAGCCCACCGGCATCATTTTGATCCTGGCGCCCATCTTTTTCCCCATCGCCACCGAGCTTGGTATCGACCCGATTCACCTGGGCGTGATCATGGTGGTGAATATGGAGATTGGCATGGTGACACCGCCGGTGGGGCTCAACCTGTTTGTCACCAGCGGGGTCACCGGCATGAGCCTGGTGCAGGTGACCAAGGCCGCGTTGCCGTGGCTGATGGTGCTGCTGACCTTTTTGGTCATGGTCACCTACATCCCGCAAATCACGCTGTTCCTGCCTGACCTGATGTTTGGCAAGTAATAGGTCGGACTTTACGACTCGGTACTGAGCACCCGGTGCGCCACCAGGTCCAGTGCGGGCTTGGTGTTGCCCTGTTTGTCAGTCCACACCTTGGGGTTCAAAGCGCCGGCGGCGGCCACCGAGTCACCGTCGTGCAGCGCCAGCAAAACGGTGCAGGGCGCATCGTCAAAGGCGATCACGTTCACCATCACGTGCTCATTTTCGCTGCTCGGCGCGCGCACCCGGGCCACCACGTACGTGCTCTCGCCCTTGCCCTGGCGCCGCTCCGGGTCACCAATCAAGCGGCCGGCAATCAATCCGTCAATCATTCGTTTGCTCCTGGGCTTTCATTACAGATACGCATGGTAGCCGCAGGCGCCGGGCTGGTGCTGGCTATAGTGCAGGCTTGTTTGTTTTTTGGAGTGGTGTATGCGCATCTGGCAACAGCCTGTTTCAGTGGCGGACCTGACCCGACTCAGCTTGAACACTGCGGTCAGTCATTTGGGCATTGAGTTTCTGGAAGTGGGCGACGACTTCATCACGGCGCGGGTACCGGTGGATGCGCGCACCCGGCAGCCGTTTGGCCTGCTGCACGGCGGCGTCAGCGTGGTGCTGGCCGAAACGCTGGGCTCGGTGGCTGCCAATCTGGCCTGCCCCAAGGGCTACCAGGCAGTGGGTTTGGACATCAACGCCAACCACCTGCGCAGTACCACCAGCGGCTGGGTGACCGGCACCACGCGCCCAGTGCACCTTGGTCGCACCACCCAGGTCTGGGAGATCGACATGGTCAATGACGCCGGTGAGCCCACCTGCGTGTCGCGCATCACCATGGCGGTGCTGGCGCCGCGCTGATCAAGCCAGCGCCGCTGCGGCAATCACCTGCGCCACGGCGGCGGTGAGTTTTTTGGCATACGGCACATGCAAAAACTCATTGGGACCGTGGGCGTTGCTCTTGGGGCCGAGCACGCCGCAGACCATCATCTGCGCTTTGGGGAAGCCGGTGGACAGCATGTTCATCAGCGGAATCGTGCCGCCCTGGCCGATGTAGCCGCAGGGCGCGCCGAAGGAATCTTGTGAAGCAGCATTGAGCGCCTGCTCGAACCACGGCGCGGTAGCGGGCGCGTTCCAGCCGGTGGCACCGGCGCCGCCTTCAAACGTCACTTTGGCCTGGTAGGGCGCGTTGTCTTCCAGCAGCGTTTTGAGCTCGGCCACGGCGCTGGCCGCGTCGATCAGCGGCGGCAGGCGCAAGGACAACTTGAATGCGGTGTAAGGGCGCAGCACATTGCCGGCGTTCTTCAAGTCAGGCAGGCCGTCGGCGCCGGTCACACTCAAGGTGGGTGTCCAAGTGCGCGCCAGCAAGGCCTGTAGCGGGTCGGCCGTGGTGGGCAACATGGTCTGGCTGCTGCCACCGCAGTCGGCATGCGCCCAGGGGAAGCGTTTGTAAAGCTCTTCACCCAGAATCGCCGCCGTGGCTTTGGCTTGATTCAAACGGTCAGCGGGCACTTCGCAATGAAAACTGGCCGGCAACAAGCGGCCACTGGCGCTGTCTTCCAGCCGGTCCAGCAAATGGCGCAGAACACGAAAGCTAGACGGCACCAGGCCGCTGGCGTCGCCCGAATGCACACCCTCGGTCAGCACCTCGACCTTGAGCGTGCCGCTGGCCATGCCGCGCAGGCTGCTGGTGAGCCACAGTTGGTCGTAATTACCGGCGCCCGAGTCCAGGCAAATCACCAGACCGACATCGCCCAGTCTTGTGCGCAGCGCGTCGATGTAAGGCAGCAAATCGTAAGAACCGCTTTCTTCACACGTTTCCACCAGACCGACGATGCGCGGGTGTGCGGCTTGCTGGGTTTTGAGCGCCTGGACGGCGGTGATGGCGGCGTAAATGGCGTAGCCGTCGTCGGCCCCACCGCGGCCATAGAGTTTGCCGTCTTCATACTTGGGTGTCCACGGCCCCAGGTCAGCGCGCCAGCCGGTAAATTCGGGCTGTTTGTCGAGGTGACCGTACATCAGCACAGTTTGATCAGACACCGCCTGGTTGCTGTTGCCGGTGGAAGCCGCCACTTCAAAAAACAGCACTGGCGTGCGACCGGGCAATCGAATGATTTCCAGCGTCAGGCCATCCACCTTTTGCGCCTGCACCCACTCAAAGGCGTTTTGCACCACTTTCTCAATCAGGCCGTGCTGCGCCCAGTCGGCGTCAAACATGGGGGATTTGGCGGGAATGGCAATGTAGTCGGTAAGCTGCTTGACCAAGTCAGCGTCCCAAGCCTGGCTGACCTGGGTCAGCGCCTGAGCGGAGTTGAGAAGCGATGGGGCGATGCGTGCGTTCATGAAAAAGTCCTTGCGTATTGCGTCAAACGAATGACCAGATCATGCCATGACTGGCTGGGGCGCGTGCTTGACCGAGCCCCGTAGCCCGGATAAAGCGAAGCGTAATCCGGGGGAGCCCTGCACGCTGGTAGCGACTCGATCAACAGGTAGGCTCGCCCCGCTTGGCATAAGTGCGCGCATACCGGATCATGTCACGCGCGTCATCAACAGAAAATATTAAGTTCGGACAAGTTGCGAAATTAGCCTGAAAAAGGCATGGCAAAAATTCCTGGACTCAGGCGCCTTTAAGCGCAGGGTAGTCGGTGTAGCCTTTGGCCCCGCCGCCGTACCAGGTGGCTTTGTCGCTTTCGGCCAAAGCCTTGCCCTTGCGCAAACGCTCCACCAAATCGGGGTTGGCAATGAAAGGCCGGCCAAAGGCCACCAGATCAGCACCTTCCCCAAGGGCTTGCTGCGCCAGGTTTTTGTCCAGCCCATTGTTGACCATCCAGGCGCCCTTGCCGGCAGCGGCGCGGTAGGCACGGCGCAGGCCGGTGTAGTCAAACGGGCGGTCGGGCAACTCGCGCGGGCCGCCGGTGGCGCCCTCAATGATGTGCACGTAGGCCAGCCCAAAAGCAGCCAACTGGCGCACCACGTAGTCGAACAACGGCTGCGGATCGGGGTCGAAGGCATCATTGGCCGGCGTCACCGGCGACAGCCGGATGCCCACGCGTGCGGCGCCCACCGCGCTGGTCACGGCTTGCACCACTTCGAGCAGAAAACGGGCGCGGTTTTCAATGCTGCCGCCAAAGTCATCGCGGCGCTGGTTGGAGCCGCTTTTAAGAAATTGGTCGATCAAATAGCCATTGGCCGCATGAATTTCAACGCCGTCAAAACCGGCCGTGTGCACCGCGTTGCGCGCAGCAGCCACATAGGTGTGCACGATGTCGGGCAGCTCGTAGGCTTGCAGCGCGCGCGGCGCCGAGGTTTCAACAAACACCGGCACGCCCTCCTTGAGCAACACGGTTTTGGTTTTGGCGGTGATGGCCGACGGCGCCACTGGCGCGTCGCCATGAGGCTGCAAACTGGTGTGCGAAACACGGCCCACATGCCAGAGCTGGCAAACGATTTTTCCGCCCGCTGCGTGAACGCTGCGCGTTACGTCCTTCCAGGCCTCCACCTGTTCTTCGGCATACAAACCCGGCACATCGGCATAACCCTGGCCCTGCTGGCTGATGGCAGTGGCTTCGGTGACGATGAGCCCAGCGCTGGCGCGCTGGCTGTAATACTGGGCCATAAGGGCGGTGGGCGTGGCATCGGGGGCGCGGTTGCGCGTGAGCGGGGCCATCACGATGCGGTTGGCCAGCGCCAAGTCCCCGGCATGCACGGGGTCAAACAGGGTGGCGGTACGGTGAGGCATAAAAAAACTCCAGCAAGCTTACTTTTGCAGCTTGGCGTCTTCAATCAACACCTGATAGGTGTAGCCGGAACCCAGGTTGACATTGGTGCGCAGAAGCCCTTTGAGTAGCACCACATCGCCCACCTTGAAAAGCTCTTGGGAGGTGGCCAGCACGTCGTCGGAATTGTTGGCGGCAGCGCCAGAGCCGTCACGCAGATGGACCCAGTTCTTGCCCATGATGCCCGCGTTGAACTTGACCACCTGGGCGCGCACCAGCACCGGCTTGTCCTTGAGCGAAGCGCTCTTGGTCACCAGTTCGGCCACGGTTTGTGCGCCGGTGCCAGTGGCTTTGGCCACTTTGATGGTGCCCGCGACGGCCGTCTTGGGTGCCGCAGCATGCGCCGAGGCCACCTGGGCTGCTTCTTCGGCAGCAGTCAACTTGGTTTTAGCCAAGCTGCCAAAATAGATTTTCGGGAACGTCTTTTTGAGCGTCTTGCTCTCGAAATTGTCCATTTGTTCGGCGTCTTCCACCGTCACCATGGCGCCTTTTTGCACCGGCGCCTTGCCCACGGCCGTCCAGACTTCCCCTTTGGCGGTTTTGAGCAGCAGGTAGGTGTAGCCTTCCACATCTTTTGCTTCCAAAACCTCTCCCGTGATCAACAGTGGAGTTGCCAGCGCGTTGACGCTGTAGCCAACACTGGCACTTACTACCAACAGGGTCGCAAGAAACCGTTTCATATCAAAACCATCCATTCTTGAAAAAAACTGCACGGGGCAGGCGGGTTAGCGACCCAAAAAAATTCTTTCGAATTGCTGAATTGGATTTTAGCTTTGCCTTGCAAGATAATCGCAACTTGTGGTCAAACCACCATCCAAACCCACTTCCCTGGAAAACAAGATGCCCAAAAACCCGGATCCCTCTTTTTATGACCGTGCCAACGCGCACATCAACCTGTCCAACGACCAGCTTGAGCAAGACGTGCACGGCCAGGTGAGTGCCTCCATGATGTATGCCAGCGCCCGGTTCAGCACGTCGCTGACCGCCAGCGGCTACAAAACCAGCGCTGAAATGGCCGCCCACAAGAATGCCAACATCGACTATTTTGTGCGCGAATACCGGATGGCGCTGGAAGAACACATGGACGATTACATCAAGAATTTCGACCGCTACATGGCCATGTCCAAAAACATTGGTTGAATCTGATGCCGGTTCGCCAATGAAGCTACCGTCCAGACCGCTGATCCTCAGGCGGCTGTTTTGTCTGTGCGCAGCCGCGCTGCTCTTCCTGATGGCCCCGGCCGGCGCGGCGCCCATCAGCGGTCCGATTCGCATCGGCCTGCCTGACAGCCTGTTGCACCAGCAGTACACGCTGTTATCCGAGTGGCGCCAGTACCTGACTAACCGGCTCAAGCGTCCGGTAGATTTTGTGCTCTACAAAAAACCTGACGAAGCCACTGTTCAGCTTGATACCGGAAAACTCGACTTTGCCTGGGTCACCGATTACCCCAATGCCCATGTCAAAGACCGTGTCCGTCTGCTGGCAGCCCCGCTCTACAAAGGGCAGCCCCTCTTTACCTCTTACCTCATCGTTCCCGATTACAACCACGCCACCAGTTCCCTGTTGCAACTCAAAGGCGCGGTGTTTGTCTTTACAGATGCCAGCCAAAACGGCAGCTTCCTCGACGTGCGCTACCAATTGCTCTTGGCCGGTGAAAACCCGGACCAATTTTTTAGCAAGATTTTTTTTGCGAGATCGCACCGTGAAGTCATCAAGGCCGTGGCTTTGGGATTGGCCCATGCCGGCGAAGTGGACAGCATGGTATGGGACGCACTCGCCAAGGCGCGCCCCGAGCAAACTGCGCAAACCCGCATCGTTGAAAGAACGCACGTGTATGCCGCGCCGCCATGGGTTGCCAATGGGCATGTTGACCAGAGCGATTTTGACGACATGCAGCGCGTGCTGATAGGTATGGCCTCGGATGCCAAAGGCGCTGAACTATTAGCGCGCATCGGCATTGACGGCTTTGTACCCGGCGACGAATCTACCTTTGAGCGCATCACCAACATGAGAAGGGCGCTGGGCGCAGAATGAAGCGGGTTTTCAACATTTTCAACCTGAGCCATCGCTACAAGTTTCCCATTTGGGGGAGCCTGCTAATCATTTTGACCACGGTGGCGATCTCTGGCGCCTTGCTATTCAAGGCCAATGAAGACATGCGGCAGGACTTGATCAACAACTCCTCAAGCCTCGCCAACACGCTGGTAACCAACGTCTTTCAGCCCCTGCTCGAAGACGACATCTGGCAGGTTTTTGAAATCATCAGCGCGCCACTGGCCGTGACGCACATCCAGGACCTGATGCTGCCCAAGAACATTCTGATCTTGGACAACGACTTCAAAGTGGTCGTCTCGACCACCCCCATGCTCATTCCCATGGGCACTCGCATCGACCAGCTTACCCCCGAATACGGCATCTTGATCCAACGCATTCTGAACACCGCCATCAGTCCGCAACCGACCTATGACATGGAAGACGTGCAAAACATTTATGTTGCAGCGCCCATCCTTAGCGAGGGCTTCAGTCTGGGCACCCTGATCGTGGTTCACTCCAAAGACGTCATGACGCCGCGCCTATATCGCACGGCTCTGCATGGCAGCCTGGTGGGCTTGGTGGTACTACTGATCTTGCTTCCCGTCAACTGGTCGTGGGGCCAGCGCCTGGCACGCCCGCTGGTGCTGCTGACCGAGCGCATGAAACTGCTCAGGACCGGCAGTTCTGACAATCTGGAGACCAAGGTTTATCCCTACCATGATGAAGTGGGCCAATTGCTGGAGGCCTACCACCAGATCGTGGAAGAGCACGGTAAAAATGAGACCCTGGAAAAGCAGATCATTCACTCCGAGCGACTCGCCGCCGTGGGCCGCCTGGCTGCGGGCGTGGCCCATGAAATCAACAATCCGCTGGGCGGCATGCTCACAGCCATCGACACCCTCAAGAGCTATGGCGAAATGGATGCGCGCACAACCAAGACCATTGACCTGATTGCGCGCGGCCTGACCCAAATCAAGGAAACAGTGGGCGCCCTGCTGGTTGAGGCGCGCGTCAGAAGCCGCCATCTGGATCCGCAAGACTTCGAGGACATCCGCAACCTGGTGCTGCCCCAGTCGCGCGACAAAGAGTTGCTGCTCGACTGGCGCTCCAGCCTGGCCCGGTCGCTGCCGCTGCAAGCCAACCAGGTGCGCCAGGTGCTGATCAACCTGCTGCTCAACGCCATCCATGCAGCCTACCAAAAAGGCCTGGTGGTGTGCGCCATTGAGGAAGTTGACAATATTTTGAAAATCCGCGTCGAAAACGATGGCGCGCAACTCAACTCTGAGCAAATGCTGCACTTGTTCGAGCCCTTCTCGCCCATCAGCCAGACCGGGCACGGCCTGGGCCTGTGGATCACTTACCAGATCGTGCAACAGCTTGGCGGCAAAATTGCGGTGGAGCAAATCGACAACCGTGTCATATTCAACGTTACCCTGCCCTTTGAGGAAACCCCCACCGCATGACAGTCAACCACATTTGCCTTATCGAAGACGACGAAATCATGGGCGAAGCGGTCTCAGACCGGTTTGGCCTGGAAGGCTTTGACTGCACCTGGTTCAAAACTGGCGAAGCCGCGCGCAAGTCACTTCAGAAAGACCAGTACGGCGTCGTCATCAGCGACATCAAGTTGCCCGACATCGACGGCGAGCAACTGTTTGAAGAACTCCGGGCTGCCGGTACCGAACTGCCACCCTACATCTTCATGACCGGCTACGGTGCCATCGACCGCGCCGTGCGCCTGCTCAAGCTCGGCGCCCAGGACTACCTGACCAAGCCGGTCGATATCCGGGCGCTGATCGACATGGTGCACAACATCTTTGCCAATGCCGCGCGGGGCAATGAACACGTATCTGGCGAACCCGGGCTGGGGCTCTCCAGCGCCATGCGCCACATCGAATCGGTGTTGCCCAAGCTGGCGCATGACCATATCACGGTCCTCATCACGGGCGAATCCGGCGTCGGCAAAGAGGTGGTGGCGCGGGCCCTGCACCGGCTGCGCGACCCCAACTGGCGGCTGCCCTTTATCACCGTCAATTGCGCTGCCATTACCGACACCCTGCTTGAGGCCGAAATGTTTGGCTACGTCAAGGGCGCCTACACCGGCGCGGTGCGCGACAAAAAAGGCTACTTCGAGCAGGCTAATAGCGGCACGTTGTTTCTCGACGAAATTGGTGAAATGCCCCTGTCCATGCAGGTCAAACTGCTGCGCGTCATCCAGGAGCGCAAGGTGATGCGAGTGGGCTCCGAGGCGCTCATCCCCATCGAAATCAACCTGGTCTGCGCCACCAACAAGGTGCTCAAGGACATGGTCGAAGCCGGCGAGTTTCGCGAAGACCTGTACTACCGCATCAACGTGCTGGAGCTACAGATTCCGCCGTTGCGCGAACGCCGGGACGACATTTTGTGGCTGGCCAGCCAGATGCTCGATGCTGAAGCCAAGCAGCATGGCAGTCACCGCCGCGAGCTCAGCCCCGAAGCCGAGCAAGCCTTGCTCGACAACCCCTGGAAAGGCAACATCCGCGAACTCAAAAGCTGCCTTGAGCGCGCTTGCATTCTGTCGAGTTCCGCCGTGCTGACACCCGATTTGCTGTTTGGCCACGGCGCGCAGGCCAAGCTGGAGCCCATTACTTCGCTCACTGACTACCTGGGCAGCTACGAGCGCCACTACATCGAGCAAACGCTCAAAGGCAAAGAAGGCCGCATCGCCGACTCGGCCGCAGCGCTGGGCATCAGCCGCAAAACGCTCTGGGAAAAAATGAAAAAGCTGGGCATTGGCGAGGAAAAGTAGGTCGGCCATCGATAGCGCAAGCTCTATTCGTGCCGATTCAACCCAGCCGCCAGCAAGCCCCATCAATTCTTGCCCTATGGCAGAATTTTGTGCGTCGGATGCAAACCCCGCAGATCTTCAACTCTTCGGTGCCCATGTAGAGCAGGCAAACCGTTGCCTCGGGGTAGTCGGCCTGAAAGGCTTTCAGGGCGCGCAAATCAGTGTGGTGCACGTTGCGCGAGCGCTTGATCTCCAGCGCCACAAACACGTCTGCGCCCCAGCCTTGGCCCGGTCGCGCGGCAAGCCAAAAAGCTGCTATCCCACTCGCAACGGATTGTCAAGTTCCACGCAAAACGACGAAGGACCTTTCTTGCCGGGCTGGGTATTGTGGCTGCGAGCTTGATTCGGCAAGCGGCAAGCGGCATGCGTTAATCGAACAGGGTCGCGATGGTCGCCATCGGCAAAAACAGCCTGCTCGCCGACAGGTTCAGCGGGATGAAACCAAAGTGCTGATAAAAAGCTGCCGCCGAGGCATCCTTTGCGTCAACCACAACTGCCATGGCGGCAATACCAGCGGCGGCTTGCAGGCAGCGATGCAGGGAATCCATCAGCAAGAACTGTCCCATGCCTTGACCTTTCATCTGTTGATCAACTGCCAATCTTCCCAGCAGGGTGACTGGCAATTGCGGGTAGCGGGGTAATTTGCGGGCCAACTCTGGCGGCACTTCTTTGGCATCGATAGTGGACGCTGACAAAGTGTAGTAGCCCAACACTTGAGCGACCGGCGGTTGCACCAGCACAAATATGGCGGCAACCCGTTTATCGCTGTCCTGGCGTGCTTGGCTCTGGAGATAGCGCTCAAGCGCAGGGGCACAGCAGCGAAAGGTCTGGCGGTCGTGAATTTTGTGCAGTGGTTCTACAGCCCAAGAGGTGTGTGGCACAGCGGTCAAACGCCCGTCATGGCGCGGTACTGCGCACCAGCTTGACGCAACCGATCAATGGGTTCTGGTGGATTGAGCAGGGTCGAGACGAATCGAATCTGATCTTCGCGCGACAGCCGAATGCTTTCATGCGCCTCAATGATTCGAGTCGCGGCCTCTTGGGCACTGGCAACCACAAACTCACTCAAGGTTCGGGTGGACAGCATGGCTGCCTGCTGAAACAGCACTTTTTGCTCATGGCTTATGCGCGCTTCAAGGCGAGCGCCTCTGGTTTTTGCGGGTGGATTGATGTTGGCTTGCATGCTCTCGATCCCTTAAGTTGTGGCAAAAAATGCGCCTTAACAAATACAACATTCTCATTGTACGCCAATCGTCCGTACATAGCTGGGCGCCGATAATCATGTGGTTTCTAGCCTACGGGCAATAATTTGTTTTCAGGATGCAAAGTGAACGGTACACACCGGTGTCAAAAAAGAAAAACTTGTCATGGGCCACCAGATGCCGCAGGGCGCGGCGGGTAAACACCGGCACCCGGAACGACAGCAACAAGTCTTCCAGAATTACCCGACCCTACGGTCGCCATCGTCGATAGTTTCGGCTGGCACGATCGAGATCTTTACCCCGGTAATATACTAGCATCCAACCATGCTTCAAATTCAAACCAAACTCACTTCCCAAGGTCAGGTTTCTGTGCCTGCTGCGATTCGCAATGTGCTCAACCTCAGCCCGGGTTCGGTGCTGGTATGGACGGAAGAGGCCGGCCGTGTCAGCGTTGAGCGCTCGGTGCGTCACAGCACAGCCGAAGTGCATCAAGCCTTGTTTGGCGAAGGGCCCGCCATGCCAGCGCCAGCCAAAACCCCGGCTGAACTCAAGCAAGGTATTGGCCAGCTCATGAAGCGCCGCCATGCTCGCGGTTGACACCAATGTACTGGTGCGCTTATTGGTGCGCGACGACGACCACCAAGCCACATTGGCAGATCACTTTGTGGCCAAGGGTGCCTGGGTGTCGCACCTTGTGTTGGCCGAGACGGTCTGGGTGCTCGATGCGGTCTATGAACGAAGCCCGTCGCAACTCATCGCCGCTCTTGACTTGCTGCTGGCACACGAAAGCCTGGTATTGCAAGACGCTGACACGGTCAGTGCCGCGCTGACACAGTTCCGGGCCAAGTCCGCTTTGGGTTTTTCGGATTGCTTGGTGCTTGAAATTGCCAGAAAAGCCGGCCATGTCCCGCTGGGTACGTTTGACGGAGCGCTGGCTAAACTGCAAGGCACCCACAAAATTTCGTGAAAAGGGCGCGAAACAAAATGGTAACGTCCACCCCCCCGGCCTGCGCCAACTCCTTGCGATTGAAGTCTTTTAGGTCTTTGACATCGGTTTTCGGGAATAGCCCCTCGTGCTGGCGATACCGGCTAATGAAGGCCCCTTTGTCGTTTTACAATTTCGCATGTCAAGCAGCACGCCACCTTCAGCACTATGCGCCCAAACAGAGGCCGTGGCCAAAATTCTTTGCGCCCAGCCGCAACTGGAATTTGCCGTGCTGGTGGGCAGCCGCGCTGCCGGCAAAGCCAAAGCTGACAGCGACTGGGACATCGCCCTGCAATGGTCAGCGCAGCTTGACTGGCTTGGCATGCTTGGCTTGACTGAAACCCTGCGTCGCACTCTGGCAGACGCGTTGCGCACCCCACCTGATGCCATCGACCTGATTGAACTGCGCCGAGCCAATTTGGCCATGCGCGCCAGCGTGGCCGAAGAGGGCGTGCCGCTGATGGGCGAAGACACACTGGCTTGGGCGCGCTATTTGCAACGCACCTGGCGCGAACTTGAAGATTTTTATTGGGACAAACACCATGCGGCTTGACCTCTACCAAGCCGAGACCTCACGCGTTGCGGCTGAACAAAGTGCTCTATTGGCACAAGCCAAAGCCATCCTTAAGGAGGGGCGCGCGCTGACACCACTGGAGCAAGGCGGCATGCTCCATGCGCTGCAAATACTGATTGAAAAGGCCATCGGCAAAGCCAAGCAACTGCTTAAAGCGAGCAACCAACCCGTCCCCGTGTCGGGCTACGATGCTTTCAAAGCCTTGGCCAACAGCGGACAAATTACACCAGCCGAGCTACCTGCGTGGAACGCCATCATTGGCCTGCGCAACCGAATCGTGCATGACTATATGGACATCGACATGGACCAGGTGACGGCTTTGGTGGTGGCAGACAAAGACCAATTTGTTGTTTGTTTCTTATGCAAAGAATTTGCACAATAGTTGATTCTGGCTAATCGAGTTGATCTACCTTGAAGCAGTGAGCACGGTCAGCTATCGTGATGGTGTTCACAGCTAATTTGGTCAAGAAGCGTGAGGGATGGAAGCTCGGTTCCATTGAGTAACTTGACCAAATCAACAGCAAAGTTGGCATTGCCTGGCCGACACTGTGTGACAACCAGTTCAGCAGGATCAATCCATGACCATCCATGCTTTGCAGAATCCCAGTTTCTTTTGGTTTCTATCAGCCATTGACGCTGACTTGGCAAGTCGGACACGGATACGGGGCTGCGGCTTCTGTGGTGGCGTTCTTCACAGCGCTTGCTATCCCCGTAAACCGCGAGGTGGGTCAGTGGAATTGGAGACGACGACCCCGACAATGCGCCAGAGTTTTTGTTG